>ERZ834769.2306-NODE-2306-length-14508-cov-34.098537_pt1 | contig 14508 bp, 21 predicted proteins | sample MGYA00519690_ERZ834769 | MGnify/ENA primary metagenome ERZ834769 (study PRJEB31850, sample SAMEA3708760) | human gut metagenome | biome: human gut; feature: human-associated habitat; material: faeces | place: China | collected 2014 ... | reverse complement strand
TAGTACACTTATTAAGTGTATAATTAATATGAAAGGTAGGTGAGAATGTATGGCTAAGAAAAGATATAAAAGACCTCTGCCTACAAGTAATAAGAAACAACAAATATATAAACAAATTCAGAATGAGATTAGAGAAGCTAATAAAAGATTAAATAAACTTGAACGAGGTTACGATATTAATAGAGCTAAAAGAAATCCTAAAACAGGTAGATTTGAAAGACCATCAACTACTCCAATACGTAAATCGTATAAATCTGGTACTTGGTCTAGTAAGAAACTTAAAAAGAAACTTACAACAGAAACAACGAAGGCATGGAAAGAAGGTCGTATTAGTATTAGTGAAGATATGACTATTACGCAACTTAGAGCAGTACAAAAAGCAACTAGGCAATTTATGAAGTCGGTCACATCTACAGTATCTGGAATCGAAAGAGTTAAAAAAGAAACTATATCAAGTTTAAAAGGCACATTATCAATTGACGAAGAGGAAATAACGGAAGAAGAAGCTGAAACATTATATAATATGTTAGCAGACGAAGATTTTAATACTTTAGTTGATAAGATTGGAGCTAGCACGGCATGGGCTCTAATAGAAGACGCTAAAGAAGCCAATGATACTGAAAATCAATTTATTACTAGGTTATCAAGGTATGCGTTTAAAATTAATGATGAAACCATGAAAAGTAAAGCATTAAAAATTTATGAAAAATATGTAATTTAAAGATAGGAATTATATTATGTTATATTATAAAAAATACATTAAACATGAGCATACTATAATAGGAAAACGAAAGAAATATGATACTACTATCTATACATTTGATATAGAAACATCTTCATATTTAAAATTAAATAATAAAGTAATTCCAGCGATTGAATATCAGAATCTTAATAAAGAAGAGCAAGAAGAATGCGAATATTATTCTTGTATGTATATTTGGATGCTTGGAGTAAATGATATCGTTTATTATGGCAGAACTTGGGATGAATTAAAAGAGTTTTTAACTATTCTTAATAATTATATTCCAGATAAGAAATTTATGTTTATTCATAATTTAGCATTTGAATTTCAATATTTAAGAGGTAATTTTAACTTATGCGATGTAGTAGCTAGAAAAAAAAGAAAAGTCATGAAGTGCAATTTTGAAGATTATAATTTTGAATGTAGATGTACTTATTTAATGACTAATCTACCTCTAGCTAAATTATCAGAAGTTTATAATTTACCAGTGGCTAAAAAGGTTGGCGACCTCGATTATTCTTTAGTTAGAACTTCAATAACACCATTAACAGAAGCTGAATTAGGATACTGTGAATATGACTGTTTAGTAGTTTATTACTATATACAGTATGAGTTAGAAACTTATTTAGAGTTAAATAAAATACCAATCACATCAACAGGTCATGTTAGAAGAGAATTAAAAAATTTAGTTTTGAAAGATTTTAAATACAGAAGAATAGTAGGAAAAGCAATTAACACTAATCCTCATATATATAATTTATTAATGGAAGCTTTTATGGGTGGTTATACTCACGCTAATTGGATTTATGCTGATGAAGTTATAAAAAATGTTGATTCTTGGGATTTTACTTCTTCATATCCATATGTATTAGTAAGCTATAAGTATCCATCAAGTGAATTTAAAAGATGTTATATCACAAAGAGGGAAGAGATGTCAAAACGATTAGCATATTTATTGGTGGTTAAATTTAAAAATATTAAATGTAAATATTTCAATAATTTTATATCACAAAGTAAATGCAGAAGAATTGTCGGAGGAGAATATGATAACGGTAGATTAATATCTGCTGAAGAACTTGAAATTACGTTAACTGATATTGACTTTTATTTTATATTAGATAGTCATAAAGGTAAATATGAGATATTGGAAGCATATTATGCTAATTATAATTATTTACCTAAACAATTCATTAACTTTGTATTAGATAAGTATATAATTAAAACTGAATATAAGGGAATACCAGAAAAAGAATTAGAATACAATAGAGAAAAGGCTAAATTTAACGCTCTATATGGAATGAGTGTTACTAATACTATAAGAGATGAAGTAATATTTGATAACATTGAAGGTTGGACTGAAAGAGAATTAACTAATGAAGAAATAGAAGAATGTTTATATGCTGAGAAGAAACAATCATTTTTATCGTTTGCTTATGGAGTGTGGGTTACTGCTTACGCTAGAAATAATTTATTAAGAAATGTATTAAAATTAGATGAATATGTTGTATATTGCGATACTGATAGTATAAAACTAGCTCCTGGATATGATAAAAAGGTTATTGAAGATTATAATAATAGTGTAGAAAAAAGGATAGAGTTTGTCTCTAATGCTTTAAAAATAAATATAAATAGATATAAACCGAAAGATATTAAAGGAGTAGAGCATATGCTTGGAGTTTTCGATTCGGATGCTCATTATGAAAAGTTTATCACACAGGGGGCAAAAAAATATGCTTATGAATATTTAAAAAATACTGATAAAGTTAAAAAAAATGATAATGTAATTGAAGAAAAAGATGGAGTAGCTAGAATAATAGGAATAACAGTGTCTGGAGTTCCAAAAAGAGGAGCTAAAGCCTTAAAAGATTTAAATGATTTTAAGGATGATTTTGTATTCAGTTACAAAGATACTAATAAAAATTTATTAATTTATGCTGATGATATGAAAAATATTGAAGTAACTGATTATTTGGGAAATAAATATTTAGTTAAAGATAGAACGGGATGTTGTGTAGTTCCTACTACATATGTACTAGGAAAAGCATTAGAATATGCTAATTTATTAAATGATGAATCATCAGCTAGAGCAATTTATAAGGAGGGATAAAATGGAAGATTTAGATTATATTAAGAAGTTTAGTAAAATTAATATTACGAATGTATGCAAAAAAGCTAAAGTAGATAAATCTAATTTATATTCTGGAAGAACTAGTCCAAAGAATGTAAAAAAAGTTCGTAGATATATTGAATCTAATATAGCCGAACTTTATCTATTAAATGAAGAATATAATATAGAAAAAATTAAAAAAAGTTAAAATTATATTGACATAATTATTTAATTATGGTATAATATATTTGTAATTAAGAAGGGAGGAGAATATGAAAAAAGAAACAAATAAAAAAGTGACTTTATATATTGATTCTGATGTTTATCTTCATTATAAGATTTATGCTACTGCACTTAATATAAGTGTTAGTCAGTTAATAGAAAGTCATATGAAAGAAGTATTAAAGGAGTTAAAAAAATATGAAAAAAATTAGATTAAAAAAGTGGGTTGAAAAAACTTTAGTAGGAGAGTCTTTGGTTATAATATCTTTTTTATCAATGTTAATTGATGTAGAAAGAGTTGGATTAATATTAACTATAATATTAATCATTAAATTATTATTTAATATACATCTATTAAGTAAATACACTAATTTATTAATGGAGGTATAGTATGGTATATTTGATTATATACAATGTGTTAAAAAATGAATCTTTTATTAAATATTTTAGTAATGAGTATGAAAAAAATAAATTTAGTAATAAAATAAAATTTTCTAAAAAGTTATTTATAATAGAAGATTCGTCTGACACTAATTATCATACGGAGGAAGAGCATGAGAGCTAAAGATTTTAAAAAACTAGTAAAAGAAGTTTCTCCAGAAAATATAATCGCAGGCTATATTGAATGGAAGTATCTTCTTACTGATAGACAACTAGAATTAGTTATAATAAAGAAAAACAAGGAGGTTAGAAAATGCCGAAAATAGTTTATTATTCACTTGATAAAATAGACTCCTTGAACGCACCATTTAATATTATTTATGGCGAACGGTCAAATGGTAAATCATATCAAGTTAAGCATAGAAAAGCGGTAGAAAAATATTTGGAAACTGGAAGAAGATTCATATTAATGAGAAGATTAACCGAAGAAATTAAATCAGATAAAATTGAAAGTTATTTTGCTGATGTAGATGTTTATAAATTAACTAAAGGTAAATATAACTGTATTACATTATATAGAGGAAGATTATATTTATCTAACTATGACCCTGATAGGAAGCCAAGTACAGTGCGTGGCGACCATATAGGATATGTGGTAGCACTCTCAACAGAACAAAATTATGCTGGAGCTAGTTATTTGGATGTTGACGATATAATATTTGAAGAATTTATGTCTAGAAGTGTTTACCTTTCTAATGAACCTGATAAATTTATGAATTTTTACTGTACAGTAGATAGAAAAAGAGGTACTACTCGTGCTTGGCTCGTTGGTAATACTATTAGTAGAGTATGTCCGTATATTAATGAGTGGGGACTTCATAAAATAGTATCCAGACAGAAACAAGGAACAATAGAAACTACGGAAGTTGAATCAGCTGAAAATGAAACTATTAAAATAGCTATAGAATATTGTCAAGATTCTGGGCGTTCGTCTCATACCATAGGTAAAAATAGAAAGATGTTAAACGGTGGTTCATGGCAGACATATCCTCAGCCACATTTACCTAAAAGTAGAAAAGAATACAAATTTATTTTTAGAATTATGTTTCAATATCAAAATTTTAAATTTGTAGGAGAATTAATCCAGGATAAAGAAAGCAGAGAGGTTTGCTGGTTTATATATCCTTATGACGGAGAAATTAAAAATAAGATTTTAGTATTTTCTGATGTAGTAAAAGTTAGTAAATACTGGCAGAGAAATATATATGATATGTCATTTACTAATGACAATGTAAAAAAATTATTGTATAATACATTTAGAGAAAATAAAATATTTTACTCAGATGACTTATGCGGAACTGATTTTAAGCAGGTTATCGATTTTGAGATAAAGAAATAGGAGGAAATTATGAAAAAAGTATTTATCAGTCAGCCAATGGCTGGCAAAAAATTAATAGATATTGAAGCTGAAAGATGCGTTATATCAGTTAAATTAGAAGAAGCGGGGTTTGAATTAATAAATAATATAGATGCAGTTGAGCCTAAAACTGATGGTAGTAAATTAATTTCGCAAGCTGTAAATATAATAAAAATGAGCTTAGCAGATTATATATATTTTATGCCTGGATGGGAAACTGCTAGAGGATGTAGAATAGAGCATACTATAGCAAAAGAATATAATAAAAAGATTATTTATAATTTAAATGAAATAATAGGAGGATACAATGAATAAATATATAATAGTATTACCAAATGGTAAAGAATATAAAGTACCTAAAGAATTATACGAGGTAATCATGAACGCAATGACAGACCAAAAAAATACAATTAAAAAGTTAGAAAATACCATAACTAACTTAAAACTAGAAAATGCTAGGCTTAAACCTTATAAAAAATTATATGCGTCAGTCAAAGAAAAAAATAATAAAGTTAGAGATTATGTCTATGATATGAAAACAAGGGTTATCCCGTTATTATATCCTGAAGTACCCCCATTTCTTATGAAAAATATAGAAAGAATATTGGAGGGATAAAATGGAATATTTATTAACAATTTTACTAATTATACTAATAGTATTATCTACTATAATTATTGTAACTTTAAACTTTTTATATCAAGATGTTAAAAAAGAATTAGTAGAGGAGATGAAAAAAGATGAGTCTAAATAGTAGAGTTATAATAGCTAAAAATATTAAAATGGATAAAGATTATAAGAATGTATTAAATTATTCTAATAATAATATGGTAGAATTATTATTATCGGAAGGTCATTTTGTAGCTCAGAATTCTACCTATCAATTTTTAAATGTTGTCGATAGAAAAATTAGAGTAAGTTTTAATTATAATGATGTTTTAAGTTCTAATTATATAGCATTTAAGAATCCATATTATGCTAATAAGTGGTTTTTTGCTTGGATTGATTCCGTAGAATTTAAAAGTGATAACTGCTCAGAAATCACATATACTGTTGACGCCTGGTCTACTTGGTATGGTTATTGGGAGGAAAAGCCTTGCTATATAATCAGAGAACACGTAAACGAGGACACAGTGGGTAATCATACAGTGCCAGAAGGTTTAGAATTAGGAGACTACGTATTAAATGCTAGAGTTGAAAATTTTAAATCAGACCCTTCAGAATATGTTATCTGTATGGGAGTAACTGAGCTTCCAGACGAATCTACTCCATACAATAATAATAGAGTTTATAATAGTATTTATGGAGGACTATATTATTTAGGCTTTGCTGATGCCACTAACTGCACTAACGCCATCAAAATATACGATGGATTAGGTAAGAGTGATGCTATAATTAGTCTGTTTATGATACCTAATTCAATCGAAAGTTATACAGATGGTACGTCTGTAGTCTGGACTGGAACTAAAGGAGGAACTACTATTAAGTCTAATTTAAAATATTTAGCTTCGTCAGATTTATCTGATACAATCGGAACTATAATCATTGAAGAGCCTACTAAACTCGGAAATAAATATACTCCAAAAAATAAAAAATTATTTACATATCCATATAACTTTTTTAATGTTACTAATAATAGTGGAATAACTGAATCATTTAAGTACGAAGATTTCGCGTATGATTCTGTAACTGGTAAAAAATCAATAGCTTTAAGAGTAGAAGCGTCATTAACGCCTGGTATGTCAATTAAAGCAATTCCGTTGTTTTATAAAAACGAAAATATAAATTATAATTTTGGTATAGTTGGTGGTAAACTGCCAGTCTGTTCTTATAATTCAGATGTCTATACTAACTGGCTTAGACAAAATGGACTTAACACTGTATTTAATTTAATTGGTGGTGGAATATCAGTAGCAGGCGGTATTGGTAGTGGTTCGGTATCAGGTGCTTTATCTGGTATATCAAGTATGTATAATGCCTTGCATCAAGTTACTTTAGCTGATATGACACCTAATCAAGCCAAAGGAAATACTAACGCAGGAGATATTAATTTTTCTACTGATTCAAGCGGTTTATTTAGTATATATAAAATGTCAATAAAAGACGAGTACGCTAAAATTATTGACGATTATTTCAGCAGATATGGATATAGAGTCAATGAAGTTAAATTAGCTAATATTACTGGAAGAAGTATATTTAATTATATAGAAATAGGACAAGGCGAGTGTATTGGATACTCTTCTGGATTAACTTCTGTTCCTGGGGAGTATATGGATATTATAAATAATGCATGCAGAACTGGAGTCACTATATGGCATAGCCATGCTAATGTTGGTAATTATTTATTAGATAATAGTATAATATAAAAAAGAGAGTTTTAAACTCTCTTTTATTTTAACTAACATCAAATCCTGAATTTACTATTACATTGATGACAGAATCAGTTTTATTAAATTTAATATATCCAGCTCTATAACCAGCTTTATATGTTTTTCCAGTTTCTCCATATGTTGATGTATTAAATACTTTTAATGTTGAATCAAAAACTACACTAAGAGAATAACCTCCAACATTGTTATTTAATATTACTTCATAATCTCCATTTGGTAATGATCCACCAATATTTCTAATAGTATTAACTTCTAAAGAACTGTGATTAATCATATAATTATGAATTCTATTTTTATCAATATCTATTGTATAATATGCACTTGATAATATAAATTTAGAATTACTTAAATCTACATTAGTAGTATTATTTAAACATAATAATAATTTAGTATTAATATTTCTAATAGTTAGTCCGTCAAAAACTCCAGTACCTCGTTCAACGATAATATCTTGAGGAGTAAATAATGTATCATAACTTTTTACTACTTCTACATTATCAATAATTAGGTTTCCGTCGGTATCACTTCCTGTAATTATTCTAATTGCTCCGTCGTATCCATGAGTTAAATTAGTTTTTCTAAAACTATCAATTATAATATTTTTTAATGTTAAAACTGAATCTTTTTTCTTAGTGATAACTACTCCAGCGTCATTACATTTTACAATATGAGCGTTTTGGTAAACTACTGAAGAATCAGCTTCCATGTTAAATACTACAAAACCTTCTGATTCCCTATTTGACGAATGATTATTAATAGTAAGATTTTCTACTTGTTTATTAGTTGTTAAACTAATACCAATAATATTAGCTTCTGTTATAATATTATCAATACTAACATTTTTTAAATATGGATTAATTGTAGTAGGAGCTTCAGGCTCAATATCAATACCAGCTTTTGGATTAGTTCTAGTAGTTCCATAAATATACGAATTACTAACGATAATGTCTTCTCCTCCACAGATACTAATTCCATTTCTAGAACAATTTAGAATTTTAGCATTATCTATTGTTATATATTTAGGAATCTGAGTACTTGCTTCAGCATAGCTAAATCCAACATAAATACCGTCTCCCCAAGTTTTTTCAATTACACTATTTTCTATATTAATATACTGAGAAGAAAAGACATGAATTCCGTAGCCCCACTCGCCACTTGTTCCTGTGTGGTCGTCCTTATCGCCAATTAAATGAGCGTTTCTAATAAGTACATGACTAACATTACCTACATTTAACATATAATAATTTGTATTACTAGTAGCTTTTCTTTTAATAATAGCATTTTCCATAAACTCAATATTTGAATTACTTGTTATTCTAATATCATCATCTAATATATAAGTGCCATTTACTAAGACATATTTTTCTATCTTTTCATTACCAAAAAACTCTTTTAATTTAGTAGTTTCATCAGTTTCGCCGTCGCCAACTAATCCGAATTGTTTAGAATTCATTTTTTTATTAATAATAAGTTCGGCTACTAAAGTTGAATCATTATCTAAAGCAAATAGTTTTATATTATCAATGACATCAACGTTCGTTATTTTTCTTATTTTATATTTAGCACTTCCTCCATCTGCTACCTCATAAAATCCGTAAGTTTCAGCAAATGACCCTTCAGACAGATTGGTACTACTTTTCATATCAGCTACAGTATTAAATGCGAGGATTGAAGATACTTTTAAATACTGAGCTATAATATCTGCGAGTTGCCCTGATTCGGCCATTTCGTCTAACTTATTATTGATTTCATCTTGTACGTCTAGATTATTAAACCAATTATTTAATGCTTCAACATTATCAATCATTATGTCATTATTCTTAGCTACTTCATTTATATATTCAACTATTTTACATAATAACTGATAATTTGTAAGTGCGTCAAAATCTGCTTCAATAAATGGAAAATTTTCAAGAACGCATAATTTAAATGGTGCTAATTTTTTATAATTATAATCTAATTTATTCATATATTATCGCCTCCTTAAACTAATTGATAGAATAAACTATCTAAATCTTTAAATATCATTGAATAAACATTATTTTTACTTTCTATATAATTTTTATAAATATTTATTTTATCTGCTGGACTTCTTTTAATTATTTCTTTAACTACATTATTATCATTTGTATTAGTACTACCTTTACTATTTCCAGAATCATTTACATTATCTAGATTATAATCAGTTAAATAACTTCCATCAGCTATATTCTGAAGTTGATTCTGTGGCATTTCTGAATATCTCCTGTCTGATTTACTATTAGATTCGGTGTTAATTTCATTTGTACTATTAATTACTCTATCATCTTTAGTATCTCTTTCAGTGATTTCTCCATCATTAAATATATTCCATGTTTGCATGGCATCAAATAATTTATTATATGTAGGCATTATCTCATTTAATTTTACATTTAATTGTAATTTAAATGCTACGACTGTGTCGAATCCTATCCTTCTCATCATAAATTTATTTAATATCATACATTCGAATTCTTCTTTATTTATATATTCAGATAATGGATAATCAAAATCAAATATTGTACTTCTTCCTTCTTTAGCTAAATCACTAATTTTAGTCTTGTCCTCTTTACCATAATTAACTATTGCGTTAAGTAATGAATATAAAGTGGGTGGTTTCTCGTTAATTGTTGGAATCTTCGGAATTAGAATCGGTATCAAATATGGATTCACTATAATCATCCTCCTTTATTGTAGACGGCTCGCCGTCATAATATGACACTTCAATATTTTGATTAAATTTTAAATTAATTTCTTCTACTGCTCTTTTTCTAGGTTCAAATCTAGAAAATCTACTGGCAATCGTGCCACCCTGCATAGCCTGAATCTCGTCAGATATATTTCTTTCTTTTTTCTGAAAAGATAAATTAGATATACCTATTAGTCTTAGAAATTCAGAATAATCATTTTGTTTATGTAAATCTATTTTATCTGTTACATATGGAGCGGGAGCTAGTATTAATGTTGTTTCATCTATTTCTAAATTATCATATGTAATAATAGTGTTTTCATATCCATCTACATTATTTACTAAATCTCTTAAACTTCTTTCTTTTTCTGGAGTTGTTTTAAATACCCTAGGTGTTTTTTGCTGTGCTATATTAATATCTGCCGTCCTAGTGTCTAAGGCTAATCTTTCAGCGTATTGACAAATATCTAAATATAATGGATATCTACCATTATTATCATACATAATAACGAACTCATCACTATTTAACATTCGTCTATAGCCATTCTGCCCTAATACTTCAATTCTTCTAGGTCTACCATAAACATCTAAACCATTTACTACAACATACGGTAGAGCAAGTAGTCCTAGCACTTCGTCCATAAAAAATGCTATGCTTCCATTTCTTAATAATTGCTTATTTAAATATGATATATCTATATAAGTTGGTAAGTTTTTAAACTCGAATACATTTTCCGCTAGTGTTAATAATTGTCTTAAATACATATTATAAGTAGCAAAATTAGACATCTGCGAATTAATTAATTTTTTCTTCATATTATACCTCCTTTACAATTAAAAATAAGGAAGGGATTATATTTCCCTCCCTTGTTAGGAATCTTTTAAAGAACTGTAATAGAAGCTTCTCCATATTTAGTATTATCATAAATTGAAGTAGCTCTAATAGTAACCTGATCCTTTTGAGATGCAACTACTGAGAAATCACTAGGAATAGTAACTAATCCGTTTGCATTTACAGTTACTTTTGTTTTTTCTCCTGTAGCTTTTTCAACAGTCCATTTTACTGCTTTATTTGCAAATCCATCTGTATCAACAACTGCGGTTAACTGAATAGTTAATCCAGCACTTACTGAAGATTCAGATGGAGATACTGTAACACTATTTACAGTAGGCTTTTCAGTAGTAAATACTACTGCTTGCTCAAATGGAGAAGTAGAGAATACTCTCCAAGTATGAAGGAAGATGTTTCTTTTTAAAGTAGTAGGATTATAAAAATCAGTTTGTTTTGTAGGTGCGTTAGCGTCTAATGCGTAATCATAATCCATAAACCACTCATCAGAAATAATAACTCCTGGAATATTGGCTAATTGAGTTAATTCGTCGCTAGTAAATGCTACGTATTGATTACCTAATACTTCTTGTAATCTTGCGGTGTCATGTTCTGAGAATGAATCTATTAACTTCATTCTTGACTTCATTTCTGCTTCGTCTCTAAAGAATGAAGTAGCTAATACTTCAGTAGATAAATCAGCTTCAAATTCAGTATTAATTATAGCTATTTGTTTATCAAATGAAGTTGCTCTTCTAACACCAGCTGGATTATATTTAGGACTTCTGAAAGTCATTTTATTTGATACATCTTTTAGTGCAGATACTCTTTGTCTAGGTGTTAATGTACTATAATCAACAATTTGAACTGATGTTACTGTACCATCAAGTATTCTTCTGCAAAGCATATACTTATCTATAATATATCTATCATACATCATTGATTCGTATAGCATTGAAGTTAAATCGCTAATTAAATCAAATAAACCACCTTCTGAATCAAACGCCATTGCTATTTGTTCGTCGCTAGTTGTTTGTTCGTAGTATTTTTGATAGTTAACACTATGAATATAATTAAATATGTTAGGTACAACAGAAGTTAAAAATCTAGTTTCATTATTAGAAGCGTCATTATAATCATATACATTACATAAATCATTAATTAACTCTCTAATTTGTTGACCGAATCTTAATGTTCCCCTTGTTGTAAATTCCCAAGGATTTTCCCAGCCATTTCTTTTAATTACTGTTAATCCAATTAAGTTAACAGTATTTAAAAAAGCATTTTTATATCTATCATTGTCAACTATAATTTGACCGATAGGTTTAATAGATTGACCTTGTACTGGTAGGTCAATGTCTTCTTGCAATACAGGTGTAACATTTATAATATAACTTAAAAGTTCACTATCTGTAGTTGCTTTTAAAACTTTTTTTATTCTTGACATATTATCGCCTCCTATATTTCTTTTATGTCTATTATGTTTTCTTCTTTTGGTGCTTCTGGTTCTTCTGGCTCTTCTGATTTATCATTAGTTAAAAATCTTTCTTTATACTTAGTCTTTAACTCTTCTAACTTACTTTCTAATTCAGTTATCTTATCTTGTAATACTTGTTTTTCAGCATCATCAGATACATCCATAGAATCAGTGATATCCTCAAGTAGTTCAACTGATAAGTCACTATCTAAAACTTTTTCAGATATCTTTTTTAATAATTCTTCTTTACTTATCTTAGCCATATTCTTACCTCCTCCTTACCATAATAATATAACAAAAAAGAAAAAAAGTCAACAATGACTTTTTATATTTTTCTTAAAGCATCTTTTGCATACCAACCTACGCAAACACCATTAACACCTACTAAATATGGATATGGTCTACCTTTACTAGATAAATCAGTCATGATAGTACCAGTGTAATATGCTTTCGCTGTGTTAAATTCGCCGTATGATGTAGCCTTACCAGTTTTTTCAACATAAACTGTATCCCCTTCTTTAGGAATCCAATTATAAAAACTATTAACTATAGATTGAATATCTTTATAATTATATCCAGCTTCTTCTAATCTTTCTTTTCTTTCTGGATAATTACCCCATAAACCTTTCATTACTTCGCTAGCGATTTCTTCATTACTTTTTAACTGTTTAGTCTCTTCATAGTGTACGTCTCCTATTGCTGGATTTATTATACAACCTCTAAATGTATAGCTAGAGTTCATTCCCCAACGACCATTATTATTTCTTCTAGTGGTATTCCAGAAAGCACTTCCTCCGTATCCACTTTCAGAAGTATAAATTTGATTATCATTATCAATTCTTTCTACTATGGCAACGTGACCCGCTCCATCAGAATCTGATAAACTTCCTTTTTGCCATACCATAATACCACCTAATGTAGGATAATTTACAACTTCTAAACCATAATTTTTAGCTCTTTCGATAAAATTTTCAGCATTGCAATTTAAATAAGGATAAACCATATTGCCAATTATTTCATTAAATCTACCGCAAGCATAACCAACACAGTTAGCAAGAACATTTGCCGTACTATCAGTAGGAAATCCTACGATACATTCTGAATATCCACCGTTTGATTTTGTATTGTAAAATGGATTATGACTAGGTTTAATTGTTCTGATTTCCATTATCATCATCTCCTTTAACATCTGATAAATTTTCAACTTCTGAATCTTCACTATCTAACATAATTTCAAAAGATTCTTCATTAAAAGTATTTTGAATTTCATTATCTAATATTTTTTCTGATTTTACTTCTTTATTTGTTTTATTCATAATTCCTCCTATTTTTCTTTATCTTTTAATTGTTCTAACGAATCAATTAATTTTTGTGGTAATTTTACATTACATTTAGCTATATTTTCTAATATTGATATTCCATCATTTGCGACAAAGAAATATATAACCACATATCTTATGACTTGCTGACCTAATAAATTATCTAATAGGCTAGCCACCATGATAGCAATTAAATATAACATCTTTTTCAGAATACCCTTAAAGCCGATTTTAGAATTAACTTTTTTATTATAAATAGCACTAATTACACCAGTAATATAATCTAAAACCATCATAATAGCTAAAGTTTTAAATGCTAAATCAAGACCACCAATTAAATACATAAAACTAGTTGCAATAAAACTAAAAGCAGTATTAATAAAAGACTTCATCATATCATCCTCCTTTATAATAAATATATCATAAAAGAAAAAGATACGCAAGTATCTTATTCTATTACTACGCCTGATTCTTCGTCTACTAGGATTGGACTAACCTTATATGTAGTTCCTTTTTTAGTCTTAATTGATACTATCTTAAATAAATCAACTTCCTCTATATAATCAAGAACTGAATCAGCGAATACTTCACTGCCCGTAGATAAGATTCCGTCGTCTGTAGCGTAATATCCCATATCGAATTCTTTTTCATCTGTTACGATATGACATAAAGCGTAACCTGTAATTTTAACTACTTTACCGACTACTTCTTGAATTTTAGTTGCTGTTATGTCTCCTTTACTTGCCATTTTCTTGAATAAACTAGTATTACAAGAACCTTCTGCATTTTTTACTGTTACTTCATATTTCTTTTTTTCCATATCTTTTCACTCTCCTTAATATAGTAATAATCTGGAATCATTATTTACTATCGATACATTTCCTGTATCTATATATAATATACACCAAAACAATGTAAT
>ERZ834769.2295-NODE-2295-length-14578-cov-25.285616_pt1 | contig 14578 bp, 10 predicted proteins | sample MGYA00519690_ERZ834769 | MGnify/ENA primary metagenome ERZ834769 (study PRJEB31850, sample SAMEA3708760) | human gut metagenome | biome: human gut; feature: human-associated habitat; material: faeces | place: China | collected 2014 ... | reverse complement strand
TGTTGGCATCCTTAGCCACCTTGGCATCATCGGCACCGAATGTAGGAGCGATGTGCACGATACCTGTACCGTCATCGGTAGTAACATAGTCGCCGAGGATTACGCGGAAAGCCTCGCTATCCATCTCAACGAACTTATCTCGGCCATCCTCAGAAGCGAATACCTTCTCAGGATGAGCAGCAGCATATTCTGTAACGAAAGCTGGAGCAAAAGCATCAACCTTCTCGCATGGCTTCACCCATGGCAGGAGCTGCTCGTAGTGCAAGCCTTCGAGTTCTGTACCCTTCATGTGGTCGATAATGCGCCATGGGCACTGCTTCTTCTCCTTGTCGAATGGCAGGAGATCGCCCTCCTTGCACTCCTGGTCTGCCTTGAGATATGAACCTACCAAAGCCTCAGCCATCACGAGTGTCATAGGCTCGCCATTATAGAGGTTGTAGGTCTCGATGGCTACATAGTCAATCTTAGGACCCACACAGAGAGCCACGTTTGATGGCAAAGTCCAAGGTGTAGTGGTCCATGCGATGAAGTATGGCTTGCCCCACTTGGTCCACTCAGCCTTAGGATCCTTGATGAGGAACTGGGCTGTGGTGGTAAGGTCCTTTACATCGCGATAGCATCCAGGCTGGTTCAACTCGTGAGAGCTCAAACCTGTACCTGCACCTGGAGAGTATGGCTGGATGGTGTAACCCTTGTAGAGCAGGCCCTTGTTGTAGAGCTGCTTGAGGAGCCACCAGAGTGTCTCGATAAACTTGTTATCGTAGGTGATATAAGGATGATCGAGATCTACGAAGTAACCCATCTTCTCGGTCAACTCGCGCCACTCAGCGGTGAACTTCATCACGTTCTCGCGGCACTTGTGGTTGTAGTCTTCTGTAGAGATATACTTCTCAGAAGCCTTGTTGTCGATATCCTTCTTGGTGATGCCGAGTTCCTTCTCGACACCGAGTTCAACAGGGAGTCCGTGGGTATCCCATCCCGCCTTACGGTGAACCTGGAATCCCTTCATCGTCTTGTATCTGTTGAAAGTATCCTTGATACTACGTGCCAACACGTGGTGAATACCCGGGTGGCCATTAGCAGATGGAGGACCCTCGAAGAAGATAAACTGAGGGCAGCCTTCACGCTCATCGATAGACTTGTGGAAGATATCATTTTTCTCCCACGCTGCTAGTACGTCATTGTTTGTCTGAGTAAGATTCAGACCATTGTGCTCGGCAAATTTCTTAGCCATATTATCTATTAAATTTTATATTGTTTTTACTTTTGGGCGCAAAGTTACAAAAAAAATATGTTTTTCCCGAATAAAGAGGTAATAAATTAATAATTTTTCTATTAAAAATCCCGATTTGAGCACCAAAATAGTATCGAATGCTCAAATCGGGAATCAATATTCTGTTAAGGCTGACTGGAAAAGCCATCAGCCTAAACGCAAAAATCCAAAACTGCTGAGGGTTGGAAATCAGTCCAGACTATCCAACCACTTCTGGCCCCACTTACTTTTCAGCCAAAGTAACATAATAGATGCTATCACTGCCAAAACGCCATAAACAATAGTCATTCCTTCAGCGAATCCCATCAAAACTATAGTTAATGCAAAATCCATAACTTTTATTTTTTATTAATTATCACAAATCCTATTTTCTGCCTCTTGCAGCCAGATGGTGGATGCGGCATCGCTAGGCATGCGCCAGTCGCCACGAGGACTCAGGCTCACACTTCCCACCTTCGGACCATCAGGCAGACAGCTGCGCTTGAACTGCTGGTTGAAGAAACGGCGAACAAATGTCTTGAGCCATTTCTTGATGGTCTCCTCATCGTAGGAATCAGGATCGTTGTCGCTGATCTTCACACGCTCCAGCTTGGTATCGATGAACGCCTTCTTAGCCAACATATAAATCTTGGCAGGACGGAAACCGAAACGCAGGAAGTAATAGAGGAAGAAATCGTGCAGCTCGTATGGTCCCACCAGGTCTTCCGTCTTCTGCTTGATGTTACCATTTTCATCAGCAGGAATCAGTTCCGGACTGATAGGTGTGTCGATGATGTCGCGCAGGGTGATGCGGCTCTGCTCATCTACCCCACTCTCGGCAACATGGTTTACCAGATGACGAATCAGGGTCTTAGGGATGCTGGCATTCACGCCATACATGCTCATGTGATCGCCATTATAGGTGGCCCAGCCCAAAGCCAGCTCAGAAAGGTCGCCGGTACCTATCACCATACCGCCCATCTTGTTGGCAAGGTCCATCAGAATCTGCGTACGCTCACGTGCCTGCGAATTCTCGTAGGTCACATCATGCACGCTGGCATCATGACCGATGTCCTCGAAATGCTGTGTCACTGCCTTGGCGATGCTGATTTCACGGATGGTGATGCCCAGACTCTGCATCAGAGAGATGGCATTATTATATGTTCTATCGGTGGTGCCGAAACCTGGCATGGTAACACCCACGATGCCACGGCGATCCATCTTCAGCTTATCGAAAGCCTTGACGCAGACGAGCAGGGCAAGAGTGGAATCCAATCCGCCACTGATACCCACCACCACCGTCTTGGCATGGGTATGGACGATGCGCTTGGCAAGACCCATCAGCTGGATATTGAAAATCTCCTCGCAGGAGGCATCCATATCGCTGCTGGTAGGAATAAAAGGATGCGGATTCACCTCTCTCTCCAACACGAATTCACGCTCGTTCTCAGTAGGATCGGCATCGATGTTACGGATGTTGAACTGTCCGCCGAGAACCGAATATTTGATGTTACGCTGGGCGTTGACATAGGTGGAATTGGTGCGACGCTCCGAACGGAGTTTCTCTACATCAACCTGCGCGATAACCATCTGAGGATCAAGAGAGAAACGCTCACCTTGTGCAAGTAAAGCTCCATTCTCGTAAATCAGGGCATTTCCGCCATATACCACATCCTGTGTACTCTCACCGAAACCGCAGGAACTATACACGTATCCGGTCATGGTGCGGGCACTCTGCTGGCTCAGCAGACTCTTCAGATAGTTGTGCTTTCCGATGAGTTCATCGCTCGCAGAGAGGTTGAAGATGAGGTCGGCACCAGCCAGTGCCAGCTTGTTGCTAGGAGGAGCCGGAGCCCATACATCCTCGCATATCTCTACGCCAAACTGCACGCCGTCGTAGGTGTGGAAAATCTGCACATCGGGGGTCAGTTTCACCTTATGTCCGGCATAGCGAACCTCGCAATCGCGCAAGTCCTGCGCAGAGGCAAACCAGCGCTTCTCGTAGAACTCGCTGTAGTTAGGGAGATAGGTCTTAGGCACGATGCCCAGGATCTGTCCGTGCTGGATCACGATACCGCAATTCAGCAGCAAATCGCCAGCCACTACCGGAGCGCCGACAATGGAGATGATGTCGAGCTTGCGGGTGAAATCGAGCAGCATCATCACCGCCTGCTCGGATGATTCCAGGAGCATCTGCTGGCGGAAAAGGTCCTGACAGGAATAGCCTGTGATAGACAATTCCGGGAAGGTAATGATCTCTACGCCCTTGCCTTCTGCCTGGGCTATCAGATCTTCTATCTGTTGGGTGTTGAAGATTACATCGCCTACCTTGACGGCAGGGATGGCACTTGCCACCTTCATAAATCCGTACTTCATAATAAATTACTTTATTGTTACCTGTGTGGCACCATATCCATACTCCTGGAAGGAAGCATCCTGATAGGTGCAGTTCTTATAGCGATAATTCAACTCATGGATGAGCGCCTGGCGCAGAACGCCCTCGCCCTTGCCATGGATGAAGATGATCTTCTGACCCTTGTTCTTCTTGTTCTCTGCCATTGTCTTCTTGAAGATATCCATCTGATAATGAAGGATATCAGCAGAATTCATTCCAGCAGTTGTTTCGAGCACTTCATCTGCATGAAGATCGATGACGAGAGTACCGTCATCCTTCTTGCTCTTCTTCTTGCTGGTGTTGGCAATCACCTTCTCGTCCTTGTACATTTGCTCCTTCAAGCGCTTGGAATCGATGACCAGCGGACGGGCTACCTCGTCGTTCTCCACGATAGTGAAGAGATAGGCTGGAGTCTCGAAGAAATCATTCTCCTCAAAAAGATGGAGCTTGTAGAACTTCACCGGGTCGAGGCGGAACTGAACGTCTGTAGCTGGCTTCAGCAGGAATGGCTTGTCCTTCTTGTAGGCAATCATCTGGATGGCGATGTGCTCCATCTCATTCAAAGCCTCACGACCGAATTCCTCGATGAAGAGCTTGGTGTTTGGCTCGATTTCACCCTCCGCCTTCAGGGTCCACGCATTGCCCTCAGCTACGAGATAGGTGTAGCGCAGATAGTAGTTGCTGTCGTTCACCATATACGACTCGAAGCGGGTATTGGTTACATCCTTGATGTCGATTGGCACGAAGGCGAGGTAAGCACTGAGCTTGTTGCCGCCCGTACGCTCCTGAACCTGCTTCACGAAGGTAATCTCGCGGTCGGCAGCATCATATTCCTCTACGTTCATATCCACGTCGGTATCGTGCTCGTTCAGGATAGCCTTGATGCTTCTGCTGTCCTGATGCAGTTCGGTGTTGGCATGCTCTTCAGCCTTCTGCTTGGCATCCATCTTGGCAGAAATCATCTTGCCCATGGCATAGTCGTCCTGCTCTACCACTACCACCTCGTTGATCGGCATCGGAATCTCGAATCCATCTTCATCCTCAACCAACACTATGTTTTTGCCCTGGAAGCCGGCCACCTTTCCGCCGCCCACTTCGCTCAGGAATCTTACTTTATCACCTTTCTTCATATTTCTATTTATTTTTTATTTTTATCTAATTATCTATCTATCCTTAAGGATAAATACAATTATCCTTAACTCAAAATATATTTTCCCTCAGGCAGAATCACTCTTTCTGAAATGAGGATACACTTTGCAAAGATACAAAAGATATTGCAGAATATGGATGTTTTTAATATTTTTAATGCAAGTAAGAAAATAATCTTGATGAAAAGCACCGGGTTTGGGATATTTTTTATATCTTTGCAAGTAGATTGCATATAGATTGCATATTGTGCATATAGATTATATAGATTGCATATAGTTAACATATTACTCTTAAACATTATTGATTATGATTACATTTCCATGCGCCAAGATCAACCTTGGCTTAAATATAGTAAGCAAGCGCGCTGATGGTTACCACAATCTGGAAACCGTATTCTACCCTATCCCCCTGACTGATGCCTTGGAGATCAAGCTGATGGGAGATGAGTTTCCTAGCGAGGTAGCCTGCGACCTGAAGATTACAGGCAATGCCGTGGATTGCGACGAACAGAAGAACCTGGTGGTGAAGGCATATAATATGCTGGCTGCCGACTTCAAGATTCCCCGCATTCATACGCATCTCGTCAAGCGTATCCCATCTCAGGCAGGAATGGGTGGCGGCTCTGCGGATGCTGCCTACATGATTCGTCTGCTCGATGAGCGTTTCCGCCTGAACATCGGTATTCCTGAAATGGAGCGATATGCTGCCAAGTTGGGTGCCGACTGTGCCTACTTCATCAGTGCGGACCCTGAGAATGGAGATACAGCCTGCTATGCTGAGGGTATCGGCGATGTACTGATGCCGGTAAGCGGTCCTGGAGATAACATGAAGGGATATTACATCGTGATTGTAAAGCGTGACGACATCGCTGTAAGCACCAAGGATGCCTACGCTGCCATCACTCCTAAGAAGCCTGCGAAATGCTGCCGCGACATCGTTCGCCAACCTATCGAGACCTGGAAGGATGAGCTTGTCAACGATTTCGAGGCGCCTATCTTTGCGATGCATCCAGAGTTAGCAGATATCAAGCAGAAGCTCTATAATCTGGGGGCCGTATATGCAGCTATGAGTGGAAGCGGCAGTGCCATCTTCGGCATCTTCAAGCATAAACCAGCGAATATCGAGGAGCAATTCGACGGAATGTTCTGCAAAGTATTAAAACTTTAGATTTAAAACATTACTTTAGATTTAAACATTACTTTAGATTTAAACATTACTTTAGATTTAAACATTACTTTAGATTTAAAATATTACAATGAACGAAGAAACACATCAGAAACTGATGACTATCAAGCGAAGCTTTCGCTTGTTGATGAACGGTCCGGGTTCGCAATCCATGCGAGACAAGGGCTTGGGATATAAACTGAATTGGGGTGTGCCATTCTATGAATTGAAGAAGATGGCGCAGGAATACGGCAAGGATTATAACCTTGCCATCGAACTCTGGAAGGAGGATATCCGAGAGTGCAAGATTCTTGCTACCCTCATCATGCCTGCCGACAAGATGCTGCCAGAAATCACGGATATCTGGATGGAGCAGGTGCAGAGCCAGGAGATGGCTGAGATGCTTGCCTTCAATCTGCTGCAGCATGTGGAATATGCGCCGGTGATTGCGTATCAATGGATAGCCAGCGACAAGCCTTTCTATGAGATTGCCGGTTTCCAGCTCCTTGCCCGTCTCTTTGCGAATGGTCAGGAGCCTAACGATCGTGGAATCAACGAGTTCCTGGATCAGGCTGCCGTGGCATTGCAGGGAGATAACATGGGTATCAAGCATGCTGCCGCCAATGCCGTAATGCGTTTCTGCGATTTCGGAGAGGATTTCGAGAAGATTGCCCAGGGGGCACTCAAGGGTATCTTCGAGATATAATTTTATCTGCGTAGAATCATTCATCGGATTACGGAGATTTTTTATTCATCGGATTACGCAGAGTTATCGGAAACATTCTTGCTTCTCGGATTACGCACGGATTAAACGGAAAGCGACCTGTTCGGTCGAGTAACCGAAACTGCATGATGTATAGTCACGCAGATTTCGCAGATGACGCAGATTTTAGGTCTAAAATCTGTGTATATCTGTGGAATCTGTGGGATATAAATGGAACCTGTGGGATATAAAAAGAGTCAATCAAAAAAATCTGCGTTATCTGCGAAATCTGCGTGACCTTATAAAATGTGGTTTCAGCTCCCTCGACCGAACAGGTCGCTTTCCGTTTAATCCGTGCGTAATCCGAAAAGCAAGAATGTTTCCGATAACTCCGCGTATTCCGATGAAAAATATCACATGACGAAGAATATCACATGAAAAACTTCTGGTATTCATTTTCGAAATTCGGAGTGAAAACACCTTTTCCGATGTTTTCCTTGATTTCTTCCTTACTCCAGAATCTGCCACCAGACAACTCTTCCTGGCTCGGCTTCACCTCACCATCATATACACAACGGTGAACATACACCAACTCCTTTTCTCTCTGACTCTCAAAGACATAATGTCCTAAAGACTCCGGTTCGAAATCAGTGATACCCAGCTCCTCCCTCACTTCACGATGAAGCGCCTGGTTCACACTCTCGCCTAAATCCACATGGCCGCCACAGGCAGTATCCCACTTATCAGGCTGGATATCCTTCCATGCCGGACGGTGCTGGAGATACAGTTCCCCCTTACTGTTGAATACATGCAGATGAACCACAGGATGCAATATCTTGCATCCATCATGGGCATGCCCCCGGGTGATGGCACCCAGAATATTACCCATTTCATCTACTATCGGAAATTCCTCGTTCTTGTTATCTATCATATCTATTTATATCATATCTATAAAGAATCAGAATAGCCCCACGCCCTGAACCAACGATCATCCACCGAAGGGAAAGGGAAAGGGGCAAAAGCTTTGTAAATCATTATAGTGTTCCATACTCCTCAGAATAGCGGAGCATCTGGTCGGTATAGCTCTCCTCGTAATCGAGATTTACATCGATAGGATTGCCCTCCTCATCATAGACCAGCGTCATCTTCGGATTGATGAAACCCTTGTAAGGAGCCAGGTTCAGCTTCTTGTATCTCGCCAGAATCTCGCGATGCAAGTCTGGATCGATATTTACAGCATACTTCTCTACCAACTGGCGTGCAGCCTCGAAATCTCCCTCGCTCTTGATGCGCTGAATCTCTGCTAGGAGTTCTCCGAAGAGATGACGGAGCTTCACGTAATCATTCACCTTCACATAGGTTCGGGTGGTTACGATATTTCCCTCAGCATCCTTCAGGGCATCCTCGGCAGAAGCATAGCTCACCTCTTCCGTCACCAGTTCCACAGCACCCTCGGCATGCTCCAGCGTCCACCAGGCAATGAGGGCACGGTTTCTCATGTGCGCCTCCTCTATCTTATCACCCTCCTTGATACGGATGGTCTGGGTGAGCAAACCGTTCATCAAATAACTGTAATACTGCGCCTTGTAAGCTTCATCATTCGGAGTCAGTCCCAACTCAACCAGCTTATGGTCAGCCACATAGTACAGACCGAAGAGATCGGCTCTCGCCTCCTCTATCGTGTTGCCATACGCCTTCAGTGCATCAGGATCGGTACCAGGAAGAAGCTGACCGCTGCCATGTCCCAGACACTCGTGAAGGTCGGTATGCAGGTCATCTGTGATATCAGCATACTGATTCATCAGCGCCACAGTCTCCTCATCGATGACAAACTCATCTCTGAATCCGTTGCCCTGAGCCGCCTTGTTGTAGGCATCAGTCAGATTGCCGATGGTAACGCTCTTCGAACCGTGCTCCTGACGGATCCAGTTGGCATTAGGCAGATTGATGCCGATAGCCGAAGCAGGATATTCCTCTCCGCCGAGCATCGCCGCACAGATAACATTGGCTGTAACACCCTTCACCTCCGGTTTGCGGAAACGTGGATCCACAGGCGAATGATCCTCAAACCACTGAGCATTCTTACTGATGGTCTGGGTTCGCTGGGTAGCCTCCAGGTCCTTGTATTCCACGATACCCTCCCAGGTTCCTTTCAATCCCAATGGGTCGCCATATACCTCGATGAATCCGTTGATGAAATCCACCATGCCTTCGTGCTGCTCCACCCAGGCGATGCTGTATCGGTCAAAATCCTCAAGATTACCAGTACGATAGAACTTCACGAGCAGGTCGATGACATGCTTCTGTCCCTCATTTTCAGCGAATTTCTGCGCCTTGAGCAACCAGGAAACGATTTCCTTGATAGGCTCACTATAGAGTCCGTCCTCCTTCCACACCAGCTCTATCATCTCGTTATTGCGCTTGGTAAGCTTGGAATTGAGTCCGTAAGATGGAGGTGTCGGGTTAGACGCATCCTTCAATCGGGCATAGAATCTCTCCACTTCCGCCTGAGTCACATTCTCATAGAAGTTGCAGGCAGAAGTCTTTACCAGGTCCTCTCCATCGGTCTGGTTCACTCGCTTCGGCATCACCTCCGGGTCGAAGATGACAGGTACGAGCTGAGCGAGGAGATCTTCCTTGCTCTCTCCTCTCTTGAGCGGCAACTCTTCCTCTGAGATTTCCTCCATCAACTGATAGAAGAATTCCTCAGAGAATCCCGGCTTGAATTTCTCGCAGCCATAATGATGATGGATGCCGCTGGCAAACCATACGCGCTTGAGATATACTTCGAAAGCCTTGAATTCTTCGGAAGAAGTTTTAATTTGAGTAGTAGTATCGCTTGCAGTCTCCGTGTTTTCGATAGCCTCTCCGATGATACCCTTGTAATGGCGATAGATTGCCTCCAGGGTTTTGCGAATGCGCAGGTTGTACTTTCCCTGCTGGTCGAACGTGATGTCACGTCCCATCAGGGTAGCCTTTGCCAGGCAGTAAATATACAATTTCTGATTGAGCGACAATGCCTCGAATCCCTTCAGCTCGTAACGCAGCATCTGGATGTCGGCAAAGCGCTCGTGGGTGTTTACATTACAATTTGCCATGTTCTAAACCTTTATTTCTAGCGCAAAAGTACGACAATTATTTGGATTTTCAAACTTTTCTGCCTACTTTTCGCACTTTTACTACTATAAAGGAGAGTTTTCTCCTATTTTTTTAGTAACTTTGCAGGAATATAGTAGAAAATAAGTAGAATAACCACCCTACTTTCACCAGGCACTCTAGATGGAATAAAGGGGCACTGCAAATGAAAGAACTACCTGGAGAAAGTGAGAAGGAATTCTAAGAAATGATAATACGATTATGCAAATCAACGAGATATTGAAATCTTACTTCGGATACGATTCCTTCCGACCCAACCAGGAAGCCATCATCCGGGAAGTGATGCAAGGTAACGACTGTCTGGTGCTGATGCCGACGGGCGGAGGAAAGAGTCTGTGCTATCAGGTTCCGGCGCTGGCTATGGAGGGAACAGCAGTGGTCATTTCACCACTCATCAGTCTGATGCACGACCAGGTGGAAGCCCTCAAGGCGAACGGCATTCCTGCCGAAGCTCTCAACAGCGGCAACGATGTAACCGACGACCTCATCATCCGCAGAAGATGCGAGGCGGGCGAACTGAAACTACTCTATGTTTCACCCGAGAAACTCCTCAGCGAGATACCTTATCTGTTCTGCAACATCAAGATTTCGCTCTTCGCCGTAGATGAAGCCCACTGTATCAGCCAGTGGGGGCACGACTTCCGTCCGGAGTATTCCCAGCTCGGACTCCTGCACGAGAAATTCAATGGCGTGCCGGTGATGGCGCTCACGGCTACAGCCGATAAGATTACCCGAGAGGACATCATCAACCAGCTGCACCTGAATGGGCAGACCTTCGTGAGCAGTTTCGACCGTCCGAACCTCAGCCTCACCGTGCGCCAGGAAAGCACGAAGAAGGAGAAGCTGAAATTCATTTACCATTTCATCGCCCGTCGCCCAGACGAGGCAGGCATCATCTACTGTCTCTCGCGCAAGAATACGGAGATGGTAGCAGAGGCTTTGCAGGAGCATGGCATACAGGCAGAAGCTTACCATGCCGGACTCTCCGCCCAGCAGCGAGCCTCTGTACAGGAACGTTTCAAGATGGACCAGATAGAAGTGGTGTGCGCTACCATCGCCTTCGGAATGGGTATCGACAAGGGTAACGTGAGATGGGTGATTCACTACAACATGCCGAAGAGCATCGAGAGTTTCTATCAGGAGATAGGACGAGCCGGAAGAGACGGCGCTCCTGCCGATACGGTATTGTTCTATTCGATGGCAGATATCATCACCCTCCGTACTTTCTGCGAAGAAAGCGGACAGAAATCGGTAAATCTGGAAAAACTGCGAAGAATGGAAGAATACGCCGAATCGAGAGTCTGCCGGAGAAGAATCCTCCTGAATTATTTCGGAGAGACCTCCAGCAAGGATTGCGGGCATTGTGATGTCTGCAACAATCCTCCACGTACCTTCGATGGTACCGTGCTTACCCAAAAGGCGCTGAGTGCCGTGGTCCGTGCGGGAGAAAAGATTGCCGTGGGTACCTGTATAGAGATATTGAGAGGTATGCAGACGCCTGCCATTGCTAGAAATCACTATAACGAATTGAAGACCTTCGGAGTGGGCAAGGATGTAAGCGTTCGCGATTGGCAGACCTATCTGCTGCAGATGCTTCAGATGGGATTCTTCGAGGTAGCGTATAATATGCATAACCAGATGAAGGTCACGCCATTGGGTTGGAAGGTTCTCAAGGGTGAACACCAGGTTTCATTGGCGATTATGGAGAACAAAGACCTGCAGAACCAGACTCAAGGAAGAGGAGCCAGAGGAAGAGCAGGAAGAAGTGGATATGCAGGAAACAACATCCCAGTGGTACATGCCGAGCGTGTGATTTTCGAGAATGAAATGGCGGATGTAGAAGATAAGAAGCTTTTCGAATATCTGCGTAAGATCCGTAAGAATCTTGCCGATGAACAGGGCTATCCTCCATACATCGTATTATCGGATAAGAGTCTGCACGAATTGACGAAGATGAAGCCAACCACCCTCCAGGCATTCGGTCACATCAGCGGTATCGGCGAATTCAAGATCAAGAAATACGGCGATACATTTATCAATGCCATCAAGAAATATACTGGCAAATAAAGATGAAGAAAAAAACAAGAAAGAAAACAAGTAAAAGAAAACAAAATAAAAGAAAACATAAAGCATAAGACATAAGACATAAGACATAAGACATAAGACATAAGACATAAGACATAAGACATAAAAAAAGAGGTAACCACCCCAAAACGGGAAGTTACCTCTTTTTTTATGATAAAACGGGGAATTTTGGTATTTAATTATTAATTATTTACGCTACCTCCCACAATATCCAGCAATTCATTCGTAATGGCCTGTTGACGACTCTTGTTGTACTGCAGATTGAGTTCACGCAAGAGTTCATCGGCATTATCCGTAGCAGTCTGCATGGCAACCATACGGGCTGCATGCTCACTCGCCTGACTATCCAACAAAGCAGTGTAAACCATCAGATGAAGCTGCTTAGGAATCAAGACTCCCAATACAGTCTCCAGATCCGGCTCCACGATGAAGTCGTCGTTCAGAGGATGTGCCTCTGCACGCTGTCTTTCATCCTCACTAGCCTGCTTCTTGCGCAGATACTCCTGAGCCTTTGCCGTAACCACATTCGATGTGAGGTCACGGTCGTTGTCCTCTCCTATCGCCTCAGTGCTGAGGTCGATAGGCAGGAAAGTCTTCTGGGTCAGGATCTGCGAACCGGCACTCTTGAAGTGGTGATAGATCATCTCCACCTTGTCGAGTTCGCCAGCAGCATACTGCTTGGCAAGCTTGCGGGCGATGTCGGCACAAGCACTGGAATTAGGATGATCGGCGAGATCCATGAAGTTACCGCCAATCTTCAAACCCAGCTTCTGTGCCTTCTCAGCCACCTTTCTGCCGATAGGATATACCGTGATGTCGTCAATGCCATGAGCCTTATACTCGTCCACCGCCTGAATCATCATCTTGATGACGTTGGAGTTGAAACCACCACACAAGCTGCTGTTAGAGCTATATACGATGAGAGCCACACGCTTGATTTCCTTGTGCTCCACCTGCAATTCATGGTCCACATTCGGAGTACTCACCAGGAAGCTCTTCAGGATATGCTCCAGCATATTCTCATAAGGCAGCATATTCTGGATAGCTACCTGAGCATGATGCAACTTGCTGGATGCCACCATCTTCATCGCACTCGTAATCTTACGGGTACTGTTGACGCTGGCGATGCGAGTCTTAATCTCTTTTAACGACGGCATAGGCTATTACGCTTTATATTGTCCTGCTACATTAGCCATGGTTTCCTCAATCACCGCAATGCAATCGTCGGTGAGCTTACCATCAGCCAAAGTTTCGATTACATCGGCGTGCTGGCTGCGCATAGCGTCGAGGAACTGATCCTGGCACTCGCGTACCTTATCCATTGGCACGTCGTGCATCAATCCGTGCACACCACAATAGAGGATAGCCACCTGCTCGCCCACTGGCATAGGGCGATACTGAGGCTGAATCAGCAACTTGTCGTTCTTTCTACCACGGTCCAGTGTCATCGCTGTTACGGCATCCATATCGCTAGAGAACTTAGAGAAAGCCTCCAGCTCACGATACTGAGCCATATCAATCTTCAGGGTACCAGCCACCTTCTTCATACTCTTGATCTGGGCAGAACCACCTACACGAGATACAGAGATACCTACGTTGATAGCTGGGCGGAAGCCCTGGTTGAAGAGGTCGGTCTCCAGGAAGATCTGACCGTCGGTGATGGAAATCACGTTGGTTGGGATGTATGCAGAAACGTCACCAGCCTGGGTCTCGATGATTGGGAGGGCTGTCAAGGAACCGCCACCCTTCACCTTGCCCTTCAGGCACTCAGGAAGGTCGTTCATCTGCTCGGCTACCTCCTGCTGGTCGTTGATACGAGCGGCACGCTCCAACAGACGAGAGTGGAGATAGAACACATCACCAGGATAAGCCTCACGTCCTGATGGACGGCGGAGGATCAATGATACCTCACGATAAGCCACAGCCTGCTTACTCAAGTCATCATATACTACGAGGGCTGAGTAACCGCGGTCGCGGAAGTACTCACCGATGGCTGCACCGGCGAATGGTGCGTAATACTGCATGGCTGCAGGATCGGCAGCGGTAGCACTTACGATGATGGTATATGGCAGGGCGCCGTGCTCCTTCAGGTTCTGTACCAATGCTGCAACGGTAGATGCTTTCTGACCGATGGCTACATAGATACAATATACAGGCTTGCCTGCCTCATAGAAACTCTTCTGGTTGATGATGGTATCCACTGCGATGGCAGTCTTACCAGTCTGACGGTCGCCGATAATCAACTCACGCTGTCCACGACCGATAGGAATCATGGAATCGACAGCCTTCAAACCAGTCTGGAGAGGCTCCTTCACTGGCTGACGATAGATCACACCAGGAGCCTTGCGGTCCAGCGGCATCTCGAAAGCACCGGTGAGATCGATATCACCGAGACCATCGATAGCCTGACCCAGAGGGTTAACGACACGACCTAAGAAATTGTCGTTCACGCGGATAGAAGCGATACGGTGAGTACGCTTCACGCTCTGTCCCTCCTTGATGCCAGCAGTAGGACCCAGGAGGACACAACCTACATTGTCTTCCTCAAGGTTCATGACGATAGCCATCGTGCCGTTCTCGAACTCAAGAAGCTCATTAGCCTCTGCATTGCGCAGACCGTAGATACGAGCCACGCCATCGCTGACGGTAAGCACAGTACCCACCTCGTCAAACT
>ERZ834769.2288-NODE-2288-length-14604-cov-2.913465_pt1 | contig 14604 bp, 15 predicted proteins | sample MGYA00519690_ERZ834769 | MGnify/ENA primary metagenome ERZ834769 (study PRJEB31850, sample SAMEA3708760) | human gut metagenome | biome: human gut; feature: human-associated habitat; material: faeces | place: China | collected 2014 ... | reverse complement strand
CGTTTCTGATCTTTATCCGGAAGACTGTCCGGATATGCAAACGGCAATAAACAGGGCCAACCTTCTTATCAAAAATACAAATCAAAAGATTTCAGCGGTTACGTTTCCCTGGGTATCGAGAAAGGCCGTATCGAATCGGTGACCGAGCTCTATTTCCAAACTTATTATTATTTCTCGCCCCAAGTCCGCCTGTCAGCCGATGTAAGGGGCGGTTTGGAATATATCAAGATAAGCATTGGGACACGGGACAATTGGGTTGTAACGGTTCGTTCAGTTGACTTTTACGTATTCGTTGTTCTAATCAAATATCCGTTCAAAGGAAATAGTTTTACGGATTCAAAAATGTCGATTTCACCTCTGTTTACCGTTCATTCAATCAAAAAAAGGGTTATCCCAATTTTGGAAGATAACCCCTTTTTTCTATTCACGTCACAAACTATTTCAGTATGATCTTATGAGATTCTACAGTTTCTCCCGTTACTATTTTCAACAGGTACAAACCATTGCTTACTCCTGATGCCTTGATCGTGCCACCGGAAACAGGCAACGAATTTTTCTTGACCAACGCTCCCGTTTCCATCCGGTACAATTCATATTGCACCAGACTAATATGTAGATGTTTCACCTGTTTTCGCCAACGTGTGGACTGTCGCATCCGCACTGCTTCCTTTACCAGTTATATATGGATAGGATTGAGCACTTATAGTCCCTATCGATCCCAAAAGAGACAATATAATCCAAACAAATTCCAACTTTTTCATATTCTATCAATTTTATGGTTCATAAACTCCGTCAAACGGATTCTGGTCACCGGCAGGCCAGATTTCATCAACTAAAGATTTGTTGTTCTTCATTTCGGCTCCCGGCAACTGGAAAATAAATCGCCATGAATTGGCAGGTAATGTGATCAAGCCCCCCCAATCCAGATGGTTGCCAGTACGCTCAAGCCCCTTCTGAGTCCGAAGCATATCGAACAAAGAAAAACCTTCTCCATAGAGTTCTTTTCTTCTTTCTCTCAGGATAGCTTCGATCAGTTCACTGCCGCTTGCTTCCGTACGCTTAGCGTTACGCAAGTCTTGAAGTTGCCACAACAACGCTTTCGCTTCCGTGTCTTTGCCCTGATGCGCACAGGCTTCCGCCGCATTCAGCAACATTTCGTCGGAACGCATGACCACCATCGATCCACGGCAATCTTCATTATCCCGGAACTTATGAGATATCCAGAATTCTTTTTTCGTTTCCCCCGAACCGACGGCCCAGCGTTCGAACTGCTTGAAACGGATATCGCCTTCATCAAACAGATCGGCAAACTGGTCGGAAAGAATAAAGCAGGCAAAAGTCCAGCACTTACGATCTCCATTATACCACATGGCAAAAGGAGAATAGTCGCCCATATTTTGTTCCTCCGTCTGTTTGATACCCCAAATCCAGGATTTGGCCAGATGGTCGTTAAACCCGTTTGCATATTCTTCCGCCGTCGTCAAAGGATAAGCCGCCAGCACTTTCTTTGCATATTCTTCTGATTTCGGCCAGTTGTTCATTACTTGATAAACCTGAGACAAAACGCCTTGTACAACCGTTTGGTCAAATACGTTCGGATAGCTGGAACTACGTACAAAGCCGTCCAACATCGGCTCGGCAGCCGTCAGGTCGGACAAGATTTGCCGATATGTATCTTCCAATGTCCCACGAGGTTTACCCTGTGTACTATCTATGGTCGGTTCTGTATAAATAGGGACACCCGGCATATCTTTCGCTATCGCATAAGTTTGCTGAAATAAGCGAGCCAGATTAAAATAGGTCCATCCGCGCAAAGCCAAGGCCTGCCCTTTGATATACTGTTTATCGATGTCTTCACCTTCCGAACCGTCGACATAGGTGATTACGGAATTCAGGTTATTGATCAACCGGTAATGGAAGGTCCACAACTGGCTGGCCCGGAAAATATTGGCTTGGGTTTCTCCCCAATAATTATAAACAAAGCCATACCAACCGCTACCATTACTCATCACGTCTTCACCGCACATGTCCGAAATCATCTGGATGGAAGGTATACCGTAGTCGTCACCCCGGTTAGCTCCCCCGCTACCATAGGCACGCATTTGATAATAACAACCATTCAAAGCTGACTGTGCGCCGGAAGTCGTTTGAAAGACATCCGTATCGTCGACAGATGTCGATGGTTTCGTATCCAAAAAATCACTACAGGAAACCAAACTCCCCGCTATGAGGCCTGTAGCCAAAACCGACAATATATAGTTCTTTGATTTCATTTTCTTCATCATTTATTAATTAGACTTTTTACAAATTAAGTTGCAGACCGAATGAAACGGACTTTGTCACCGGGAACCGGTTGGCAGTCGTACCGGATATGCTTTGTTCCGGATCCGTGCCGCGACGGGCTGCACTGCCGATCGTAACCAAGTTGTCGCCCTGCACGAACAAGCGTAATGAATTAACTTCGAACTTCTTCGTGAAGTTTTTAGGCAACGTATATCCCAACGTCACGTTCCTCAACCTCGCAAAAGAGTTGTTGAAAATGAATTTGGAAGTATAGGAACTCATATAATTCGCATAATTATAGTAGGTGGTCAAGCGAGGGAACTCGGCATTCGGATTTTCCGGTGTCCAGGAATCCAGCATATCCGGGTGCATGCTATAGCCTCTCCTGTAATACATGGATTGTGCATAGTCGCTGTCATACAGCTTGCCGCCGATACTGTAATAGATCATGAAAGAAAGATCGATACCCTTATATGAAAAGTTATTGGTAAAGCCCCCGAACAATTTAGGAATGGCATCGCCTAAGTATTTTTGCTGGCTGTCGCTCGTTACTTCATTATAGTTTTCAGTCTTTACCCGTTCCTTCACGACTTTCTCGCCTTTATCGTTCGTTTCGTAAATCGTTTTCCAATACTGGTCGTTTCCAGTTTCCGGATTGACGCCGGCATATTCGATTCCCCAGAAATTATAGCGGGATTCACCTTCACGCCATTTGAAGACACCGGCATTCACTTCGGCCTGCGGCAATTTGGTTATACGGTTCTTATAAGACGTTCCGTTCAAATCGATGGTCCATTTAAAATCTTTATTGGATATGGCAGCATAATTCAAAGAGAATTCGACACCTTGGTTCTTAACGTCGCCGATATTACGGTCAATACCGCTCATACCGGTAGACGGAGCCATTGGCAATGTAAACAACAGGTCTTTAGACTTACGGCTGAACCATTCGACACTACCGCTCAGTTTATTGAACACGGCAAAATCCAACCCGACATTGAACTGCAAATTCGTCTCCCATTTCAAACCCTTGTTTGACAAACGGCTGATCATCACACCCGGATCCCGGTAGTTGTTCATGCCTGTCGCATACAAGCCTTGATAAGCATAATAGGTTCCCAGATTATCATTACCTACTGCACCATAGCTGGCTTTCAGTTTCAAATTATCCAACCAGGAACTATAAGGTTTCATAAATTCTTCATTGGATATTCTCCATGAACCACCCAAAGACCAGAACTGCCCCCAGCGGTTATCCGGGTGGAAACGGGAAGAACCGTCTGTACGGAAGCTACCGGAAACGTAGTAACGATCTTTATAATCATATTCGACACGACTCAACCAGCTTAACAGACGGTATTTGTTGGTATAAGAATTCATACTGCTCATCACGGCTGCCGAACCGATCTCCGTAACACCAGGAAAAGGAAATCCTTGCTTTTCTGCAGACAACTGTTTATATTCCAAAGCATAGGCTTCCTGTCCCAATAAAACGGATAAAGAATGATCGCCGAAAGACTTCTCGTAAGTCAACAAGTTATTGATCGTATAAGATAGATTCCGGTCGCTTTCTTTATAAGCGGAACCTTTATAACCGGCAGCAAAACCATATTCGCTGTTTACATAACCATCATAATTATACTGATAAAAATCCACGCTGAAATTGGTACGCCATTTCAATCCCGGAATGAATGTTATTTCAAAATAGGTACGATTGGAAACATCGTCATGTGTCCAAGGAGCCTTGTTATAGGTATCATCAGCCAACGGGTTAGTTCCACTCCAGGAAGTACGGTAGTTTCCATAGTCAAAAATACGATTGCCGTTCTTGTCCAATCTGTAGGCATTCGTCGCGCCGTCCCATTCATAAATAGGATACAATGTCGGCATCGTACGCAAAAGCCATACGGTCTGATCACCGGCAGACCCTTCGCGCACACTGTGAGACAAACTGATGTTGGTTCCGACCTTCAACCATTTGTTTACACTATAGTTCAAGTTAGCACGTGTAGAATAGCGCTCGAAACGCTGTATAGAAAATACACCTTTATCGTTCAGGTAACCGGCTGATATAAAGTAGTCGGCTTTTTTATTCTTACCGCTGAAGTCTATTGTATATTCCTGACGCAAACGGGATTTCAACAAAGCGTTTCTCCAATCTCCCGAATAATTCAATTTGGCATTGGGATCCATCTTCCCATCTGTCCCGACCGGCATATCGATACTATAAGGATTATTACCGAATTCGCCCATTACATAATAAGAGGCATAGGAACGGGAATCTTCATCTTGATAACCTGAATCCAGATAGCCATTATACAAAGCACGCCAAGTCAATTGTGAAAGTTGATCCGGCGACAGTTGATCCGGTAATCCTACCGCCAAAGAAGAGAATCCCCAAGTCGAGCGGAAATTGATCTGGCCTTTCTCGCTGGAACCCTTACGCGTTGTAATCATCACGACGCCATTAGCAGCACGAGAACCGTACAAAGCGGTAGCCGAAGCGTCTTTCAAAATAGTCATAGACTCGATATCGTTCGGGTTAATCGCATTCAAATACCCGTCGTAAGCCGTCCCGTCCACCACATAAAGCGGAGAACTGGATGCATTCATGGAACCGATACCACGGATCATGATCGTCGCATCTTCGCCCGGCTCACCGGAATTATTCAACACCTGCACACCGCTGCTCTGCCCCTGCAAAGCCTGGGTTATGTTGGATGCTTTGATTTTTTCCAGCGATTCTTTCTTGACCACGCTGGCCGATCCTGTAAAGGTCGATTTCTTTCCTGTACCGTAGGCAACAACCATCACCTCGTCGATCGCAACCATATCCGGCTCCATTTCAATCTTCATACTTCGACCGGTAATGGAGACCTCTTTCGTTTTATACCCTAAATAAGAGAGATGGAGTGTTTTAGTACGTGGAGAGACTGCCATCGAAAACTCTCCCTTTTCATTGGTGGTTACACCATTCATCGTCTGCTTGTCTACGACAGCGACCCCGATCATCGGCAAGCCGTCTTCGGTAGAAATTACGATACCAGACACTGTCTTTTCTTGTGCTAACAGCAAATGCCCCCATAAGGACATTACAAAAAGAATCCAAAAGAACCTCTTCATAATCAATAGATTTAAATGATACATTCAAGTAGAGCTACATTGACCTGTAAAAACGTTCCCTTTTAATTAAGGTGAATAAAACAATAACGATCCCTTATTATAAGGACGTAGTTCTAACAGGACATTGTATTCGACACACTAATAGCCGCAAATATATTAAATTTATAATTAATCAAACTAAAATAAGATATTTTTTAATCGGAAAGGCTAAAAAATATTCAGATCATAAAAGAATAAGACGGTCGAAACAACTGTTTTCATGTTTTTTTTCTACCGAGTCTATACCTTAGAATATAAATCATACGACTCTGCCTCTCCTGTTCCAGCGGCTTGGGAGGCCGGCTGCAAATGCCTTTCCGCATTTAACAATATTAGCAGAAAGGAACCAACCCGCCAAGTCCTGTTAGAACTACGTCCTTCTTTTTGGCGTGATATCGAACTTTTTTCTGTCAAATTTCAACTTTCAACTAAAAAAATGCTTGCATTTGAAAAATAATGCGTAATATTGCCGACGTAAATATAAACACAAGGAAAATCGCAAATGACATTAACAGGTTTCACATATCATACCTGGGCACTGACAATGACCCCTTGGGGGGTTTAGCATATACAAATAAACAAGTGCGGAGACCACGTCCCGCTTTGTTGCAATTCTCACATTGCACTTGCGTTTCTTTTTTCCAAATCAATCAATAATTAGTAAATAACTGACATTCGCAAACCGGTATGCAGTTTTGTTTTTAAACTGTCGATTGTAGATTGTCAACTAAATAAATACATATCGATGAAAGTATTGAAATTCGGCGGAACATCCGTAGGTTCCGTGGATAGCATTCTGAGTGTAAAGAAGATAGTAGAGGCCATTGAAGAGCCTGTAATCGTCGTAGTATCCGCCTTAGGGGGGATCACGGACAAACTGCTGAAGACAGCCTCGATGGCAACAAACGGAGATGTAGCCTACGAAAGAGAGTTTTCCGAAATCGTAACCCGCCATCTCGACGTCATACAAGGTGTTATCCCCGACAAAACAAAGCGGATCGAAGTGCAGAAGCAAGTGATGGCTTTGCTCGACGAACTGGGTAATATTTACAAAGGTGTGTACCTCATCAACGACCTGTCGGCCAAGACTTCCGACACGATCGTCAGCTATGGCGAGCGTATCTCCTCGCTGATCGTTTCGAATGTGATAAACGAAGCCAAACTGTTCGACTCGCGCAAATTCATCAAGACGGTCAAACAATTCAACAAGCATATCGTCGATTTCGAATCGACTAACAAACTGATCGAAGAGACATTCGACCCGCTGCCCAAAGTATCGTTGGTTCCCGGTTTCATCTCTTCGAGCAAAGAAGGAGAAGTGACCAACCTCGGACGAGGCGGTTCCGACTATACCGCCTCCATCCTGGCGACGGCCTTAGGTGCACGCCGGCTGGAGATATGGACGGATGTGGACGGCTTCATGACAGCCGATCCGCGTGTGATCAGTTCGGCCTACGTCATCGACCGGCTGACCTTTACGGAAGCGATGGAACTGTGTAATTTCGGTGCGAAGGTGATTTATCCTCCAACGATCTACCCGGTTTATCACAAAAACATACCGATCCGTATCCTGAACACCTTCAACCCGACCGCAAGGGGTACTTATATCTCCAAAGAACGGGTACAAGATGACAGCAAAGCGATCATCAAAGGGATCTCGTCCATCAACGACACCTGCCTGATCACGGTGCAAGGTTTGGGCATGGTGGGTGTTATCGGTGTCAACTACCGTATCTTCAAGACATTGGCGAAGAACGGCATCAGCGTGTTCATGGTGTCGCAGGCCAGTTCGGAAAACAATACGACATTTGCCGTCCGAAATGCGGACGCAGACCTGGCGGTCAAGGTCTTGGACGAAGAATTCGCACTCGAACGCGCACAGGGCGACATGAGCGACACGGTGGCGGAAAAGGACCTGGCTACCGTCGCTATCGTAGGTGAAAACATGAAGCGCACTCCGGGTATCGCCGGTAAGCTGTTCGGGACCCTGGGCAGCGCAGGTATCAGCGTGATCGCCTGTGCACAGGGGGCTTCCGAAACGAATATTTCGTTCGTCATCAAGCTGAAATACCTGCGCAAGGCGTTGAACTCGATCCACGACTCCTTTTTTCTCTCCCAATACAAGGTGTTGAACCTTTTCATCGCGGGTGTCGGTACGGTCGGAGGAAACCTGTTGGAACAGATCCGCATCCAACAACCGAAACTGATGCAACAGAACGGGCTGAAACTGAATGTTGTCGGCATAGCCAACAGCATGCATGCTATCTTCTGCCGCGAAGGGCTGAACCTGGAAACCTGTATCGACGAACTGAAAAAGAACGGGCAGGAAAGTTCGCCCGAACATCTGAAAGATGAAATTCTGAAGATGAATATCTTTAACTCGGTATTCGTGGATTGCACGGCCAACCAGGCGGTGTCCGACCTTTACGAGGAATTGTTGAACAACAACGTATCGGTCGTTGCGGCAAACAAGATCGCCGCCTCTTCTTCATACGAAAACTATATCAAGCTGAAAGAAACGGCCCGTCACCGCGGCATCAAGTTCCTGTTCGAAACAAACGTCGGGGCCGGACTGCCGATCATCAACACGATGAACGACCTGATCAACAGCGGCGACCATATCCTGAAATTAGAGGCTGTCCTTTCCGGCACGCTCAACTATATCTTCAATACGCTAAGTGCGGACATTCCTTTCAGTAAAGCGATCATGATGGCGAAAGAAGAGGGTTACTCCGAACCGGACCCCCGTATCGACCTGAGCGGGAAGGACGTGATACGCAAATTAGTGATCCTGGCACGCGAAGCCGGTTACAAGGTGGAGCAGGAAGATGTGAAGCGTAACCTTTTCATTCCCGAAAGCTACTTCGAAGGCTCGCTGGATGATTTCTGGCGTAACATACAGGGTCTGGATGCCCGGTTCGAAGAAAAGCGCCAGCAGTTGGAAGCGGAAGACAAGCGTTTCCGTTTCGTTGCCAAAATGGAAAACGGGGCGTGTGAAGTCGGTTTGCAGGAGGTCGATGCGCACCACCCGTTCTACGAACTGGAAGGCAGCAACAACATCATCATGATCTCTACCGAACGATACCACGAGTATCCGATGATCATCAAAGGATATGGAGCCGGAGCCGACGTCACGGCAGCCGGAGTCTTCGCTGATATTATTTCGATCGCTAACATTCGATAAATTATGAAAAGTATAATCATCTTGGGAGACGGTATGGCCGACGAGCCGATAGAGGCTTTGGGCGGCAAGACACCGATGCAATATGCAGACACTCCCTATATGGACAAACTGGCCGAACTGGGCGTTACCGGACGTATGAAGACCGTTGCCGACGGTTTCCATCCGGGTAGCGAAGTGGCGAATATGGCAGTATTAGGCTACGACCTTCCGACCGTCTACGAAGGGCGGGGCGTGCTGGAAGCAGCCAGTATCGGATATGACCTGAAACCGGGGGAAATGGCCATGCGCTGTAACCTGATCTGCGTGGAAGGCGATGTCCTGAAGAACCATTCTTCCGGCCATATCACCACGGAGGAGGCAGACGAACTGATCCGCTTTCTGAACGAGCAGCTGGGGTCCGATCGCGTACATTTTTATACCGGTGTGTCTTACCGCCACCTGTTAGTAGTGAAAGGAGGCGACAAACGTCTGGATTGCACTCCCCCGCACGATGTGCCTCTCCATCCTTTCCGCCCCTTGATGATTAAACCGGAAGTTCCCGAAGCGCAGGAGACAGCTGATATGCTGAACGACCTGATCCTGAAATCGCAGGAGATACTGAAAGACCATCCCGTCAACCGCCGGCGCATCGCAGCCGGGAAAGACCCGGCAAACAGCATATGGCCCTGGTCGCCTGGATATCGTCCGGCTATGCAGACCATGCAGGAAATGTATGGCTTCAAGCAGGGTTCCGTCATCTCGGCCGTCGACCTGATACGGGGCATAGGCGTATATGCCGGGCTGAAAGTGATTGACGTCGAAGGGGCTACCGGGCTCTACGACACGAACTACGAAGGAAAAGCGCATGCCGCCCTCGAAGCCTTGAAGACAAACGACTTTGTCTACCTCCATGTCGAAGCCAGCGACGAAGCCGGACACGAAGGGGATGTCGACCTGAAGATCCGGACCATCGAAAACCTGGACAAACGGGCTATCGGCATCATCTTCGAAGAGTTGAAGAAATGGGATGAACCGGTAGCGATTGCCGTACTGCCCGACCACCCGACTCCTTGCTCCATCCGTACGCACACAAACACGCCTGTCCCTTTCCTGATCTATAAACCGGGACAAGAGCCTGACAGCGTGACGCGTTTCGACGAGTTCTCCGTACTGGAAGGGAAATATGGCATATTAGAAAAAGACGAATTTATAAAAGAATTAGTATGAAATATTACAGCACAAACAAACAAGCTCCGCTCGCCTCGCTGGAAGAAGCCGTCGTAAAAGGTCTTGCCGGTGACAAAGGTTTATATATGCCGGAACACATCCGGCCTTTGGAGAAAGATGTGATCTCCGGTCTCAAAAACAAATCGTTCCATGAAATCGCCTGCACGGTAGCACGGGCTTTCTTCGGGGAAGATATAGAACCGGAAACGCTCGATACAATCGTCCGGGACACGCTGTCGTTCGAGACACCGGTCGTCCTTGTACGCGACAATATCTACAGCCTTGAACTTTTCCACGGCCCGACACTGGCTTTCAAGGATGTAGGCGGACGTTTCATGGCCCGCCTGTTAGGCTATTTCATCAAAAAAGAGGGGTTGAAGCAGGTGAACGTATTAGTGGCCACTTCCGGTGATACAGGAAGTGCCGTTGCAAACGGCTTCCTTGGCGTGCCGGGCATTCACGTGTATGTGCTCTATCCGAAAGGGAAGGTAAGCCCGATCCAGGAATGCCAGTTCACCACGCTTGGACAAAACATCACGGCGCTGGAAATAGACGGGACGTTCGACGATTGCCAGGCATTGGTCAAGTCCGCTTTTATGGACAAAGAGCTGAACCGCCACATGAAGCTGACATCTGCCAACTCCATCAACGTGGCACGTTTCCTGCCGCAATCTTTCTACTACTTCAACGCGTATGCACAATTGGATAAAGCTGGCAAAGCGAACCAACTGGTCGTATCCGTCCCCAGCGGGAACTTCGGCAATATCACAGCCGGGTTGTTCGCCCACCGGATGGGATTGCCGATCAAACGTTTCGTGGCTGCCAACAACCGCAACGACGTATTCCTGGAATACCTGCGCACGGGTGTCTACACGCCGCGTCCTTCCGTTCCGACTATCGCCAATGCTATGGATGTCGGCGATCCGAGCAACTTCGCCCGCATCCTGGACTTGTACGGCAAGAACGGCAATCCACACGGCGAAATCAGCCAACTGATCAGCGGCTACCGTTTCACGGACGAAGAGATCGGGGCAACCATGAAGCAGGTTTACAACGAAACGGGTTACGTGTTAGACCCCCACGGTGCTTGCGGCTACCAGGCTTTAATCGAGAATAAACTGGCCCCGAACGAAACCGGCCTGTTCCTCGAAACCGCCCATCCTGCGAAGTTCAAAGGGACCGTAGACAAGATCCTAAATGCCGACATCGAAATCCCCGCCAAACTGAAAGCCTTCATGCAAGGAGAAAAGCAAAGCGTCGGGATGGGAAAGGACTTCGAAAGTTTCAAATCATATCTGATGAAACAATAATTTGTCTTTTACTTTTGGCTTAACCTAAAAGTAATCAAAAATTCAAGGCGGAACCGGAGGTGTCAAAACAGACTTGTTCCCGCGCTTGACGCGGGAACGCATGAAAACTGGCCGTATAAATATCTGATTGATAAGGCCTGTTCTTTTGCAGCCCCGCGCTTGACGCGGGGACAAGTACATTTTGACACATCCCCCCAAAAGATTCTGCTGTCGCCTGTTAAATAAGCGAATCTAAAAACTCTTTTAATATTCTTGCGTGATTATGTTCCTTTTCTTTAGAAGCATACAACAAAGTCACGATCGGATGCGTACGGATCGATTCGATAAAGGCTTTCACAGCCCCCGATCCTGCCAGTTCCTTTTTATACAAGGAAGCAAATTCGTCCCACCTTTTCTCCGGGTCCTGATGAAACCAGGTGCGCAACTCCGGGGAAGGCGTGATATCTTTTGCCCAGATATCATAATGGAAAGACGTTTTCTTCATGCCTCTCGGCCACAAACGATCTACAAAAACACGCAGACCGTCGGAGGGATCCATATCATCATAAACACGTTTCAATTTAATCTGTACCATATCTTTCCTATTTATATGTCCATTTTCAGATATAAACAATGTCTATCGGCAAATAGTTATCCCCTCCAAAATAAACATATTTAGCATTCGGTTTCTAAACTTTCAGGAAAGAGAAACTGTTTAAAACACAGAAACAAGAAACACAAAATAGATTCACTATGAGTACAGCAACAGTAAAAAAATCTGAGAAGAAACAGAGTATGACAAATTCTTCAAACATGGAGATAGCAACATTTATCGGAGAACTTTTCTCCTTTAACAGTAGCTTGAAACTTTATCACTGGAGTGTTACCGGCACCGGCAGCTATGCCAAACATATGGCGCTGGACGAAGCAATCGCTTCCCTTTTGGATATTATCGACAGAATCACCGAAACGACTTACGCTTTAGTCGGCGATTTGCATATTTCCATCCCCGAAACAAAAACTCCGGGCGATATCGACAAACATGCTTCCGAGTTCTACAATTATGTAGAGAAACACAGGGACCTTTTCCCGGAAGCCTTCTCACAGTCCATCATCGACGACTACCAGGAAGCTATCCAGCAATTGATCTACAGGCTGGTTAGATTGGAATAGACAATATCTGATCTTTTTTTCACCTATAGCAAAGGGACTGTCCCAGTGTCGGGGCAGTCCCTTTATTTTTTCCGTACGGGCGAGACGTCATTCAATAGCCCATTCCTTCATCTCGTACATATCCAGGTATTCCTCCCATTCGGGGTCCACCTCCGTATAGATAGAGAGCGGCAACATTTCAAACGGAGCCAGGGCTTCGTTCAACCGTTCACCAAAGACGCGGACGGTACGGGTATAATAGACCCATATCCTCTCCTCGCCTCCGGTATAAACCCCGGTCAGGATCGAGAGTTTGTCTTTTTCCATCGCCTTACGCAGAACTTCCTGCACCTCCTCCATCTTTCCGGCAAGCGCTTCGGAAGGCATTCCTTTGTCGTCACCTTCATATTTCCAGGTGATTTCCACCCGCTCCTTGAACTTGCCCGACTGAATAAATTCGGTTAATTCATCACGACCGGAAACGGTGACCAGTTGTCCGGATTCATTCTCTGAAAGAGCTGTAAACCACTCGTTGCTTAATCTCATATCAATATCAATTATTTTACAAAAATAGGGATTATTTTCCTACCAATACATTATTTTTGCGGCAAGAATACAAGATAAAAGAGATATGATCAGACAGGTGGAACTCCAGGATGCGAAAGCGATCACGGATATTTACAACGAATATGTGCAGCATAGCGTGGCGACTTTCGACACGGAGCCGGTGCAGGAAGAGGAGATGCGTGTCCGGATTGCTGAAATATCTTCCCGCTTTCCTTATTTCATCTATGAGGAGGGCAAGGAAATCGCCGGATATTGTTATGCCCATACGTGGAAAGAGCGTTCCGCTTACCGCTATACGTTAGAAACGACTGTTTACCTGTCTCCCGGACATACCGGAAAAGGAATCGGAATGCTCCTGATGCAAAAGCTGATCGAAGCATGTCGCGAAAATGGCTACCGCGCCCTGATTGCCTGCATCACGGAAGGGAACGAAGCCAGTAACATCTTACATGAAAGACTTGGGTTCAAACAGGTTTCCCGCTTCAAAAAGGTCGGTTTGAAGTTCAACCGCTGGCTGGATGTCGTAGACTACGAACTTCTGCTGACTCCGGCCTGCGACTGAACGACGCTGTTCCGGTCGTCAATGGGTGTAATCCGGAATCTCTAAAGAAATAAATCTTTCTCTTTTTTAGAAAGGGAACGATAAACGATATCATAAGATTGCCGTACAAGTTCCTTAATCGTATTGTCGGGAACATCCTGATTAAAGTGAACACTTATCCAATGCCGCTTATTCATGTGCCATCCCGGCTTTATCTCTAAATTCCTCTACATTCATCACCGTTTCTTTTAAATTCTGTATGGCTGAAACCTATTTTGTTCCTACTCAGACACAAAAATAGCAAAATAAAAAATGAAAAGATTATATTTGCAAATCTTACTTAAAGATATTAGCATGATACGGAAATTAGCAAAAGAGGAATACAACGATGCCGCAGATTTATCCTACCAAGTCTGTATGGAATGTGGTATCAGCGACTTTACCCAAGAAGGCATTGAAACCTTTAAAAGTTTCATCTATGACACATCATTAATGAATGAACTTGATCTATATGGGGCTTTTGATAATAATCTGTTGATAGGAGTTATCGGTATCAATAGAAAAAGGCAACATATATCACTCTTTTTCATCCAACCGAAATATCATCGGCAAGGAATAGGAAAATCACTTTTCAATCATATGATAAATGATTGTAACTTTACAAAGATAACGGTCAACTCTTCAACGTATGGAGAGGCATTCTACCAACACGTAGGCTTCAAAAAAGTCGGCGAGGGAGCGTTTAATAGGGGGATAATGAGTATTCCGATGATAAAAGAATGATATGAAAACAGATTACACAATCAGAACAGCCCGGCTGTCTGACGCCTCTGAACTCAGAGATTTATTTCGAGAGACGGTTCTCACAATAAACAAGCGTGATTATTCACAGGCAGAAGTGGAAGATTGGGCATCGTGCGGGAACGATCTCTCTCGTATAAAAGAGATGATCCAGACACATTATTTTATTGTGGCTACTAACCGGCTGTCACAGATTGTCGGTTTTTCATCCATTACTGCGCAGGGATATTTACATTCCATGTTTGTTCATAAGGATTTCCAGGGTAAAGGTATCGCGACGATACTTTTAAATGACATAGAGCGTTATGCTATCACAGCAGGAATTACGCGAATCACATCAGAAGTAAGTTTAACAGCCCGCCCATTCTTTGAAAAAAGAGGCTATATAGTAGAGGAAGAACAAAAGCGCAAAGCGAATC
>ERZ834769.2245-NODE-2245-length-14821-cov-22.875840_pt1 | contig 14821 bp, 21 predicted proteins | sample MGYA00519690_ERZ834769 | MGnify/ENA primary metagenome ERZ834769 (study PRJEB31850, sample SAMEA3708760) | human gut metagenome | biome: human gut; feature: human-associated habitat; material: faeces | place: China | collected 2014 ... | reverse complement strand
GAAAATATACAACGAGCGAACTCTCAAAAACCTTTACAAAATCATATCACCTATGGTATAATGTAATCATCAAAGGCAAGGGGCCCGCTTTTGAACCAACAAAAACTAATCTAAAAAACAAAAGGAGAAACCAATTATGGAAACCAACGCATTGATTGCAAACGCAACAACTCATGAAAGCAAAGTAAACCTTTTTCGCGCGCTGACCAACGCAAGTCCGTTCAGTGAAGCCGTAAACAAAACTCTGTCCGTGGTGCAGATCATTGACCAGCCTGCGGTAAACGATCAGGGCGAACCGGTCAACCGTTATTTCTTCCTGTGTGAAGATGGAGCCGCCTATATGTCTATGGCTTTGGGCGTTGACAGTTGTGTTAAAGCTGTTCGCTCAATTTGGGGATTGGATTTTGCTGAACCCTTGCAGATCGTGCCTTGTCAGGTTAAGACGAAAAATGGCCACACTTATAAATTTACCGTACTGTAAATTTATTAAAACTCAAAACTTATAGCCCGGATTTACCGGGCTATAATTATTTAAGGGTGAAAGTATATGAAAAAATTTATTCATACGAAACAGCGTAAAGCAGAACTTGCCGCCGCCATTCGCGGATATAATTATAAAATAAGGCGCGCCGCCGCATTAAAAGCGCATGGAAAATATGAAGGCGTTGTATTGCCTAAATTATTAAACCCTGAAAAAGAATTTACAGAAATAACAACATTGGAGGAATACAACGAATTGCTAAACCGAATTCGCGAAACAGGGAAAGCGGTTAGGCAGGAAAAATTTATAACATTAGGAAAATATAAAACTATCGAAACTCAAACAACGCGAATTATAAAAAAACAGCAGGAAAGAAGTATTCAATCTTTTATTCAAAATGAAACGCCTGCAAAAACGGAATTCAAGTCTGCGAAAGCATTAAAACAATACATGTACGAATATCAAAAGGAAACCTTGGAATCATTCAATCAACAGCGGGCGGAAATATTCCGTGAAAATGCAATGAACGCTCTGCGCGCTTTGGATTTAATGGATTTAGTCCAAGAATTTAATCATTTAACATTATTGCAAATTGATTCATTATCCCGCGCATGGCCGGAATCAGTTGAAGCCTTATGGGCGGCCTATGAATCAAACGATCCGACACAGAGCCAGGAAGCGTACGATCGAATGCGAACAGCTATAAACGAAGTAAAGGGAAAATAATATGAAAGAATTTATTTCCGATTTTGAAACTCAAAAGGATCCTGACAGCGGGGTCATGTCTGTATGGGCGTGGTCTATTGTTGAGGTTGATAATTTATCGAATATTCAATACGGAAATAATATTGAAAGTTGGCTTTCAGCAATTCGCGGACTTCCAAACGGATCTTTAATTGGTTTTCATAACTTAAAATTTGATGGTAGCTACATTTTAAGCTATCTTTTAGGTGTAGAAAAATGGCAATATAATGACAATCCAAAAGCAAGAAAAGCAAAAACAGTTGAATGCTTAATCAGTTCAATAGGCGTTCATTATAATTATAGAATAAACTTCACAAAGCGAAAGTATGTTACAATTTATGATACGCTAAAAATATTTAATATGAGCGTTTCGCAAATCGCTAAATCTTTTGGAATCAAAGAGCAAAAAGGTTCTATTGATTATGATACTTTTCGCGGGTACAATTATACAATGACCCCGGAAGAAGTAGAATATATAACCAATGATGTTATAATTGTAGCAAAAGCAATTAAGCAATTCAGGGCTGAGGGTCACGAGCGCAACACCATAGCGTCAAACGCTATGCGTTATTATAAACAAAATAGTTACTATTCAAATTATGAATTTTTAACATATTTTCCACACCTTGACGATGATTTGTACCACCTGCTAAAACGCGCCTACAAGGGCGGCTATTGCTATGTCAATCCAAAATTCAAAGGCAAACCGGTAGGCCATGGCCGGGTATATGATGTAAATAGCTTGTATCCCTCTGTAATGAGCGACCCGCGCAACAAATATCCAGTCGGCACTCCGGTGTTCTTTGAGGGAAAATATAAAGACGATCCAATTTATCCACTATATATACAGTTTATAACCGCACAATTTGAACTGAAAAAGGGAAAAATACCAACGATTCAAATTAAAAATGATAAACGGTTCAACCCTCGCGAGTATATAACAAGTACCGGTTGTTTAATGGTAAATTTGTATTTAACCAATGTTGATTTAGAAATGTTTTACGACTGCTACAATATAAAAGAAATTCAATATATGGGCGGGTATAAATTCATAGGTCGATCAGGAATTTTTATTGATTATGTAAATCATTTTAAGGAAATGAAAATGCAGGCAACCATTGAGAAAAATGCAGGGAAAAGAAGCATTGCAAAATTGTTCTTAAATTCTCTTTATGGAAAATTTGGTGCCAGCAACGACAAATTTGTAAAAAGGCCATATATAAACGATAAAGGAATTCTTGCATACCAAACAGTTGAAACACCGCGACCTGCCAAAACAGTATATGTCCCTGTGGCCGCATTTGTGACAGCCTATGCCCGGCGATTTATTCAAACGCTGTTCATCAAGAATGTTGATCGGTGTTGCTACTGTGACACGGACAGTCTGCATTTAATTGGCGATGATCCACCGGAGGGGGTCAAAATCAGTGACACAGAATTTAATTGCATGGCACATGAAAGCAGTTTTTCAAGAGCAAAGTTTTTAGGCGCAAAACTTTACATTGAAGAAGATGAAAAAGGCAACCTTGATGTAAAGGCGGCAGGTCTTGGCCAGAATGAAATTGTAAAAAATCAAATCACATTTGAAAACTTCAATACCGAACAAGAATATTTTGGAATCCTGAAAAGCAAAACCGTGCAGGGCGGAGTAGAGTTAAGTGAATCTACATTCAAGATACGCGAGCGCGGAACACGATTTTAATAAACAGTGTCGATTATCTAAGCGAATTTGCCCAAATCTATTTACAGATTTGGGTATTCGTGGTATAATTAAGACAAGAAATGAGGAAAGAAACAACTAAATTAAAAGGAGTAAAATTATGAAAAACACTATTCAAAAAAGATGGGATCGTCACTATGGTTATGCAACAGGTTATTGGGTTGATCTTGAAAAACCGATCATTGTTTTTGATTCCGGGTTTAATGAGATTGTAAAATACGATGAATTACCGGTGGAATATCAAAACATGGTTGATCGTGCGATTGATGAATTTGAAGAGGGCTACAACAATGTAATACGGTTTGGGTGTAAATTATATGAACGCTTCAATTATCAACGCTTTTCCATTCTGCGTGAAATTGAAAGTTTTGACGAAACAATCTACAATATTAACGAGGTGTAAAAAGTGATCCGGTTTTTAATCAAGCAACAATTTGCATGGGCTGAAAAATGCTTTGACAGGGAGGGAGAAATAAAAAAGCCTTTTGAGCGTTATTTTGCTTCATTCATCACTCAGGTGTTAAATGGAAAAAAAGAAATAACGCTAAGAGCGCCAAACACCTTGACCGGGGTGCGATCCCTTATTTATTTTTCCAAGGCTTTGGACTTAATAAGATACTTAATTGAAGTACACGAAGAAAGTAATGTTGTTGCGTTAACATTCAAAATGAACGCCAACGCCAAGTCAATGCACGCGGCAAGAAATGTAATTGTGAGGTATGAAAAATGTGCACAGGGATGACAAGTTATCACAAACCGAACGGTTGGATCAGTGTTAAGGACAGCCTGCCGAACACAAGTAGATATGTGATCGGGTGTTTCGGTGGGTATGTGTTTGAATGCTGGTATCACACAGTGAACAAACAATGGATAAGACACGGTATTGCACTCGTTGAAGATGTAAGTTATTGGCGAGAGTTGCCAGCCCCGCCGAGAATGGAGGATAAATAATGAATTTATCTTTTTCATTTGGTGCGTTGTGCCCAAAATTTAGTACACAACTAAAACAACAGGGATATGATTTAAAAAACAAGGAAACATGGGACAAGGCTGTTTTTTCAGTTGTGTATTTACACATTCACGATATATTAACCGATTCAAGATATGATGAATGCTTGAATCGAATTATGAAAAAATCAAAAGTTGATTGGATTAAAAGCGAGGTATGAAAGAAATGAAAAGGCGTAAATTTAGGTGTATGACTATTCGTGAGCGATGTTTTAACAATACATTTACTCCATGTAAAGACTGTGAATATCGCTATGGTATATCATGTGAATATCCTGAATCTTATTCAAGCGATAAAAATAAACCGTACAAAACAAAAGACGGAAAATATATTTTGATTGAGGTGAATGAAAAATGACAAATTATGGAAAAATCAAAAACATGACGGTTGAAGAAATGGCAAAATTTCTTGATGAATTAACAGATCGGTGCAATGCAAGCATGTGCATAGATTGTCCTTTATGCAAAGGTCTATTTTGTTGCGCCAAAGAAATCATTTATTGGCTTAATAGCGAGGTATAAAAAATGCAACCATCAGTATCAACCGCTTTACAAGCTATCCTTGCAGATCGAGGGTATAAGGTTCTTGAATTAAAAACTTTTTCCGGCACCACATTTGTCGGTACGAACATTCAAATCAAATTCAATAGTTTTCTTTTAACAAAATGCGTGTATTGCAATGATGAAATGTTTTCAACAATTCAAAACATATCCGAAGTGCGAATATTATTTTTCTCATAAAGAAAACCCGGGGATTTCTCCCCGGTTTTTTTATTTATATCGTTTACAAGCAATATTATAATCGTAAATACAAATCCACCCGGAGGGGATCCGCGCCCAAATATTTTTATTGCCCTTGTAAACCAATTCAAGGATTGTACATTTGGTGCCCCGCTTCAGGTAAGCAATGTTGTTTTTATCGTCACGATTCAAACAATGCTTTCTACCGTCCGAAGTCAAATCTTTGATCTTTTTTCGTCCGGTGTTTGCCCCTGCACCCTTGTAAACACCGCGCACATAGGTCAAAGTGATTGACGATCCAATTTTTGGCTTGGGGTAGTCGAAAATTGCACCGCGCATTTTAGGGCGAAGCACACCTAAAACACCCTTGTATGTGTGTTTCACTTTTCTGCAACTTGAACCCCTTGGCCAATTTTGATCGAAAGATTCAAACCATTTTGTATTTCCGTTGCCGGTGGCTACGGCAATATGGCCGTAAGGGCCGATTTTTGAACCCCATACAACAATATCACCCTTTAATGGAACAAAAGTAGGATTGTTTTGGATTTTTTCAAAATTTGCAACAAGAGGTTTTCTTTTTTCAAAATTGGTATAATAGTCAACTGCATTTCCCCATGCTCCGGGCAGAAGCCCGAAGCAGGAATTTAGGTAAACTTTTGCAAGATCAACACATTGAGCGCCGGACACGCGGTCATAGTCAATTAGCCTGCCTTTGCATGAGTTGTAAAATTGATCGTAAGTCATTCCGTGTACCCCTTTTCCTTGGCTTCATTTTTAACAATATCCCCGGCAATAGCCGCAGTGGTGAAACTGTTATTCTTCCACCAACTCCAAACTGTGGAAAACACTGTTAAAAGTGTGGAAAAAAACAAATAAACTTCATCATCGGAAAACGGAAGCGGATTTTTGCCGATCATTGTTAAAACGGAATTGACAAGCGCAACAAAAGTCACGATTGTGCGAATGATTGTATCTTTTGAAACATTTTTCATTTTACTTTATCCTCCAAATCTTGTATGCGGTGATCTGCTACCTGCTGGCGCAGTTCTTGCAGCGCAATCCTTTGTTGCAAATTGTTGTACTGCTCTTGTTTTTTCTCAAGCTGTTTAATTCTATACAAAGTTTTTGAATTTGCAAGCCACGCGGTGAGCGAAGTGCCCACCAGCGTGACCACAGACGATAGAATTATAGTTAACTGTTCAACTGTAATTCTAATCACCCCTCAAAAACAATACCGTCAACTACAAGCCCGTTAGCATCCGTCACGGTGAAAATCCTGTTTCCGTCAAACGCAACCTTAATTGTATTTGACCCCTCGGTAACTAACATTGTAAACGCTGACCCGCTTTTGAAACCGTAGAAATATTGGATTCTTTCAACCCCGGACGCGCTGGAATGATATCGAACACCGATTCGGCTGGAATGCTGAACCATGCCTGAAATCATTTCAGCAGACCAAGGTTGCAGCCCACCATCGGATGTGGTGTTAATCACCCCGGAAGTCCTGTTTTGAGCGTCACAGATTTTACGCTGACAAATAAGGGTGTTGTCGGATTCAAGATTTACACCAATGTTATGTTTTTCATAACCGTAAAGCTGGGAACCGCGTTGCAAGCGAATACAAGGCGTTGTCGGCCATTCTTTAAGGGTGCCGGAACCGCCACCGGATAGAATCAGGGTTGTGTTCAGCAGATTGTACGCTGTTTTGCCGGAAGAATAAATCAATTCAACATCGTTGCAAAGTAACTTATTTACATTCACCGCGCGGATTGTATGGGGTATGTTTGCTTCATTGGTGTTTGAATTCGCCACCTCCAAATTATCCATGGTCACCGAATTACAGTTGTGCATTACCAAACCCATGAGCCGCGGCCTTGTAGCGGGCGGAGCGCTTGAATCATATCGACCTGTGATATACACGCTACCGCCATTGGCAATGTTGAACCATCGGTACGAGTTTGCCCCGGCTTTAACATGTATCTCTAATTCTTGATGATAAATCGGGCAGGCCAATAAGTCCATAGCCTGAAAAATTTGGATAAACGGATTGTTTTTCGTACCATCGGGCGACCGGTTCATGTGATACACTCCACCATTATCAACGCTATTATTTACATATATAATATTGTTGAATGTAGAATATCCGGCACCGTACCCCTGCGTGGTGGTCTGTTTAATAGAGGACGGTGTACCCTGCAACAGAGATCCGCGCCAAATAGAAATCATTGAATCGGTGGGGTTTACGGCAGTAATCCCCTGCGAATTTGCATACACATAAAATTTATCGTTTACAGTTAAATCCTCAAATTCACCCGACCAAAACCGTTGATTGTCCAAATACTGCGGAATTGTAAACTGCCGAATATAAACACCTGCTTTATCGTATATGCGAATCGTGTTCGGGGAATAAGTGAGCATTACAAAGGCGGTTGCGTTTGCCTTAACAACCTGCATAATGTAATCAAACCCAGGGTCTGAAAGAGCCACCATATTTGAAGCGGTATTTGTAGCGGGATTCCATTCATATACATTCAAACCTTGGGAAATGTACATTTGATCGTTGGTTTCATCGTATGCAACGGAAGATACCGCGCTTTCATTATACCCGGCGGGGGCTGAATACTTTTGAATCGTTGCAAGGGTTGTAGGGTTCAACTCAAAGATCGTCTTAGAGGGGGAACCGTTCAATTCACTTGTGGCAACAAAAAGACTGTTTCTTTTTGAATTGTAAACAATTGCATTTGCATGGCCTAACCCCTCAATATCCCGGCGGGCGACTTGTGCACCGTTGGAGTAGTTGAAGATCACCACCGCCGCCGTGGTGGGGTGTAACTCCAAGGTGTGCCCCCGGGGCACAAAAGCGCAAGCGTAATAATGATTCCCGCCGATTGTATAGCGTGCTCCGCCTTGGTTTACTGGATACCGGTTTGTTTCCTGATCGGCGTTTGCAAGATTTTCACCACGATAGGTGTAGCCCAACAGCCAGCGCTCAAAATCAATGTAAGTGGAATGCGGCTGATTTTTGAATGTTACAAAATCCTTTTTCAGCTGAGCGATTTCCTTTCGAAATTCGTCAAAATAGGGATCGCAGATCACGGCGAGAATTTCTTTCAAGGTTCCGTCATCGTACCATTTCTGCAACTGCTCCGTGACTGTTTCTTTGATGTGCTTATCAAGGTTTTCAAGTAAATCAATTACATAGTTTATCAATTCATCGTAACTGTTTACCTTTTCAATGACTTCATTCATCTTTTTCAAAACGCCATAAAGCAATTCTTCAAAAGATAATGAATCATCGTAGACCTGCGGCAGTATGCGATTGCAATAGAACCGCCGAAGCACCGCGATAGGGTCAACATTGGGTTTTGGATAATTCATAAATTTACCTCCTTAGTACCATAACGGCATAAACAGATCTTTATATTCATCGAGTAATTCAGAATATAAACCGTTTACTTCATTTTTATATTGCCGGAAAACTTCCCCTGCGGGCATTGTTAAACCGGTAATTGTTTCGATTTGGTTTGATTTTGTTGTGGTGTCATTGGCGGTGGTGTTTGATCCTTTATCCGTTGTTTTGTTGGACGCGGTGTCAAGGTTTGCCCTATCAGCGTATTCAATCGAATTGAAATCTTTTGCTTTTATCATATTTCCGGGAAGATCACTTGCCGCACCCCGCATTGTTGAATTGGAGTCGTTTTGATTTGAGAAAGAACCGGTTGACTTGCTTTTTCCTGTGGCGTTTGAATCCGTTTTGCGGTTAAATTTTTGGTTTGCAACCGCCAAATCTGCGGTCATTTGTGCGAATCCGTCAAAGGCTCTGGCGTATCCGGGCATGACTTCCATGCATTTAGCTTGTAATTTTACTTTCCATAAATAGAAAGTTTCAAACGCAAACTCATCTGTTAAATAATGAAAAATAAACAGAATTTCAAAATAGCGCTTGAAGTCCTCTATTTTCTGCGGGGTTGGATAGTAGAAGTTAAAGATCTTTTCTCGCGCTGAATCAACGCGGTTATATAATCCCTCGTTTCTATCTTTACATAAATTGTTTACAACGACTTCCAAACTGGTTGTATATCGTGCCATTACTCCACCCCCTGCGTTTCATCGTCCGTATTTGCGATATCATCAAATCCGGGTTTGTCGCTTTCGATAATTTCACTCTGCACCCGCGGCTTTACAGAAACATCAAGGCCGAACCGGTCATTGATCTGCTTGCAAGCATTTTTTCTTTCGTATAACATGGTTTCCAAGTTAATTGAAACAAATTGGTTGTTTGCGTTGACCTCATCGGTAATAAGCCGCTCAGCTTTTTCGTTCTGCACATTATTCACTCCGAGAAATGAAAGAAATTCAGCTTTGTAGCTTTCAAGCAAGGCATAAAGATCCTTAGCCACAAACGGCGCTCCGGTGTTTACACTGCCAAAGCAATCATTAAAATCGTTATCTTTGTCAATGAAAATATAGCCTTGGGATCCGTCATATTTTGAAAAAAGATTTGCGAGCGCTAATTTTTGATTTGAGGTGCCTTTCAAAATGACCGGTGTTTTTTGTGCGTTCACATTTATGTCAATTATCTGCTGTGTTTTTGCGATTTTGTCTACAAAATAATTGATATAAAAAAGCGTGGGAGTCCACATCGGATTATTTTTGATTAAAACAAATTCGTCCGCGTTGTACTCTTGGTTGAAATTGATACCATATCCGTTAATCTTAACCGGGTATCCGTACAGGTTCAACACGGATTGATCTGCCGCGCGTAATCCTAAATACCCTCGGTCACGATCATTGCAGAACGCGGCCTTGCCGTCTTGGATCAAAGCAAATTCTAAAAAATCTGCGTCCACCGTTTCCGGTAGGTTTTCCCACTCAAAGACTGTGGCGGCGATGTTCATAAAATAACATTGATAAATTTGATTTAACTGTGTTGCGGTTAAAATTGAATTAAATTGACCGGCAAAAGTACCATTTGTTGCTGGGTTGTGATAAAGCGAAAAGGGTTTTGTGTTTGCTGGATTGTCCATTACTATCCCTCCTTTTAATTGTTGTCAAGGGAATAATTCCCAAAATCTGAAATTGAATGCCAAATTGTGACACCAGTATTAAACATACTGCGAATTGAAGCGGCTTCCGGTGCAGGTGCATTTACTTTGATATTGCAATCAACAGTTTGTAGGTAATTCCATTTACTGCGGGTATGTTTCCAGCTGGATATTTTACCCCACTCGTTAATTGCATAGCCGTAAAGATCCAAAAAATCATCAATCGGCCCGCATTCATTGTACAAAGGTGAACAGTCAACCAACCGAAAAACACAGTTATCGCTTGAAATGGAAGTTGAATCACCTTGCGAACCTTTTGTTGCCACTTTTGAATTAAAAGCGCTTGCAATATCCCTTGAAGCATTAAAAATAGAACTAACTGCACCAACTCCGGAAGTGATAGCCCCGGCAACATTTCCAGTTGCAATATTTGCACCAAGACTTACTGCACCACCGGCAACAGCACCAGCCGCATTCAACACGGAACCAACGCGGTTAAGTGTTCCTTGAACGCCGCCATTTTCATTGTAGCCAATTTGCATTTCACACCCGTATGGCACATCGAAGACTGATTCGGCAGGCATTGCATAATTCGTAAATTTCAACTTGAAAACATTTGTTGCAATCGGCTTCATTTCAATCTTCATCTTAATTGAATTTCCTGAAATAAATTCAGGGCGTAACGGTTGACTAAAACCGTTATAATTGTAAACAACATAAACACGGCACATTGAAGTAAGCATTTTTTTGTTTCGTGGCGTATATCCGCAGGCAAGTGTTGACCCGCTCAACCCCGCATTTGCTGTTTGCGTACAAAGATAATTAGTTGAAATGTATTCAAAATCAACACCACCGGCTGAAACAGAGTTTAACCAACCACCGCTTTTTAAAGTTTGATAAACCCAACGCGGTAAGCACTTAAAGGTTAAAATATCTTGTCTCCGGTCAACTTCTCCGGCAAATTCATTGATTAACTTTTGTATATCCTCCGCTTGATGAATAAAACAGCTATATTGACCAGTCATTAACGATCCATCGCCATAGCCACCATAAACCCAAGGGTTGCCCGGCCTTGAAACAGAAACCATTGTCCAAAGCGGTGCCCATTCTGTTTCATCAAATAGAGAAATTTGCTTCTCATAATCGGCAGGCGCTCCCACCGGTTCAGGCTGAAGCCATCGGCCTACTGTGTCATCGCTTTTTTTCACATGAGCGCGGGCGATAAGCGATTTATAATAAGTGATATTGAATTGGTAGGTTTGCCAGTAATCGGTTGTAATGTAAATCATTGCAATGTCTTGTGCGATATATTCAACACGATCAATGAATGCATAATACCATTTTTTGTTTCCCTGACGATTTACAAAATCACGGTTTTGGTAGCGGCAATAATTGAATGCTTCAAAGCGTGCAAAATTTCCCTCAATCCTAAAGGCTTGATCCTTTTTGATATAATTGAATTTAGTTGCGCTTACACCTTTTGCCGCCAAACCATCAAAGGCGGCGACTTGCGCCGCCGCCGTTGGGAAATCAACAATGGCGTGGCACTCTTCCGGCTTACCCCATGGCACTGTAAATAGATCCAATCGTGTTGTAGGGTGTGTTACTGCCATTGCTTTACTCCTTTTATGTTTTTTTCGTCACTCTTATACTGAACACATATTTACCGATTACATTTGCCTTATTGTCATATACATATAAACAATAAGTGCAAATAAGCGGCAAATCAAGAAATCCAGCAACACCGTGAAGATAGGTTGATTCTACTGTTACCTTGAATTGATCATTGTTTTTACCGGTGATTGATACATCCAAATCATAAAAACCACGATTGATCCACTCATTGGCGCTCACTTGCGAAAGCGCATTGTACCCCAGCGGTTCAAAGGTTCCCGCTTCAACATTGTCATATGCCACATCAACAAGTTGTAACAATCCGTTTACATTTTCCGTCTTTCCGTATGTTTCACCTGAGAGAACCGGAACCGTTCTTGTGTCGCTTGCTTCTGTTTCGGGGGGTGTTTCAATGAAGTTTACCCCATAATCACCGGCGGCAGGACAATCAAATTCAAGGCTTCCGTCATGATTGAATTTTTTGTATTTCAACATAACGGTTAAACTGTAAAATTTACAACCACCGCAACCGGTGTTGCTACACCGTCGGCAATAATGTTGCAAAGAACCGTTGCCGTATGCGTTGTGTCGGCAGTTGAATGACCGGTGAAAGTGATTGTCTTTGCGGTTGGATCAAAGGTGATCGTCACATAATCGGCCAAGGTTTCAGCGGTGATTTTATCTTTTGCCGCACTTTCAAGCACTTGCTCAAATTCAAGGCGCATGTTGTTCACCTTGTAGTCAACGGGGATTGTTGCATAATCAACCGTCTGCGTATCGTCTGCCGCTTTCAGTTCCACAAAGTTTCCACCGTTTGGATTATGAAAGTCGGTAATTGTCAAATCCTGCAAGGCGTTGGCTTTCGGCACTTCAAATACCATGGCGTTTGCAAAGGGGCAAATACCGTAAATCTGCCACACATGGAAGAAATACTGCCAGGTCAGGGAAGAACCAATGAAATCTTCCGCCGCGGTTTGAATGTTATCATACACCTGGAACAAGGCTTCATCACAAATCACAAAACCAATATCGGACAAGGTTTTGCCGGTGCGCTTTCTGTTTTCCAAATCGTAATTGTCATAGTCGAAAGAATCGACTACAATAAGATTGTTTCGGAAATCAGCTTCGGCCATGTTGAACGCCATTGCAAGCACTTTAACACCCAATTTGTTAATCAAATCAGAACGAATTATAATTACAATGCGGTCAGCTTCAGACCATGTTTCCACAGGGTCGCCGACTGCGCCGGGCTGGTTGATATAGTTGTTGTAGGCAGTTGACGGAAAAGTCATGTTCATGGCAGTTTCGCGAATTGTTGCTACCATATCTTCCGCTTCGTCTTTCGTGGCGGGCATTGCCATTTTACGGCCAAGGACAACATTGTTTGCGTATGCGTCAACGATGGCCTGCTTGAACAAATTGAATTCGCGAATTTCATTGCCGGAAAAAACAGAGTTGATTTTTGCAGATACAAAGCGATTAAAACTTTCGTAGGATACAAAAGCGCCCATCAATTCTTCGCGGTTGATAGACAGCGGAAAAACATCCTGCCGGTTTCTGCTATAATAGGCCACCTTAGTGTCACCCTTGTACAGTTTCAAAATGCCGGATAGATTTTCACCATTATAACCCATGGGATTGACAGGGTTTTCATATATTTGCTGAACATCAGTGCCCAAGGGATAGGGGCGGCCTTTTTTCAGGCGAGCAAGCCGGTTTGAATAGCGCTTTACTTCAACTGCGGTAAACATGATTCTATCTACCAACACAGAAATAAATTCATTGGTATGCGCTTTGTAATTTAGAATCGGATTGGCGAATTTGCTAATATCGTCACCCTCGGCAAGAACAGGGACATCGTTCTGCGCGGATTCGCTCATCATGGATCGAACCGCATTCAATGTCTTTTGCGCTCTTGCCGCTTCGGTCATTTTCTTATTAGAACTCATCGAAAAACTCTTCCTCCTTTAACTCCTCAATCACTTCATCAGGTGATTTTTCATCGTTGGCGGGCGGGTCACTCTCTGGCTTTTCAACTTCAAGTTTTTCGCCCACTTTCATCATCAGGTTGCCGTTGATCTCGCGAATGCGGTTATTGTCATCTACAAGCCTTTCATTGTCGGCGGTCAACCGTTCAATCTCACTTGCATAATCAACAAAGGTGTCCGTGATTGTTGCAAGATCGGGGCCGATCTCGGTTACATCGTCCGCTTTTGCTACGCGGTCAACAATTTCTTTGATTTGCTCAACGGATAGGCTCATTTGTTATTGCTCCTTTCATAATCTATTATATATAATTTTCTCTACTTCACTTTTGATCTGCAAATTCTCAAAAAACAATCGTCCCGCCACTGCAAAGGACTTGATCTTCTTTAATTCGGCTCCTGCGTGCGGCCTATTGTTTTCTGCTATTTTGTTTACAGTCAATGGATTTGTCTTAGGGTCACCTGCGCGGCAGGCGTATAATGCTTGCGAAGAAGAAGCAAAGAAAAAATATATTATATTGTTGTTGGTTTTAATGTTGAAAAGTTGGATTGAATCTTTAGGTTTTCGCTCAATCTGTGAATAGTCATCGTTTAGAAATGATTCATTGTTTGCATAGTCGTTATATTCGGGTAGATATTTGGTTGCTAATTTGTTTTGCGGTGTTGTAGCTTTTGCGAATGCTAACTCGTTGGTAGTTGATAACATTTCCGCGTATATTAAATCGTTTTTGAATAAAGAATTATAATGAAATTTTATTCCGAATGCTAAACAGTATGGATTTACCATTGATAGGGCGTTTGCCAGCATGAAAACCTTGCCATCTTGGCGCGTTCGGAATATTGTTTCTTGTAAATCGGTAAACACTCTTAATTCATTAGGCAGATATCGACGAAATGAAGATTTATTGTCAATGATGAATTCATCATAGACTATTGTTGTTACTGCTGAAAAATCATCGGAGCCTTTCAGTATATCGGCATTCGTCAGTGCGATGAATCGCCCTGCCTGCTCGCCGTCTATATAGGCGGTTTTTCCTTTGATTTCAAATTTGTGGTCGGGATAGTTATTTTTGTGCTTTGTAAAAAATCCGTCCGTAGCTTCTTTTATTTCTGTTTTATAACGCCGAAGCCAAACGAATTGTTTTTTGCTTTTCAAATATTGCTCGATCACATACTTTTTTAACTGGTAAGTTTTACCTATACCTCGTCCACCAATTAAAATATTAAGATATCGATTATAACTTAAACATTTTCTTAAACTGTAATACTTCATAATCGGTCGGCGGAGAAGTCGCACCCCGGATCCACCCGGTGCAGTTTGGCGGCCGACTCCTCGCCGGTGGCACCCACCTTCACTAATGCGTTTTGATTCTCCGCCGCCTTTAGAAATAAACAGAAAGGTTTATACACCTTTCATTTACAATGATAGCAGATAAAAATTGTTTTGTCAAGGATTTTCGGTAATCACTTTCTGTATATTTTA
>ERZ834769.2232-NODE-2232-length-14926-cov-3.918499_pt1 | contig 14926 bp, 9 predicted proteins | sample MGYA00519690_ERZ834769 | MGnify/ENA primary metagenome ERZ834769 (study PRJEB31850, sample SAMEA3708760) | human gut metagenome | biome: human gut; feature: human-associated habitat; material: faeces | place: China | collected 2014 ... | reverse complement strand
GACCGCCATCTCGACGCCATCATGATCCAAAACGACGTGATCGACACGGCCAAATGGGAAGGGAGAATAGAAGGAATCGCCGAAGGTGAGGCGAAAGGAAAAGCGGAAGGCCTTGCCGAAGGCATGCGTCAAGTCGCTTCCAAGATGAAAAATACGGGGGTAGATATTGCTACCATAGCAAAGTGCACCGGTTTAAGTGAAGAAATAATCCGGTCTTTATGAGGGAGAATCACTCTTTGCCAGCAGCAGCCCGATAGCCGCCTCTATGATCGTATCGCGCCCTTTCATGATATCTTCGCCTGTAATGGAAACTTTGATGTCCGGGTCGATTCCGAACTCCGTATGCTGCTTGTTCACGTCCAGGACCGGGCAGGCCGAGAAACGGACACTCCATCCGTTCGGCAGTTCCGAACTGAAAGGCAGGCCGCTGCCGCCTCCCGTACGGTCGCCCATGATCGTGACTTGCGGAAGAAGGCGCATCACGTTGACAAAATCGTTCGTCGCGCTGTAGGAATGACGGTTGGTCAAGACAATGACCGGGCGCAGCCAACGGATACGGTCCGACGGGGAAAGATAGACCGGTTTGGGTTCGGTGAAATCGTTATGCCCGTTGCCTTTCTTATATTGCGTGTAACCCGTCAGAATCCTTTCTTCAAGGAAACGCGAGGCGATCCGGTCGGAATAGAGCATGGAACCGCCGCCATTGTCGCGCACGTCGAATATCAAACCCTTGCATTCCTTAAAATGCGCGAACATATGATCGAGGTTGTTTTCACCCACGCCGCTCGAAAAACTGCCGTAATAGACGTAGCCGATCTTGTCGTCCGCCAAACGCTTGTACTTCATTCCCCCGGCAATCTTGTAGTCCGTACCGAGATAATTATCCTGTATTTCCTTGTAGTAATTGGCCGGATAATCTTCATACCAGGCCCAATAGCGGGACATGTCGAAAGAGGAAATCAGGTTCGTATGCCCGTCTTTCACCTCGGCAAGCATCTTACCGAGGACATCGAACAGTTCGTACTGGTTCATCGTGTCCTTGACCAACAAGTCATAGCGGTCGTACACGTCGTCCCAATCTACATCCTTGAATTCGAAAAAGCAATAATTCTCATCCATGATCCTCCAGAGCGCCTCGAAGTTCTCGCGGGGAGACGAATTATATTTTGTCGCTTTCTCACAACCGGAGAACAGGAGGCAAAGCAAAAGAAAATAATACTTCATTAAATTAAGAATTAAGAAATTGAAGTTGTTAAATTAATAATTTTAATAGTATGCGCTTTTGTACCGATGCGCTTGCCCCCGAAGACGCTTCCCTCCGAAAGAGACAAACTCTTTCACAAGCCCGATCATAAACGAGTTGGAGAGGACGTGCGTCTTGATGCTGTTCACGTCCGTCCGGTACATGCTGTTCAGGTAGCCGACACGGATCGTAAAATTAGACACCGGCACATCGAGCGTGAAATAGTTCTTCATCGCGAACTTGTTATGGAACGAACTGAACCGCACGACCCCGTCCGCACTGCCTTGTGTCAGGAAATAATACGGTTCGCCCTTATGCACCGAGAAAAGGACGCCGGCAAACGGTATCTCCGCCTGGTAACGGAGCGTGAGCGGGAATTCGGCGATCTTGAAATTATAGATCGCCATAGCCGACAGGTTCAGGTCGAAGTCCGCCTTGCCGGAAACCGGGTTGTTGCTGTTACGCGTATTATAGATAAAACCGCCCGAAAGGCGTGCGGAAGCTCCGGTCAAGACCTTCAATCCGGGCAGCGCTTGCGGGAAACGGTAATGATAGCCCAGGCTGTAATCCACGAATCCGGCATATTCGTTTGCCGTCTCCGCGCCGTTGCGGGTCGAACCGAACTCCACGTTGATCAGTTGCTGGCGGGACACGTTATAGCCTGCCAACCGCACGACCTTCATCCGCTCATTGAGAACCCGCGCTACCCAACCCGTATAAGTGATGTCCGTACTGGGCGAGAGATAAGTGTCCCGCAGGTTATAACCGCCGATTCCGACCATCGTGCTCTCGTTGACCGAACGCGGCGCTTCGTCCTCCCCGGACTGAGCCATCAGCGGCAAAGCCAGACAAAGGAACAGAAACATCAGGCAGGTTGTCTTATTCATACGCACTATTCATCAAAAAGTTTCATTTGACCGGTAATCTCGTCGATAATATCCGAATTGCTCCCTTGCCGGGGTAATCCCCCGGCAAGGGAGTCCGCTTCCTCTTCATCGCCTTCATTGCCCTCCTGCGGTTGCGGCGCCGGAGCAAAACGGACGGGATCGAGTTCGTTGATCGTTTCTATATCAAAAGTCGAGATGCGTTTTCCTTTCGCCTTGAATCCTTTCACGGCAATAAATTCTTCCGCATCCAGCACCAGCGGCTCACGGAAGGCGTCATGCCCGCCAAAGACCGCCTCGATCCGCGGATAGACCTCGTCGGTAAGCAACATCAGGCGGCTCTTCGGGTTCTCGCCGAGGAAGTTCTGCTTGCGGCTTCCGGACTCTAACTGGAAACGTTTCAGGTAATAATAATTCTGTTCGGCATCGAAGAAAACCGCCGACCAAACCTTATCGGCCTCGAACTTTTCAAAAACGATATATCCTTCGTCATAATGATTATTCAGATCAAAATCGGTCGTATGGTAAGTACCATTCTTATTTACAACCAGAATCCGGTCCTCTCCCTGGAATTCTCCCAGGTATTTTCCCCGGCTATCGGTATTCAAACGCAACACATCTTCATCCAGCCAGATTTTACACCCGCCCAAAGTAGATACTCCTTTTTGCACGACACTGATCTTGTGGACATCGTTCTTTGTCAGTGTATTCCCCTGAGAATCACGCCCTTTGATCGACAGCGCAGCAAAATCATATTCGAATACCAGTTTCTTTATACTGGGTTTCGGTTTCAGGCAAACTTTAATCACTTCGGCCTCCCCGTTGGGATTGGCAGAAAAATGCAAAATCCGGGATCCGGCGGTACCTTTAGTCAGGTTATACACTTTATCCCGGGTCACACCGGTAACATTGAAACGCTTCACATAAGAAGCCCCATATTTACCGTCCCGGTATACGACATTATAAATCGTACGTTTATCGTTCTTTTTGAAAACATTCACATATTGAACATCCTTACCGACGAATATCTTATCGGCCACCTTCGTCACATAATAGGTACCGTCTTTCTTAAAGACAATCACATCATCCATATCCGAGCACTCGCAGATAAACTCGTCTTTCTTCAAGGCCGTTCCGATAAAACCTTCTTCCCGGTTGATGTAAAGCTTTTCATTTGCGATGACGACCTTAGCGGCTTCGATATTTTCGAAATTACGGATTTCCGTTTTCCTTTCCCGTCCTTTCCCGTATTTCGCTTTTATCCGTTCATAATAAGCGATAGAATAAGGAATGATGTGTTCGATATTATGTTTCACCACAGCAATCTCTTCATTCAGACTCCGGATATAATGATCGGCTTCTTCAGAGCTAAACTTCAGGATTCGTTTCATCTTGATCTCCAGCAATTTTTTCACATCGTCATCGGTCACCTCCCGGTAGAGTTCCGGTAAGAAAGGCTGTAACCGCCGGTGTACATGAGCGATAACCAACTCCATGGTTTCGCTTTCTTCAAACTGCTTGTCTTTATAGATGCGTTCTTCGATAAAGATACGTTCCAGAGACACATAATGCAGATCTTCCAGCAATTCTTTCAAACGGATCTCCAGCTCCAGTTTCAATAGGGCAACCGTATCGTCTGCCGACTGCCGCAAAATATCGGAGATCGGCATAAACCGGGGTTTTTCCTCCTCGATGACACAAGAATTGGGTGAAATCGATAATTCACAATCGGTGAAAGCATACAAAGCGTCGATCGTCTTATCGGAAGAGACTCCAGGGGCCAGTTGAATCAATATTTCAACATCCCGGGCCGTATTATCATCGATTTTTTTGATTTTAATCTTTCCTTTCTCATTGGCTTTGATAATGCTGTCGATCAAACTCGAGGTCGTACGTCCGAAGGGTATTTCAGTAATCTTTAGTGCCCTATTATTATTATCTTTCTCGATTTTCGCTCTGATTTTAACATTTCCTCCCCGCATACCGTCACAATACTTGCTGACATCGATCATTCCACCGGTAGGAAAATCCGGATACAACACAAAATCTTCGTGCTTCAGATGAGCGATACAGGCATCTATCAGCTCGTTGAAATTATGAGGTAATATTTTAGAAGCCAGACCGACGGCAATCCCTTCGACTCCCTGAGCCAACAATAAAGGAAATTTTATAGGTAAGGTGATGGGCTCACGATTACGTCCGTCATACGAAGGTTTCCAATTCGTTGTCTTGGGATTAAATACCACTTCGAGGGCAAATTTAGACAAGCGGGCCTCTATATAACGGGGAGCAGCAGCCCCGTCTCCGGTCAGAATATTCCCCCAGTTTCCCTGACAATCGATCAATAAATCTTTTTGTCCGAGTTGCACCAGCGCATCTCCGATCGAAGCATCTCCATGAGGATGGTATTTCATGGTATTACCGATAATATTGGCAACCTTATTGTAACGCCCGTCATCCAGTTCGCGCATAGAGTGCAGAATCCGTCGCTGTACAGGTTTCAAACCATCGTTCACGTAAGGGACGGCCCGTTCGAGAATAACATAGGAAGCATAGTCCAGAAACCACTTTTGGTACATCCCGTCCAGATGCTGAATAGAACGAATCTTCCCACTTTCTTCTCCCGAATGCTCCATGATCAGTTGAGGGATTTCCTCGTCGTCTTCTATGTGTCGTTCTGTTCCTGCCGCTTCAGCCTCGTAAGGCGCTGTCTGTTCCGAGGCCGAACGATCGGTCCCGGCCGCTATCTCTTTCCCTTCTTCGTCAGTTTCTTTACGTCCCCCCTCCATATTCAAATCCATGTCAATTATATCCTCGCCCATAACACTATTTCAAAATTACCTTAATTCATCCTTTTCAATATACAGATTGTCGATAATAAAATCCTGACGTTCCGGTGTATTTTTTCCCATATAATAACTCAACACCTCATCGATCGAATCTCCTTTTGAAAGACGTACCGGTTCCAAACGAATATCTTTTCCGATAAAATGTACGAACTCATTCGGAGAAATTTCTCCCAGTCCTTTAAACCTTGTAATCTCAGGTTTCGGACCTAACTTTTGGATGGCATTTTCACGCTCGGCATCGGAGTAACAATAGCGGGTTTCTTTTTTATTCCTGACCCGGAACAGAGGAGTTTGCAAAATGTATACATGCCCGGCCCTCACCAGATCGGGGAAAAATTGCAGAAAGAAGGTCAGCAACAACAAGCGGATATGCATACCGTCGACATCGGCATCCGTGGCCACGATGACATTGTTGTACCGCAGTTCTTCCAACCCGTCTTCAATATTCAAAGCAGCCTGCAATAAATTGAATTCTTCATTTTTGTAGACTATTTCTTTGGTCAGCCCGTAGGAATTGAGCGGTTTACCGCGTAAGCTGAACACAGCCTGAGTATTCACATCCCGGGATTTCGTAATAGATCCGCTGGCCGAATCTCCCTCTGTAATAAAAATCGAAGATTCGTTTTTCCGTTCGTGATTGGAATTGAAGTGCACCCGGCAATCCCGCAACTTCCGGTTGTGCAGGCTCACCTGCTTCGCTCTCTCGCGTGCAATCTTCTGCACACCGGACATGGCTTTACGTTCTTTCTCCGTCTCGACGATTTTCCGTAACAACAATTCGGCTGTATCCGGATTCCGGTGTAAATAATTATCCAATTCCCTGGTCACGAAATCCATGATAAAGTTACGTACGGTAGGACCGTCGGGCCTTATATCTTTCGAACCCAGTTTCGTCTTCGTCTGCGACTCGAACACCGGTTCCTGTACTTTTATACTGATCGCCCCGATAATAGAAGTACGGATATCCGATATTTCGAAATCTTTTTTATAAAAATCCCGGATCGTCTTGGCCACCGCTTCCCGGAAAGCACTCAAATGGGTTCCTCCCTGTGTAGTATGCTGCCCGTTGACAAACGAGTAATATTCTTCCCCATATTGCCGTCCGTGCGTCATAGCCATTTCGATATCCTCACCTTTCAGATGGATGATCGGATACAAGCCTTCTCCGCTCATATTTTCCATCAGCAGATCATACAATCCCCGCTTGGAGTAATATTTATGGTCATTGAAGAATATGGTTAAACCGGTGTTCAGAAATACATAGTTCTTCACCATCGCTTCGAGATATTCGGCAATGTAATGGTAATTCCCGAAAATGTCCTTATCGGCGAAAAAGGTTACCTGTGTACCGTTCGGCTGGTCAGTCGGTTCGATCTTCCTTTCCTCTACAATTTTTGCACGGCAATAACGCACATATTTGGTCTCGCCATCCCGGAACGACTGAATCTCAAAGCTCTCCGACAAAGCATTCACCGCTTTAATACCGACGCCATTCAAACCGACAGATTTTTTGAAAGCTTCCGAATCATATTTTGCTCCGGTATTCATTTTAGATGAAGCATCTACCAGTTTGCCTAAAGGAATACCCCGGCCGAAGTCCCGAACGCTCACCTTACGGTCTTCTACCTTAATCGTAATCTCTGTACCGGCTCCCATGGCAAATTCGTCGATGGAGTTATCCACCACCTCTTTCACCAAAATATAAATCCCATCGTCAGGCGCCGAACCGTCTCCTAGTTTACCGATATACATCCCCGGCCGCAACCGGATGTGTTCCTGCCAATCCAGCGTCCTGATCGAATCTTCCGAATAATTCTCAACCATCAAATTTTATCTATAAAGTTTATTAAGTCCATCCCTTTCAGCACTAAAACATATTGTTTCAATTCGGTTCATAAAGTTGCCAAAGTGCTCTTTCGGCACTTAAAGTATATAAAGCCTAAGACTGCCAGGGGCGCTTTGTTCACGGGACTTTCAATCCCAATGGGCACATCGGCGACCGTAAAAAAGCACCTGCTGTATTCAATGCATAAACCGTTTTTTGGACTGTCATGCAAAAATAATCAAATTTTACTGATTTCCCTACCCGGTTTTTCGGTTTTTTCCGGTTTTTCCAAGCATTTTTCAGAAAGTAACCTGCTTCCGATCTTTCCGCATACTTATTCGGAAAGGCTTACGGGTAAAGTAGAAACGACAGGTATAGATAAACTGGATCAATCCTGAAAACAAATGACTTCCCCGGTCGAAAGAATCCGAAAAGAAAGTGAGATTAAAGTCAGAGAGGTATTGATCAGCCCATACCCAGCCTTTCCGGAATAAACCCGGTATAACAACTGAAAACACAAGACCGCAACGTATAGGAGAAATCAGCAGACATATCTCACTTCTTTGAATGCATATACCCTTTCCCGCCCATCCGTATCTTTCAGGATCAGCTGGCCATATTCATCGATTCCTCCGACCGAAGCCCGGAAGATTCCACGTTCATCTTCAAAATCATATATTCCGGTAGACCGGTACATATGCCGTAAAAAGTCATTTTCCAGTTCGGCATACCGATGAATCTGTTCATATCTCTTCCCGATACATTCCAACAGCTCTTCCAGAACCTCCTGTAAGGGAAGTTCCCGACCGAGTAATTGAAATAAAGACACCGGATTAGGGGCGTCCGATAAAAATTGTTCCTGATTAATATTCACCCCGATACCACACAACGAACTTTGAATATGAGCTCCGGCCACCCGGTGTTCGATCAGGATACCTGAAATCTTCCGTTCCCCCACATACACATCGTTCGGCCATTTCACCGTCACCCCCTCGACATAATGGCTTAAAAAATCGAGACACCCCAAAGCGATCACCATCGACACGGCAAACTGTTTTCCTGCCTCCAGACACTCCGGACGGAAAATCACCGTCATTGAAATATTCTTTCCCGGGGCACTCTCCCACCGATTCGTAGCCTGCCCACGCCCCTGTGTCTGTCGCCAGGTCAAAATCACCTGTTTATCTTTCAATTCACTCAGCGGCAATTTTTCCGCCAGACTATTGGTCGAAGCAACCTCCTCATATTCCATTACCCCGAACCCACTCACTTCATATCTTTTCATACCCTATCGTATATTTTATTCTCTTTTCACCTTACCCTAATCTCCGTCCTCCTATTCTCCTTTCTCCCCTCTTCCGTATCATTAGTCCTCAAGGGGCGATCCTTGCCATATCCTTTATATTCCATCCGTTCCTTCTGAATATGATTCAAGAACAAATATTTATACACCTCGAAAGCCCGATTTTCCGACAGCCGATAATTATGTTGATCACTCCCCGTATTATCGGTATGGCCGGATATCTCGATCTTTACCTCAGGATTCTGTTTAAGAAACACGACCAATTGCCGTAATTCCGGATAAGATTCGGGCCGTAACCGATAGTCGTCGACATCAAAAAAGATTCCCTTGAGAACCAATGTCTGTTCTTTTTGGATCGGTCTTAAACAGAGCGTATAGATTCGGGGATTTTCTCTCGTATTTTCTTTCACTTGCAGGGTATCCGAATAATACAAATAGCCCTGTTTAACAGCGCTCACCCATAATAATTTATTCACAGGAATACAAGCCAGCATATCCGTCCGGGCATCGACCCGGTCGTAACAAGCCAGGGTATCACCGGTCCCCACTTCTGTTAATGTCAACCCATCGGGTATTACCGGCTCACCGGCTTCATTTACAGTCAACAGCCTCAAATAAGAGGCAGGCGGACAAGCCACCTCTTCTCCTAGCCGATATCGGTAAATACAACGTTTCCCGCTGATATCCGACGAAAAATATCCCCATTGACCGCTAGCATCCACCATAAACCCGAATTCATCCCTTTGGGTATTCACTGTAATACCGATATTCAGCGGTGGGGTCACCTGTTCCACGTCCACTTTATAGATATCTTTCCGTCCCATCCCCGCATATCCGTCGGAAGCAAAAAACAACGTTTTATTATCGAAATACAGGAAAGGGGCCATTTCATCTCCTCCGGTATTAAAATAAAGGCAACGCGGCTGTGACCACAACTGTCGTCCATCCGCCTCCCGCCTTAGCAAATACGAAAACCAAATATCGCTTCCCCCTCTCCCTCCCTCACGGGTAGAAGCAAAATACAAACGTGTACCGTCGGCCGATACCGCCGGTTGAGCCTCCCAGCCATCGGTATTGACGGGGGCACCCAGATTGACCGGTTCCGACCAGGACGTATCCGACAAGCGGTAAGCCACATAAATATCAAAACTATTCCGGCCGTTTTCCCTGGAAAAATACATCATTCGCCCATCGGCTGTCAGTGAAGGAGCCCCATAATTTTCTCTACCGGAAAAATTCAACGCATAGCGTCTGTCTCCTTGCAACATCCACATCGTTTCTTGTTCGCCGGCCTGTTCGGTAAACAAGAAAGTTTGTCCGGTCACATCCAATGCCGGCCAATACACCGGGCATCCGGCCTCATAAAACACTTCGGGAGGTTGTTTGGTTTGGGTCCGCAAAGCCTCCAGGGCAAACCGGCAATTTTCCATCTGTCGCTCCGCCACTGCCTTTACCTGCAAGCGTTTATCCCAACTCAGATACCGCCCGTAATGTGCCAAAGCTTTTCCGTAATCGGCTTCATCGAAATAATATTCGGCCAAAATAAAATAATAATAAGGATGACTTTTCAGAGAATCCAAAGCCAAAGCCGTTTCGATAGCACGGATTTCCTGAATCTTATCTCCTTTTTTGTTGTATATATCTGCTTTCAACAGATACAAGGGTGAAAAACCCTGATCGAAAGTCTCTGCTTTCAAAAGTAATCCCAAAGCTTTCTCCTTATCTCCTTCGCGAAAAGACTCCCGTGCCTGCTGGAAAAGTCCCCAGGCCTTTTTATTTACCGGATGTTGCTGTTGTGCTTGTACACCGAAAACAACAAAGCAAAATAACACACAACCAACGATATTCCACCTATCTTTCATTTTAGTTCCATTTCCCGCTATCATCCGCTCAAATTTTTACAAAGATACCGGAAAATTTTTAAAGACCTCACCTCCCGCTTCGAAACAAAAAACCTGCGTAAAGAAAAAATTCCTCACACAGGCCGGATTTATACAACCGAATCGTTTTTTAATAGTTATCGGGGAACAGTTCGAAATATCCTTTCGGATGCAGGCAGGAAGGACAAATTTCGGGAGGAGTTTTGCCGACATGTACATAACCGCATTTACGGCAATACCAGCGGACTTCTTCCGGGCGGGAAAAGACCAGATTATCCCGTATATTTTGTAATAATTTCAGGTAACGTTGCTCATGCATCTTCTCCACTTCGGTCACATATTTAAAAGTTGCGGCCACTTTTTTGAAGCCTTCCTCTGCGGCAATTTTCCCGAATGCCGGATACAAATTGAAAGCCTCGTCGTGTTCGCCGTCGGCAGCTTCTGCCAGATTAGCCAACGTATCCAATAAAGCTCCGGCAGGATAAGCGGCTGTGATTTCCAGCATTCCTCCTTCAAGGTAGCTAAAGAATCGTTTGGCATGCATTTCTTCCTGTAAAGCGGTCTCATAAAATATGCCGGCTATTTGCTCATACCCTTCTTTCTTTGCAATCTCCGAGAAAAAAGTATAACGGTTCTTTGCCTGTGATTCTCCGGCAAAGGCTTTCAGCAAACTCTTTTCTGTTTCTGTACCTTTTATCATTTTGTCCATAAGATTAATATTTAATGAATAGCTGAATCTTATACGCTCAAAATACAAACAGGTTTAAAATTATTCAAATAAAAATCCATCCCCATACATCGGACGAGTTGGAAATTCATGTTCAAAAAAGAAATAATCCTTTCCAAAAGCCGGACGCAGTTCACTAAACCAGGTCGCTTTCGGATCATAGGCGGCAAAAAAAGGCATATCTACCCACTTCGGATTACGACCTTGGATAAAACGCAGGACAAACACTTTCTCTCCCTTGATTTCGGCCACTCCCAGCAGTTGGATTTTGCCCGGCTCGTCGCTCATACTCGGTCCTCTCACCGTACGGCAGATACCGCTGACCTGACTATAAGCCTTACGGAAAATATCCCAGCATTTCTCTAAAGGAATTTCAAAATAATGCTTAGCCCCGGTATCCCGGGCCACAAACATATAATAAGGGATACAACTCAAGTCGACCTGTTTCCGCCACATCTCCCGCCAGATCTCCGGAGAATCGTTGATGTGTCTCAATAAAGGAGACTGGGTACGAATCTGTGCGCCCGTATTCCGGATCCGCCGGATAGCTTCGCATACAGCTGCCGTAGAAAGTTCCACCGGATGATTGAAATGTGCCTGAAAAGACAAGTTTTTACCGGTAGCGGTCACTTTTTCAAATAAACGCAATACCTCAGCGGCATCCACATCGGAAATAAACCGGTAGGGCCAGTATGCCAAAGCTTTCGAACCGATCCTGATCGTACGGATATGCTCTAATCCTGGTTGTAATAAAGGTTCTATATAAGCCGACAATAAGGAAGCGCTCATGGTCATCGGATCCCCTCCGGTGAATAATACGTCCGTAACCTGAGGATGCAACCGCAGATACTTCAATAACAGGTCCGTTTCTTTCATTGCGAACTTCAGCTCATTCATACCGGAAAACTGCGGCCAACGAAAACAAAAACTACAATAGGCATGACAGGTCTGTCCCTGAGCCGGAAAAAACAATACGGTTTCCCGGTATTTATGCTGTATACCTTTCAAACGGATATCCCCCAGCATAGGTACGTTGTGATCCTGGCCGGCGGGGTTAGGATTCAATTCAAGACGAACAGCATTGACTGCTGCTATAAATTCTTCTTTTCCGACCTCTTGAGCCAATAATTTACTAACGACTGAAAAATGCTTTTTCGATAACATTTCACGACGTGGAAAATTCAAGGTAAAAATAGGGTCTGTATCTATCCGTTCCCAATCGATCAGTTCTTCCACGACATAGTTATTCGTCTTAAACGGTAACACCCTTCCAACCACCTCAATTGCCTGTAATTCTTCCTTATTCAAACGGGTTATTTGACGAATATTCCGATAATTTGTCAGACCATAAGCCTGATAAGTTCGTTCCATTCTACTTCCTTTAAAATAAATATTATACAATCGACCAGTACTCCACCCAGGGAGTGAGAATAATGTACCTCTAACCAGAAAAGTAACAGAGCCACAAGCTTTCTGCTGAATATCGATAAAGTCCGAACGTTCTTCGCGATGAGCAATCCCCATCCGAAACAGACACCCCGCAGTAATCAGTAAATGCTATTTTATCAAGTTTATAAAATTACGACATTTTTTTCAAATTTCCAAATGGTCTCCCTTGTCGTTCTTTTTCTTTTCCACTCAAAAGGGGTGCCGGCTTCCCGAACACCCCTCTATCAGAACAACATAAATACAATTTTATTTCACAATCTGCATATAAACAGGATCTCCTTTGTAAGGATAGAAAGAAATATCGGTAGCAGCCCAATTTTTCAGGTCCGGTTGCATCTGGATCGCCTTTTGCAAAGAGACTGCCATTTCTTTGGTATCTTTTATCCTGGCAGCAGCTACAGCCTGCATATAATAATCCATCGCATTCTGCATTTTAATCTTACGGAAAGTCTCCAAAGCTGCGCGGTTGTCGTTATTCATCAATTGAGCATAAGCCAGGTTGATGTTGGGTTTATCTTTCAGATAGGGAATCGCTTTTGCATATTCTCCGTTTTGCATCAGGATCAATCCCATATTATAACGGGCTTCTTTCCGGATCTTGGCTTTGTCGAAATATTGGGCAGCTTCCCGTTTATGCCCCATTTGTGCATGGATTACCCCCAGGTTATTGTTTACGGTAGCATCCTGCTTCAAAGCAACAGCTGCTTCCAGTATTTTCTGTGCTTTCGAATATTCTTTATTATTGATAGCCATCACAGCCAGATCGTTCAATAACTGCCAATTGGTCTGAGCGGTCACTGCCGGAGTCTTTTCAGTCAACTGAGGTACAAAATAAGTCAGTTGCACATCTTCCTGTACAGTAGTGGGAACCGTGTAGAATACGAAGAAATCGGCACGGCGAAGGACCGGAAGGATCACCTCTTTCAATTCAGGAATTTTAGCGATATAAGAATCGATCACTTTATTCCGGGCAGTGGCATTCGGAGCACTTTTCAAGTCTTTGATAATCTGATCTTTGTTCTTAATATTTGAATCTCCAAGAAGCATATACAAACCGTTCCAGTTTTCAGTAACCGTTTGCTGAACTACAAATTTCGGATTACGGGCCATCGGTGTATTCTGCAATTTCAGGTCTTTTTCAAAGAAACTCTTGGCAGACCGGAAACGGGTATTGGCCAGGTTCTTATTCAAACGTTCGGCACCTTCGGGAGAATTGGATACATAAATAAACATATTCGTAATTTTGGCATTCTTATCTGCCAAAACTTTTTCCATGGCTTTCACCGCCTGAGTCATTACCGGCGAATTTTGTTCAGCCTGGCTAATCGTAGATTTTCCCAGTGGAAACATCACATAACCACTTACCACACCGACAGCCTCTGCCGGAACATCACTCACAAAAGTCTCGGTCATAGCCGGAACATAATTTACTCCGTCCAGCGTGAATGCCGGTTGTTTCCAAACTTTGATTCCATTTTTATTCAGGATTACCGGGCTCAGCATAAAGGACTTGTTACCGCGCATAGCTTCGATATCTGCCCAGAGTACTCCATTCTCCATTCCCGGCTTGAAATTAAAGGACATTTTCTGAGTAAAACTGGTTCCTTTATCATAGTTCACCACCGGATAACTGGCGTTTTTCACATTTTCTCCCTGTAAAAACATCGGTTGCAAATTCATCATCTGGCTACCGTACTGAATTTTGGGTGTAATTTTCAGAATCATCTTTTTATCAAACTGTTTAGGAGCAAAATTGATGGTATAATTGAAATTTACCACTCCATTCACAGATTCCAATTGTTCCGGATTAACATAGCCCACAACGGCTGTTTCGATCACTTCCTTCTGTAATTTTTTCATCGAATTACATCCGGTCATGAAAAACGCCAGTGTCAAAACTGCCAATCCCGTCATTAAAAATGTACGTTTCATACTTCTCGTTTTTAGTTTAACTTATCAGTTTTTAATTCAGTTTTCTCTTACCTACTCTTTTAACGGAAAGCCTCACCGAAAGTTTCATCCCTAAAAGGGAGCAGGTGACGAAGGATTTTCAAAAATTCCGTTTTATTTATACCTTTGCAGGTATAATTCGTTTATAAAATTTTTAAAGTTGCTCTTTCGTCGCTTAAAGTTTATAAACCAATCCGACTCTACGACTAAAACAAGATACTCATGGCAGATAATCAGGGTTTAAAACCGATCTATATCGAACAACTTTTCAGAAGCAAAAATCCGGGAGTAGCCAAAATGATTCCCGGGTTTATTTATTCCTATCTGAAAAAAGTGATCCATCAAGACGATATCAATGATTTTATTACCCGTTACGGTGACCGGAAAGGGCTGGACTTCTCCGATGCGATATTGGAATATCTCCATGTTTCCTATCAGGTGATCGGCGAAGCGAACCTGCCTTCCCCCGACGGCCGGTATATTTTTGTGTCCAATCATCCTCTGGGTGGACCCGATGGTATTATTTTAATCTCTTTTTTAGGTACACGTTACCCGGAATTGAAATTTCCGGTAAACGATCTTTTATTAAACCTAAAGAATCTGAACAACATTTTCTTACCGGTCAACAAGCATGGTGCCCAAGCGAAAGACGCCGTTTCTGCATTGGAAGACGCTTATGCTTCCGACTGTCAGATGATCATGTTTCCGGCCGGTCTGGTCAGCCGTAAACAACAAGGGATCATCCAAGACCTGGAATGGCAAAAAAGTTTCGTATCCAAAGCCATCCAGCATCGACGGGATATTGTCCCGATCTTT
>ERZ834769.2228-NODE-2228-length-14949-cov-3.113401_pt1 | contig 14949 bp, 8 predicted proteins | sample MGYA00519690_ERZ834769 | MGnify/ENA primary metagenome ERZ834769 (study PRJEB31850, sample SAMEA3708760) | human gut metagenome | biome: human gut; feature: human-associated habitat; material: faeces | place: China | collected 2014 ... | reverse complement strand
CTTGCTATTTAAGCGTTATATTTAAAAAAGAAACTAATATAACTTTCAAAAATTATCTCATACAGACAAGAATTGAAAAGGCCAAAGAACTTCTTGAAAAAACTGATTTAAAAATATATGATATTGCCGAAAAAGTAGGATACAACAACACCCGCTATTTCAGCGAGTTATTTCAGCGTATCTGTGGTAAAACTCCATCGCAGTATAGAGCGAGTCACAATCCATCTATGCCTCAAGACATATAGGAAAAACACCAACTACGTTCAATGTCATTAATTTAAGTCAAACAAAAAGAATTAAGTTTAGAAATATACTTGAATTTAAAATAATTAAAAAAGTGCTTGACTGAGGTGAACTCGAATCAATGGTGTGGTCGAACTATTTTATTATGATAATCTAAGACTGTAACCACAATCACTATTTAAGTATCCGTACAACTTTTAACTTAAATTCATAACTATATTTTGCAACAAAAAAACCGACCTCCAAAAGTTAGATTTGTGGTCTAACTTTTGGAAATCGGTTCAATACCTACATGTTTCCAAACCATTTTCTCATTTTGTGCCAAGCAATATCATATTAACTAATGACATTGCGGCTATGGTGGTTTTCCTGTTAAATATCACATTAGTTTATTCTTATTGCATCAAATCCTCAAATATTTTTCCTGTATTCATTGACGTTTCTTCATTATTAAAGAATTTAATAAGTGCTTCCTCCAGCTTTTTTAGATTCTCTCCATTAATACTTACTGTTGCAAAAGAGCTTGAATTTTGTACACTTTGCTTTATTCCCTTCACATGTGGATTTGCATCTAATATCATTTCATCGTCATAAAGTTCTCTTATTATCGGGATAAGCGATGTATCTCTTGATAGTCTTCTCTGCTGCTCTTTTCCATTCATAAAATCAAGAAACCTTATTGCTGCCTCTTGATTTTTTGAATTTGAGTTTATTGCAAGGGCATAACTTCTTACAAATTGATTTTTATTAGGCAGACTTGCTACCATTATATTTCCCTTAACTGCCGAAGTATCACCATTAAGCTTTTTCCATAAAGAGCTGTTTCCCATCAACATCGCTGCACTGCCAATTTTAAAGGCGGCTATTGTATCAGTGTAATTTTCAATATCTTTGTATTCTTCAATAAATTCCTTATATAGATTAAGCGTTTCTGCATAGCTTATGCCTATCGCCTCTTTTATTTCTATAATATTATACATCATATCTTGAATATCTGAGGTAGTCAGTCCCAGTTTAATAGGTAGTCCGAAATCAGAATTACGGCAAAGATTTATAATTCCATCCCATGTTTCAGGAACGTTATGAATCTTATCGCTCCTATAAAATATAACATCAGTATCCATTCCCACAGGCATAGCATAAAAAGAATCATTAACAGAAAATCTTTCCTGTGCGTCAATTATATATCTGCTATTATCTAATAAAATCTCTCCGTCAAGAGCCTTTATGTATTTCTGCTCAACAAACTCCTTAGTCCACTCATCATTAATCCAGTATATATCGATCGAACTGTCTTTACCACTTAACGCCGAAACATATAGCTGATGCCTCTTTTCTGTTGAAGTGGGTGCATCAATAAATTTTACTTGAATATCTGGGTTTGCTTCATTAAATTCAGCTATATTTTGCGTGAAATCTGAGATATAGTTTGGTTTTATTACTTTTAAAACAGTAACAGCCTGTGCGGATTCCACTGTTTTCTCCACTGTGCATCCTGAACACATTGATAACATCACAGAAGCAAGCAAAAACAAAATAAGTAATTTTTTCATTAAAAACACTTCCTTTATAAGTCTTGCTAATAATATTATACCCTAAATACTTTATTTAGTAAATAGCGGAAAACTTTAAATAGTGCATATTTTTTTGTATTACTCTGCCAAATATTTTTATGACTTGAAATTTAATATGGTTATGGTATAATTATATCATAGAAGTGTTTTTATATATACCAATTTAACTTTATAATGATAAAACGGATTAGCTATATCCATAAAAATTCATAAACTTTATATTTTCAGTATTTTGTAATGGCTATTATATTATAAAAAGGAGGTGTTTGTCATGTCTGAAAAGTTCAATAATATGTCATTTCGTACAAAATTGTTGCTTTCATATATTGCGGTTATTATATTATGTATCATTATTTTTGGTTTAACCGTATTTTCGAGCATTTCAAGAAGATTTGAAAATGAAATAACTGACAATAACGCACAGATAACAGGCCTCGCTGTCAATAATATGACAAATACCATGAATAATATTGAGCAAATTCTGTATAGTGTTCAAGCCAATTCGACAATTGAAAAAATGCTGACTGCGTCCAATCCTCCGTCTCCTTATGAAGAAATTGCCGCCATAGAACAAGAACTTTCAAAAATAGACCCCTTAAAAGCAACAGTATCACGTCTTAGTCTATATATTGAAAACCGTACATCATACCCATCTCCGTTTGATTCGAATGTGACCGCTTCCGTTTATTCCAAAAATGAGGTATGGTATAAAAACACAAAGGAACTGAACGGAAGCACATACTGGTGCGTTATGGATTCCTCTGATGCCAATGGCTTGTTGTGCGTTGCTCGTGCGTTTATAGATACGAGAACCCATAAAATACTCGGAATAATCCGTGCAGATGTTAATCTTTCGCAATTTACAAATGATATTGCACATATAAGTATGAACAATACAGGTAAGCTTTTTTTGGTATATGAAAATCACATAATAAACACGTGGAATGATAGCTACATAAACAACTTTGTAAACGAAAATGAATTTTTTAAAGCAATAAGTGCTGATTCCGATAAGCCTCAGCTTGTTCAGATAAACAAAGAAAAACATATTATAAACCATAGCCGGCTCAAGGACAGCTCTCTTATCCTTGTACGTGCTTCAAAACTTGATGATTTTAACAGTGATATACATATAATCGAAAAATCAATGATAACTACAGGAATTATAGCATTACTTGTCGCTCTAATATTCATTTTTATTTTTACACGTTGGCTTACAGCTCCTATAACAAAGCTTATAAAGCATATGGAACGCTTTGAAAATAACTATGAGCGTATACCGATAGAAATAACCTCTCATGACGAGATGGGCAAACTGGGTGAGTCCTACAACTCTATGCTCAACACCATAGATTCTCTCATAACCGATGTTGAAGATTTATATAAAAAACAAAAGATATTTGAACTTAAGGCTTTGCAAGCTCAAATTAACCCTCACTTTTTATACAATACCCTTGACTCAATTCATTGGATGGCACGTGCTCATCATGCACCGGATATAAGTAAAATGGTGTCCGCATTGGGAACTTTTTTCCGCCATTCTCTTAATAAAGGCAACGAATATACTACAATAGAAAACGAATTAAATCAAATATCAAGCTATGTATCTATACAAAAGATACGCTTTGAGGATAAATTTGACGTTGTATATGACATTGACGAAAATCTTCTGCACTGTACAATCGTAAAATTAACAATTCAGCCTCTTGTTGAAAATTCTATCATCCATGGTTTTGATGAAATTGAAGAAGGCGGTATGATAACAATTCGTATCTATCCCGAAGATGATTATATATTTATTGATGTTATTGATAATGGTAGCGGCACAGACACTAATGAGTTAAATAAAGCTATTACTCATAAATTGGACTACAACGAACCAATCGAAAAATATGGACTTACAAATGTAAATCTGAGAATTCAGTTATATTTTGATAAAACCTGCGGCTTATCATTTAAAACCAATGAAACCGGCGGTGTAACAGCCACAATAAAAATAAAGCGAAAAGAACCGGAATATAAAACTATTGATTTATAATTTTGTATATGAGGATTGACTGCAATTCAAATACCGAAAATAATATAACTCAATACTGCCGCAAACTTAATGCTTATTCAGCTTTGCACACTGTTATGAAGAATCTTTCATAACAGTGCTATCTTTGCCATGTTCCGGCAATACCGAGATTATATTCAACAGAATGTAACGAATGTCAAAAATAATTGACCGTTCATTATATTTATATAAAAGCACCTTGCTTTTTAAGTTCTTTTCTTAATTCTTCAATGTCAATGTCTTGCACGTTTATATTATTTACAGCACATATTCCGGCGGCAACACCTCCGCCATGACCTATAGCTCCTGCAATAGGTGATACACGTATTGCCGCTTGTGCCTCGAAATTTGCACTGATGCAGCGTCCGACTGTAATCAAATTTTTCACATTGTCAGAAATAAGCGAACGGTACGGAATATGATATATATCCCCATATTCTAACGAAAGTTTTGTTTTTTCATACATTTGGGTATCATTTCCCTCCGGAGCGTGAATATCTATTGGATAACCGCCGCAAGCAATGGTATCATCAAAATCTACACAGGATATAATATCCTCAGCTGTAAGCACATAGCTACCTTTCAGCTGACGTGAACCTCGTATGCCTATAAATGGACCCGTAAACTCAAGCTCTGCATTTTCAAAGCCCTGTACCTCTGTTTTAAGCAATTCAAGCACTTCCCAAGCCTGCTTTCTTCCGAGAATTTCAGCACGAGTTAAATCCTTCGGTTCGGTGGGGTCTGCATTAATTATGCGTGTGGTATTTACAATAAACTCTCCTGCCCTGTCTGTTTCAAAAAACAGAATATCCTCCCTCTGAAATGAAATCTTGCCTGTCTTTTGTGCTTTTTTCAATGTATTTACATACCCGCCTATAGATAGCTTTGGAGCACGGGTAACTTTGCTTAAATCACTCTTAAGCCGAGGAAATTCATCATTATTATTCATTATATATTCCTTGACTCTATCCGTATCAACATTAATAACCTTAAAATTCATTGTCATAGGCTGGCATTTCCCATCTGCCTCACGACCTTTGTTTGTTTCAAGCCCTGCAAGAAAAGCAAGGTCACAATCTCCGCTTGCATCAACAAACATTCTAGACTCTATACATCGTTTACCGTTTTTCCCATATACCTCAACAGAGTTTATTACGGCATTTTCGTATTCAACATCACAGACCACACTATGATAGAGAAGTTCAACACCGGCTTCTGCCATCATATCCTCAAGTTCAAGTTTCATTCCTTCAGCCGAAAACGGAGTAACTGTATATGTATAGCCCGTAGTATCAAAAATATGCCCCGGAGAGAACCCTTTATTCATTAATCTTTCTATAAGTTCATTCGTTACACCCCGAACAACTTGAACATCACCGGCATGAAACGTCATCATAGGTCCCGTACCACATGCTGTAAGTGTACCGCCTAAAAAGCCATATTTCTCAATCAATATAACACTTGCTCCACATCTTGCAGCTGCTATTGCTGCCATACAACCGGATATTCCACCTCCGATTACCGCTACATCATACATTTTTTACACCTCCAAATTTTATATGTTGTTCCTCGCCCCTTGCAGCACAAGTATCAATCTCCATACATACATACGGTACAAGTTGTATTATATTAATTCGTTCGCTCTTACTTATTATTTCTTGTGCACTGTAGTCAAGCTCTATATAAATTTTATCTTGTTTCTGTGTAATATCAGATATAGAAAGTTCAAGCGTTCCACAAGTCTGCGTGGTCATCACAATACAACGCCTATCACAACTTATCCCCCCTGCACTGTGCGTCTTATCTTTCAAAAACACCACTCCGGTTGTTCCATTCTTTTTTACACACTGTATTGAATCAGAATTCTCAATTATCCTTATTCCACTTTTTCTGTAATAATCATTTATTTCTTCTTCATGGCATTTTGGAATAACTATATATTCGTAAGAAGCGTCTTTTACCTTTCTTCCGTGTTTAATCCACATTGTAAGATACCTTCCCTTGTAACTCTTACCATCTGATTTTATGCTCATATTATTCCAATCTCCGCTTCGTATCTCTCGAAAAATATTTACCTCCTGTTCCTCCGGGAAACAGTAGCCCACATCATGACTACCATCAAGATAAGCTCCTTTTATAATATAACCTTCACTTTCTTCATTACCATGTACTGTAAATCTCGAATTATCTGTTACAAGTCGATTTTCAATTATCGTTTCTACTTCACTTTCTTCTTCACTGTTTATACAACTTCCAAGACAAACCACTTCTTTATCGAAGAAAAACCACGATTTATTCGCTTTCAGACTATTTTCATTTGAAATCAACTTCATTGTGCATACACCGTTTTCCCCTATGCCGCATCCTCCTGTAAAATCACCTGCGGCATTAATATTAGGTTTTACTGTCGAGCCTCGTAAAACAGTTGTCCCTGGTAGGCGTTGTAAATCTATTGTTTGCCAAAAAAAGTCCGACTTTGGCTCATTTTTTTTATAAATGTACATCATACCGTCCGAGGTATGATGAGCATTTTGATTTTCATCGTTAATTGATTCATATGCTGCAGTCCGTTCTGAATGCATGGCAAGACCTATCGTATAACCATTTCCGTGTTTAACAACTCTATCCATACTGTTAAATGCCATAAAATATGGCTTGATTTCTTTCGGTTTAATATTATTATCTTCTTGTAAATGTTCCGCAAGTTCTGCCGTAAATACTGAAGCATATTCAAAAAAATTATCTGTAATCTGTGTCTTGATCGTACCCTTCAATTCATTAAACTCAGGCATTTCACTTAATATAAGCATTGCCGAAAGTATGTGCGTACAAGCAAGGTCACTCTGCTCATAATAACGTGAAATTTCTCTGCCACGTACCATATCCATAGCTCTGCCATTATATATGAAAGGAAGATAGGATTTTTCAATCCATGTATTAATTATATCTGTATTTTTATTTTCAAATTCTGTATCTTTAAAAATATATAACATCGGTGCAAGTTCTTGTATAAGCGAGCGTCCGTAACCACAATTATATGGTATATTATCATGTTGAATAAATGAACCATCCTTATAAAAACCGTCACCGCTGTCTGTTATAACCATTACATCCTGTATACCGGATATAGCATTCTTTATACTATCGTTGTCTGAAAGTAATATTCCACGAACAGCAAAAATAACTGACTCCCAAATTCTGTTAGCACCGGTAAGCTTTATCCTATCATTAAAATGTTTTTCCGCCGCCATATATCGTTTGAGTTGTGATTTGTCAGTATAATCATACATCAAGGTAAAAATACTGTTGATACTAAGAGGGATACCTATTTCCCAGTACCACCAGTTACCTTTAGGCACAGTAGTGTCATTATATACTTTTTCTAAAGTATTTAGTGCATTAAATATTTCATTTTTTATATTTTTATTATGATAGAATTGTGAGTTATTTTGAGAAAACGATATAGAAATGTCCAGTATTCCTTTCAGTGTTGCATTTATAACTCCCGGCTCATTTGATGTAATTGCCTTTTCTATACGCCCACCAAGCTGTACAAGCCTTTGTTCTGTGCGTTCATCTGATTGTAGTATGCAATCAGCCGTTTTTTTGCCGTTGTATCCTCTACCGCATAAAACATCAGAATATCGCTTTCTTAGTATGTTAAAATCCGTCATAATCATTCCTCCCATTTTTATATGTATCAATAATATCATATATGTCTATGCATATTAAATGGGAGAATCTTTAATTAATGCGTTAAATTTTTTATATTTCAATTTAAAAGGACGCTTTAAAATAGAGCGTCCCTTTAAATTTTATAACAGTTCCCATTCTTTTATTCATTCTCTTTTTATAGGCTCATCTCTTGCCTAATCAATATACACGTTTTAAAACAACTGATTTAGCCAATCAACTGACAGACTCAACCACGGATACTCTCTTTCAAACTTTCGTTTGGACCATATTAACTCATCACTCACCCTTGACAAACCATGCTCGCCTTTCTCAAATATATGTAATTCAAACGGTACTCCAACCCTCCTCAAGCCAGCTGCATACATCAGTGTATTTTCAACAGGAACACATATATCCTCATATGTATGCCATAAAAACGTTGGTGGAATTATATCCGTAATACGCCTCTCAAGCGACAGACTGCTCCATAGATGATTTGACTCGTCATCTGTACCTGTAAGATTTTTAAATGAATCTTTATGAGCAAATTCACCCGATGTTATTACCGGATAACTTAAAATTTGAGCATTTGGCTTATGCATTGCTAACTCAATCTCGCGCTCGCTGAATATTTCAGAATCATTCCACAAGGCACTTAGTGATGCTGCAAGATGTCCACCGGCAGAAAATCCGCATACAATTACCTTATCCGTATCTATATTCCATTTTTCTGCATTTTCTCTAAGCATGGCAACTGCATTAGCTGCATTTTGTATAGGAAGCGGATGTGTGTGCGGTTCAACACAATAATACACTACTGCCGCATGGAATCCTGCTGCGTTATATGCCATAGCAATACGCTCTGCCTCACGCTCAGATACCATTCCATATCCACCTCCGGGAAATATCACAACTATTGGACGTTTCTTACCGTCCAGAATATACGTTTCCATATACGGCATAAATCCATATTCTGTCGCTTCTTTCAACAAGTTAAATTTCTTATTAAACATAACATTCACTCCGTCTTAATTTTTGTCAGTTAAACGGGCATATCCTATCACAGAATATGCCCGATATGCTCATCTTAATTCAATGTAAATACTTTATTAAATAATGGTTTCATATCATTTTTCCATATAAAGACCTTCACCTTACTCTTATTTACGCAAGTAAATGGAATAATTACACTGTCTGAAATTTCATCTGATTTTATCGAAAGCAATGTACCATTCTCATTATATTCTGCAACATAAACCATGCCTTCTTCTGTTATATTGGTAAATATAGCATTAACATTTCCATTTTTATCATCATACGTTATATTCACTGTCGGTTCTGTAGGCTCATCCTTTGCTGCCGCATTAATTGTCACACTCATAACTTCACTGGCAAAGGATTCATCTGCAACTGCCGCCACACGAACAATGTAAGACCCCGGTGCAAGATTTGTGATTTCCGTGCCTACACACTGCATCCATGTGAATGTAGGTTCTGACAATGATTTATATTCCATTGTAGTGTCAACACCTGTGATTTTGCCGTCATTGCCTTGATAAGTCTGTTCTTCAACCGCTGCTACATTTGGTGCGGATGAACGTTTAGGAATAGAAAGTTCAAACGCTTCACTGTTGCTTGTTTTTATGCCATCACCTTTTTTTACGATTTTTAGGGTATGACCGAAATATGTGTTGTCAATGTCGATATCCTCTGTTACATTATCTTTATCCGTCGCTACGCCATCATCTATTTTTATTATATAGTCACAGCCTTCCGTAAAGCCTGTTAGCTTTTCGTTTACATAGTTAATCGAGATTGTAGGCTGCGTTTCCGGCATTGCATCATACGCAATAATTGTAACCGAATATTCTGCACTCTTAAACTGCCTTTCGGCTTCCTCGTCTGCACTTACAGCTTTATAACGGATTTTATATGTGGTTCCAGGCTCAATATCACCTATATCATCTCCATCGCCCGTAGTCCAATTAATACCATTATTCGTACTATATTCCATAGTGTCTGCGATACCTGCAATAGTACCTTTGCCGCCAATCACACTCGGTTGTGTTACTATGATTTCCGATTTTGTCGGTGCTGCAGGACGTGCCTTAACTATTAGAGTCTGTGCTTCACTCGCAACCGTTGTCACATTATTACCCTTCTTTACTATCGAAAGCGTTATCTGTTCATTTGTTATATAATTAGCTAATGATAACTTGTTATCTGTTAATGTAACATCTAAACCATTAATTGTATATGTTCCATCCTCAACAAAGTTTATAAGTTCCTCTGTTGTATAATCAATTGCAATTTCAGGCGTCATTTCCTTTTCAGCTATAAACGTTTCAACTGTAATTGTTGTCTCCTCACTTGCAAAGTCTGTATCTGTTGCAGCTTTGCGGACATTGTATTCGCCTGCATCAACCTCAACTGTATCAACCAACTGCGTACTACTCCATTCATCTGTTCTCTTGAGTTTGTACTGCATGCCATTCATACCTGTGAGTTTACCTTTGCCGCCTATTTCCGTAGCATTTACACCTTGAACGGTTGTAGGTGCCTTAGGACGTGCTTTAACTGTCAACTGTTGCACGTCACTGTCGGTATATGTTTCGGTATTGCGTGCTTTTTTTACAATTTCAATAGACAATAATTCGCCGGCATAACCAATTTTTTCATCATCAAGCGATATTGTCGTCACGCCCTCGCCAAGCGTTATATCTTTAGCATTACCTTCACCCACCTTTATCGTATACGGTTCCTGTGACTCAAAGCCGGTAAGTGTTTCATTTATATAATCAATGCTTATCTGTGGAGTTGCTTCCTGTATTTTTGCCGGTGGTATAATTTCCTCCTCCGAATATGATACTTCTGTTACTTTAACGTTATCTATATACGTCGCATTTTCAATATTATTTGAAGCTGTATGATAGAATCGCAAGTCTGTTATTCCTTCCTTTAAAGTGTCAAAGGCTCCTTTACATGTATCAAATGAACTTCCTTCTTTTACAAAACTCACATTATCTTGAAGCATTGTTCCATCTAGCCATATTGAAAATATTCCTGTGTTTGGATGAAGTTCAAGTTTTATATGGTGCCATTGGTTATTCTTTATAGACATTGCTTGTTCATAGCACCAGTTTCCTCCCGTATTAGTAATAGCTGTTCTGAGTGACGATGCGGTGAAATATGTAAGCCATAGTTCATTTCCTTCCTTTGTTTTAGCATACATACCTCTTGATGCACCAATCGCATCATCAGCACTTTCAAACATCGTGTCGTATTCTATTGTTAATGTTTTCTGCGGATTATCTGCCTTACTTATAGGAATAGTTGCATTAGCCGTTGCCTTATTGCCGGTGGCAGACAACTTCAACGACTTTGTTGTTTCTCCTGTAGGTATTGCCGACGTTACCGTCGTTGTTGTCCCATTAACGTCATTCGTTGCCTTTGCCAGCATATCATCGCCGTTGTTATACTCAACAGATGATGGACTTTCTGTATATCCCTTCACATAATCATATCTTGTAGGTCTTATAATATTATAAGTTGTATAGTCAACACAGGTAAGACTGTTAATGTTATCATTGTCTGTTGCAATTGCATAAACACTGTGCACACCCGATGTAACATCAGGTGTAAATACCCATTTACCGTCGTCACGTTGTTTAGCATCACCCGCCTTGATTTCTCCCTCGTCAATATATACCTCAACTTTACTGACAACACCATCTGTGTCATAAGCACTTATTACAATGTCGTCGCCTGACTGCTCTACTTTTGATATATACGGTGCATAATTATAGAACTCTGTCGTTGACAACTCTTTATTTACAGCTTTAGAAGCATATTTCTCTGTCAAATCAGTCATAAACGGTGCTATAGGTCTGCCTGCAGCATTAAATGTATTAATCACGGCTGGGGTGTCAGTTTGTGCTTCAACTAAATCCTTTGCAATACCCGGAGTATCTGACCATGCATACTTAACCTGTGGATTTGTTATATCTGTTACATCTATTTCTATAGTATCGCCGTTAATTGTCGGTGTAACATCTTTGTATATTCCGTCATCATCTTTAAGTTCAAAGCCCAACGGCACACCTCCATCATCGGTTGAAAGAGAGCCGTATGTATTCTTGAAATGAAGAATAAGTTTATCGCCACTGCGTTCCATATAATCAAAAGATGGGCTTTCAACATTTGATTGTGTATTGTTAATAAAATCTTCTATATAAGCAACTGCTCTGTCAGCAATAGGTCCTTTATCATTTGGGTGAACATTATTTGTAGTTCCTGTATCATTGCTCACAACTGTTTTTACGTTATCCATTCTTTGTGATACATTCCATTGTCCCGCTCTTACTCCGGTGCCAATGCGTATTGTCGAATAAATTTTTGCAAAATTCGCAGTAGGAAGTTGAATGACTACAAATGGTAAGTCCTCATCATTAAATGTTTTTCTCCAGTTGTTAATAAGCGAAGTCAATGCTTGCTCATACACTGTGCCGCTTTCAAAGGTAGTATTTGCCTCTCCTTGATACCATACAACAGCAGATGCTTTCAAATTCTTTAGCGGCAGAAGTCTTTGTGTATATAGTCCGCCTTTTGAGCTTGCTCCCGCCATCATTCTCTTTGCTTGTGAATCCCAATTTACTGAATATGTCGGAATCCACTGCATTATTGACGACCCACCCAAACTTGAACTTATAAGACCTATAGGAACATCAGAATCTTTTTTTATCATCCTCTTACCTATCAAGAATCCAAGTGCAGAAAATTGCTTTGAATTTTCCATAGTAGCAACCTTCCACTCTGAAATCTCGTCAAATGAATTCATATATCTCACGTCTTCGTAAGCTTCACTTAATTCTTCGTTCATCAACGTTGGAAAAGTCTCAAGGCGATTAAACATATTTGATTGTCCCGTACAGAATATAACATCACCGACAGCCACATTATCGAGAGTAATCATGTTATCACCGCTTGATACTGTCATAGTTGCTGATTTTACAGCTTCCATAGCAGGAAGGGTTATCTCCCATAAACCATGTTCTATTGTTGTTTGCTCATCAGCCCCATTAAAATTTACTGAAACCGTATTCCCCGATTTTCCTGTACCTGTAATAGTAATAGGTTCTTTTCTCTGGAGTACCATGTTTGAGGAGTACACCGCATTCAAAGTTAACTCCGGTTCAAGAGTAGGCGTTGGGGTTGGACTTGCCGTTGGGGTTGGCGTTGGTGTCACATCCGGATTGATTGTTGTGGTTGGCGTTGGTGTTGTATCCGGCTCTGTTTCGCCACCTCCATCACTGTCTATATTCACATCAAATGAGTCAATAGACCACTGTATTTTCTTAGTGACTTGAGTTTTATCCTCACTTAAATCTCCACAGCCTATATATAAATATACGAATCCATCCTTTGATGCCGTAATTCCGTTAGGCAGGGAATACTTCATATTTGATTTGTTTGTTGACCAGTTTTTTATATTACTTTCATCTGTATGCTTTTCAAGTTCCTCTTTTACCAAATCCTGCGAGTGTGATGTAAGTGTTATTTCGCTATCAGAAACAAAAAGACAATATTCCAATTCCATTGTTGCAGTATCAAGATATGTAAAATTAATATCGACATTAATCTTGTCGCCGGTATTTACTTGTGCCAACTTAAACATTGTCGCTCTTGGTGTATTGTTTGCTTGTATATAATAAGTGACACTTTCTTTACTGCTTACAGTATTTTTTAATATTTTACTATTACTTTTGTCTGAACTTGGCAGTGTATACGCTGATACTCCGTCCGCTTCCGCTTCTACTGTAGTTGTAGTAGCCGCAAATGCCGTCAAACCGATAGATGCACATATCATCGTCACAGCTAACATCAATGAAATAATTTTTTTCATTTTTTTCCCCTCTTTCCGTTTTTATATACTTTTACTCATAATAACTATATCTTGTTATTAATCTTACCACGGGAATTTTTTTATTAAAATGCGGTAAACTTTAAGCTGTGCGGTTAAATTTATTAAAACCAACCATGTTTTTCGGTACAAAAGTCATATAAATCGTAAAATATGCTGTTAAAAGCTTGACTTGCCATAACATTATCCATAACCCTATTGACGCAAAAAAACAGTGCCATTAGAGTTGATTTTCAAACCAACCTAACGACACTGTTTTATTATAAAGTATAAATAATTTCTTCTAAAATTTAATCGCTATATCATTCCAAAATGTTTGAGTGCGTATTCTATGCCATTATCGAGCAAATCTTTTGTCACAAAAGATGCCGACTTTTTAAGTTCTTCACTGCCATTACCCATAACGATACTGTTAGGCACTGCCGTAAGCATAGGCAAATCATTCATACTGTCGCCTATTGCATACGCATTATCAATCGGAATATTATGGTATTCAAGAACTTTTTTTATTCCTGTACCCTTTGAAAATCCTTTTACCGTCATCTCACAAAAGCCGTCACCACGCACAATAAAATCAAAATCTTTTTCGATTTCTCTTTTAAATCGTTCTATATTGCTTTTTTCATCATACCAAGCCAAGAATTTGTCAAAAGCAAAACCATCGTCGCTGACATCAGGTGACAAATCTTTACCTTGCATTTCAAAACGTCTTTTCAGTTTTACAAAACCGTCTAAATTTCTACTGCGTTTATCACAATAAAATGACTTAGAATGTTCATACATTGGTGTCATATTACATTCAAACACAAGTTTAGCAACATTTTTGCAAAGCTCCGATGACAATGTATGCTGATATATCACTTTGCCATCACATTCTATATACATTCCGCAACCACATATATATCCGTCAAAGCCTATATCTCTTATTCTCTGTTCAACGTTCATAACGGTTCTGCCCGTATCAACATACATCAAATGTCCGTTTTTCTGTGCCTTATGTATTGCATTTACCGCACTGTCGGGTATTATATATGCCTCGTCATCAGATATAAGTGTACCGTCCAAATCAAAAAATACTATCATAAAAATCACTCCAATAAGTATATTATATATGGTGCAAAAAGATTTTTCAAGTCGGACATATTTAATTTATATCGCAAGCATTGCCGCACCTATAATTCCCGCATCATTGAAAAGCTGTGCCGCTACAATCTTTGTCTTTGTCATATGTTTATTAAAACCTGTATTATACACATATTCTCGTATCGGCTCAATGAGATAGTCGCCCTCTTTACTTATACCTCCGCCGATAGCAATTATTTCGGGCTGAAAAATATTTTCTATACTGACAATTCCGTCTGCCAAATATCTCTAAACACACAAGTATGTACGGAGGAAAAATAAACCTTGGTTATCTTACATATACAAAAATTCGTTTCTGGGGAGAACAAACACTTGCAACGCCTAACGAAAGATATAAT
>ERZ834769.2221-NODE-2221-length-15021-cov-3.472538_pt1 | contig 15021 bp, 14 predicted proteins | sample MGYA00519690_ERZ834769 | MGnify/ENA primary metagenome ERZ834769 (study PRJEB31850, sample SAMEA3708760) | human gut metagenome | biome: human gut; feature: human-associated habitat; material: faeces | place: China | collected 2014 ... | reverse complement strand
ATCTTTTAAATAACAATACTTCTAATCAATATTTTAATGTTATTTTTAAAGCTCAACAAGCAGCTAGAGATATTGTTAAATCTATAGTTATCTCTACTTTTGAAGAGCTAGATAATGAATTTAAAGAATCTACTTATAGAAAATCTCGTTACTATATTAATAAATCTAATGTTCCTAGAACCCTTATCACTATTGTTGGAGAAATAACTTTTTATAGAACTTACTATATTTCTAAACACTCTAATAAAAAGTTTTTCTATATAGATAAAATTTTTGATTTACCTAAAAATGATCATTATGACCCTATTGTTAAAGCTATTTCTATATCTAAAGCTGTGTCTACCTCTCAGGCTCAATCTGTTCGTGATACTTCAGCTTTTATTAATGATATTTCTTACTTTGAAACTACTTCTACTATTAAAGATGTTCCTCGTCAATCTGTTTATAATTGGATTAAAAATTGGTATGTTCCTAATATTGTACCTAAATCAGTAGAAACTCCTGAAACTCTTTATGTTATGGCTGATGAGAAATATATTGGTGCTCAAAATATTGATAAAGATATTATGGTTAAATGTTTTGTTACATTTGAAAATATAAAAGATATTAGTAAAAACAGACGTCAATTAGTAAATCGCTCTGTATTCTCTTGCTGTTCTTCTAAAGCTTGGCCTAAATTTATGGATTTTATTGCTATGAAATATGATTTTTCTAAAATCAAAAATATATGTCTCCTAGCTGATGGCGGCTCTTGGATTAAATCTGGTATTCCTGAATTAAGACTCAATCCTAACAATTCAGTGAAGTTTTATTTGTGTGAATTTCACTTTAAACAAGCCATTCACCATATTACTACTGATTCTGATGAAAGGTATTATCTGCTACATATTTTTAATACAAAGCCTAAATCATATTTTATTGATGCTGTTAATACCATTATTCTCAATACTCCTAAACGTAAAGATACTATTACTAAAAAACTTAAGTACATAATTAATAATTATACTAATATAAAATCAATGTTAAATTTAAATATAGGATCATCTATGGAGAGTCATATATCTCACTTAATAGCTTTCTTTTTCTCTTCTAGACCTAAAGGCTTTTCTACCAAAAGAATAGAGAAATATATAAAATTGAATGATTATAAATATAATAACATAAATATTTTTAAATTATATTTAAGCACATATTCAAAAAAACTATAACACTTAATGAAAATACATATGATTATGAAATATTCACTCAAGATAAACTTCATAATATTCCTGTTTTAAATAATGGCTTAAAAACTGGTACTTATACTATATTAAATAGTATTTCTCATGATGTTTCACTTAATTATGACATAGAAAACGAAACATAAAGATACTTATTTATATCTTTATGTTTCACAAACCTTATTATATTATTGGATTATTTTCCGAAACTTCTTGACACTAATGAAAAGTTATAAATACCTTTCAAAAAACAGTAGATAAATTTATACATTGGGTTTGCAATAAATTTTCAGTATCTTCTGAAGAAGAATTTATTAGAGATTTTGAAATAGAAAATGACGTTTATCTTGAGCCAGAAAAACAAATTGAATATAAAGAAACCCAAAATGAATATGACATAGAATTATAGTCATAGTATTTTTATATAACATTTATAAACGGAGAGAATAATTTAGTCCTCTCCGTACTTTTTATTATACTAATTAATATCCTAATTTTTCTAAAGTATCATTAACATTATTCTTATAGTTTTTTGAAACTTTTGCAAATATTAGAGTTGTATCAATTTTTGTAACTACCATATAATGTTCGTTTGTTGTTAATGTATATTTTGAATATTTTTCAACTGATACATTTGTTTCGACTGATGTTGAATCTTTTATACTCTCATATTCTCTTTTTATTCTGTTATAATTTTTGTCGGCAAGTTCGTTTGATGTACTATAGAACTTTATCTCATAATCATCTTTTTTTGCAGTATAAGAATCTATAACTGTTGATGATGTTGTAACTTTTGAAGTATTATATCCTAATTCAGTTGTAATATTAATAAATTGCTCTGTACTTATTGGTTTTTTATTTCCTTTTATGGACATAAATATTCCTAAACCAATAAGTATTATTACAATAATAACTATAATGATTAATAATATTTTTAATCCCTTTTTCATTTTCTAGTTTCTCCTCTAAAATTTCATTGAATAATATTTTTTCTATGCTGGTAGAAAGGCAAGTCCAATAAATGCTAAAATGATAAATAGTAATCCTGTAAAAAATAAAACTTTTACTTCTGGACTTTTTACAAATCTCATTACATAGCTTTTATTTGGATTCTGTGGGTTATAGAAAACATCTAATTCAGTTCCAACAGGAAAATGTTCTTTTAGTGCATTAATAGAAATATGTGTATTACTTCTAATTACTAAATTATCATTTTTAACATTATTTTCCACTTCAGATTTCACTTTATTAAAAGATGATGATTTATTTATAATCCAACCATATTTAAGTCTTTGATTATATTTAACATTGTTAACAATGTATTCTACCATAGGGAAATATACTCCATTATTATTCCATAATGTATATTTTATAACTTTTCCTTTCGTTGTTTGATTACATTGCTTAACCATTTTTTTATCTTTGTTCTTAAATATTAATGATAAAATCAACAGTATTAAACCTACAGATATAAATATTGCAAAAAATAATAAATTTATTTTCATTTCTTAAAGCTCCTCATTTTTTATATTATTTCAGTATTATTTTTCTTAATTTTTGATAATTCTTTAATAAATAAAACTACACAAACTATATTTAAAACTAAAGCAATAACTAATAGCATTCTATTTACAATAAGATTGCTTAATATATTAAATAATAATGAAAGACATACTAAAACTTGTAAAACTATTGAAATATATGTAAAAACCTTACTTGTTGTGTTTTTCCATTTCTTTTCAGTACCAATTTGTATTAATCTTGCAATACTTTGTGAAACAACTATCATAAACAACAAAAATCCTGGTATTATTAAAGTAAAAATCATAATACTTATAGCCATAGCAAAATCTATTGTAGCAGCAGTTCCTCCTGCAAATAATAAATACCAACCAGCACCAGGATTATCACTCCCCATTTCATTTACTTCATTAATAACTCCTTTTGTTGTTGTAAAATCAAAATTATTACTTCTTGCAGAAAAAAAGCAAATAATAAAAGATATAATTGCACATATTATTGATATAATTAGTAATTTATTGAGAATTTTTTTCATCTGTATTCACCTCCATTCTATTTCTCATTTGAATTTTTCTTCAGTATATCATATTGACTTTTTTAATGCAACAAACTTTTTTAGAACTAAATCTTTCAATTATTTTGTAATGACTTTAAGCATCTTGAAATGGCTGTAGTTGACATAAAAAAACCATACAAAACATTGATTTTTCAATACTTGTATGGTTTTTCGTTTATGGTGCAGATGGCCGGAATCGAACCGGCACGGTTTATTCAACCGCAGGATTTTAAGTCCTGTGCGTCTACCAGTTCCGCCACATCTGCATATATGTACCTTACTGGCTAACAAAATTATTGTACTACAAACTAATTGCTTTTGTCAATACATATTTCAAAAAAATTTCACAATTTTCTAATAAGTGAATCTTTAAATTTTAAAGATTCTATTTTCATTTTCTTATACTTATATCCTATTTGTCGAATTTTGCTTATTTTTCTGAATGTTTCACAAAATGTTCACAGTTTCTCCTTGACTTATATATTTTTTGTTTTTATAATAGTTTATACGCAACACTCGTGTTTTCTGAGTTTTGCATTACATTATACTTATAAAAATATAGGAGGTTTTTATATGGATTTTTGGTTAATGTGGTATGATAATGGGTTAACCATTTTATTAATGATTATAGGATTTTTTCTTGTGCTTTTTGCACAAATTAGAATTAATTCAGCATATTCTAAGTATAGAAGAATTCAAAATTATAAAGGTCTTACTGGTTATGAAGTAGCAAAAACTATTTTAAATGCTAATGGATTATCTAATATTGAAGTTTATAAAACTTCTGGTAATTTAACAGATCATTATGATCCATCTAAAAAGTTAATTAGACTTTCTTCTGCAATTTACAATGGAACTTCTATAGTTTCAATGGCTGTTGCAGCTCACGAATGTGGTCACGCTATTCAAGATAAAGAAAATTATATATTTTTTAAGATTAGATCTTTTTTAGTTCCTATCGTAAATTTTATTTCATATTTAGGATACTTTGGATTAATTGTTTCATTAATTGGTGGTTTAACTGGTTATATTAAATTATCAATTCTAATATTATTTGCAACTGTTGTTTTTCAATTAGTTACATTGCCTGTTGAGTTTGATGCTTCTCGTAGAGGAAAAAAGCAATTGGATATGTTAAATTTATCATTCGAACAAGATAACTCAGGAATCAAAAGTGTTCTTGGAGCTGCTGCAATGACTTATGTTGCAGGCTTGCTTTCATCTATTTTACAATTGCTTAGATTGGTGTTAATTTTAGGAAGTCGTGATAGAGATTAGTTTATTTAAGAAAGGATTTGTACAATGTTAAAGCTTTTAAAGAATTTTACAAAAAAAGATTATTTACTAATATTTATTTGTGTTATATTAGTTGTTTTTCAGGTTTGGCTTGATTTAAAGCTTCCTGATTATATGTCAGAAATAACCATTTTAGTAAAAACCGAAGGCAGTCAAATGTCTGATATTTTAGAGCAAGGTAAATACATGATGCTTTGTGCTGGTGGAAGTTTAGTTTCTGCTATTTTTGTTGGCTATTTATCTTCTTTTATTTCTGCAACTTTTTCTAAAAACATTCGTAAGAAATTATTTGAGAAAGTTCAAAATTTCAGTATGGAAGAAATTAATAACTTTTCAACAAGTAGCTTAATTACAAGAACTACAAACGATATTACAAATATTCAAAGATTCATTTCTATGGGACTACAGTTATTGATCAAGTCCCCTATTATGGCTGTATGGGCTGTATTTAAGATTTTGAATAAGAGTTGGCAATGGAGTGCTCTTACTGGCGCAGCAGTTTTTATTTTGTTGATATGCGTTGTAGTTTTAATAATTGTTGTAATGCCTAGATTTAAGAGAGTGCAGAAATTAATTGATAATATTAATGGTTTGACAAGAGAAAATCTAACAGGTATTCGTGTTGTTAGAGCTTTTAATGCAGAAAAATATCAAGAAGATAAGTTTGAAGTTGGTAATAAAGATTTAACGGATACTCAGTTATTTAATCAGAGAGCTATGTCTGCTATGTCCCCTGTTATGTATTTAATTATGGACTTACTTACTTTATCAATTTATTTTGTTGGTGCTTATTTGATTAATGCAGCTAATATGCTTGATAAAATTACAATTTTCAGTAATATGGTTGTATTTTCTAGCTATGCTATGCAGGTTATTATGTCTTTCTTAATGCTTGCAATGATTTTCGTAATGTATCCTAGAGCTAGTGTTTCTGCAAGCAGAATTGCAGAAGTTTTAGATACAGAAACTAAAATTAAAGATGGAAAAATTGATAAAAATACATCATCACTTGTTGGAGAAGTAGAATTTAAAAACGTTTCTTTTAAATATCCTGATGGCAATGACTACGTTTTAAAAGATATCTCATTTACTGCTAAAAAAGGAGAAACAGTTGCTATAATAGGTTCTACTGGTTCAGGAAAGTCTTCTCTTATTAATTTAATTCCTAGATTCTTTGATGCCACTGAAGGAGAAGTTTTGGTTGATGGAGTTAATATAAAAGAATACTCGCAAGAATTTTTACATAACAAATTAGGATATGTTCCACAAAGAGCTGTAATGTTCAGTGGTAGTGTAAATTATAATGTTTCTTATGGTGATAATGGAGATAAAAAGGCTTCCGAAGATGAAGTAAAAAAAGCTGTTGAAATTGCTCAAGGAAAAGAATTCGTCGAAAAAATGCCTGAACAATATAACGCATTTATTGCACAAGGTGGAACAAATATTTCTGGTGGTCAAAAGCAAAGATTAGCTATTGCTAGAGCTATTGCTAGAAATCCTGAAATTTATATTTTTGATGATTCTTTTAGTGCGTTGGATTATAAGACTGATTTTATGCTTAGAAGTGAGCTAAAGAAATATACAAAGGATGCTACTATGATTATTGTAGCTCAAAGAATTGGAACAATTTTGAATGCTGATAAAATTTTAGTTTTAGAAAATGGTGAGTGCGTTGGTTTAGGTACTCATAAAGAACTTTTGAAGAACTGTAAAGTTTATCAAGAAATTGCATATTCTCAACTTTCAAAGGAGGAATTAGAAAATGGGTAATGACGAAAAGACTTATAAACAAAAACCTAGAAATGTCGGACCTAATAGAGTTAATGAAAAGCCTAAAAACTTAAAATTAGCCTTAAGAAAATTATTGCATTATATGAAAAGATACATACCTTTTATTGTAATTGCCCTTGTTTTAGCAACTTTGAGTTCTATCTTGGTCATAATTGGTCCAAATAAATTAAGTGATTTAACAAATGAAATAACAAATGGTCTTATGGGTGGAATAAATTTCGATTCTGTAAAATCTATATCACTATTTTTATTGATAATTTATTTAATTGGCGCTATATTCGATTATCTTCAAGGCTTTATAATGTCAACAGTTTCTAACAAATTTGCTCAAAGCTTACGTACTCAAATATCTAAAAAGATAAATGCTCTTCCTCTTAGATATTTTGATAAACATAGCTATGGTGACATTTTATCCAGAGTAACCAACGATATTGATACTATTAATATGACTCTTCAACAAAGTTTATGTACTCTTATAGGAGCTTTAACATTGTTTATTGGCTCAATTATAATGATGTTCTATACAAATTGGATTTTAGCTTTGACAGGTATTATCTCTTCCCTAATCGGATTTGTATTTATGTTTATAATTCTAGCAAAATCTCAAAAGTATTTTAATGCTAGACAGGTTGAGCTTGGAAATTTAAATGGACATATTGAAGAGATTTATTCTAGTCACAATGTTGTAAAGTCTTACAATGGTAATGCAGAAGCATCTACAAAATTTGATGAACTTAATCAAAGAGTTTATGAATGTAATAGAAAGAGTCAATTCTTATCAGGTTTGATGTCTCCTATTATGAACTTTATAGGAAACTTTGGTTATGTTTTAGTTTGTATTGTTGGTGCTATTTTGGTTATGAATAATCAAATCACTTTCGGTGTAATTGTTGCATTTATGCTATATATCAGACTTTTTACAGGTCCCCTATCTCAAATTGCACAAGGTATGACAAATCTTCAAACAACTGCTGCAGCATCTGAGAGAGTTTTTGAATTCTTAGAAGAACCTGAAATGGATAAACAAGAAAATATCAAAAAGGCATTAAAACGCAAAGATGCAAAAGGAAATATAATTTTTGACCACATTAAATTTTCTTATGATGATGATAAAACTGTTATAAAAGATTTTAGCTGTAATGTTAAAAGTGGCGAAAAAGTTGCTATTGTCGGCCCTACTGGTGCTGGAAAAACAACTATGGTAAATCTTCTTATGAAATTCTATGATATTACAGACGGAGATATTAAGATTGATGGAATTTCTATTAAAGATTTATCTAGAGAAAATATTCACGATTTATTTGTTATGGTCCTTCAAGACACTTGGCTTTTCAATGGAACAATTAGAGATAATATAAAATATAACAATACTAATATTTCTGATGAACAAATTATACTAGCTTGTAAGGTTGTTGGAATTGATAAGTTTGTTAATTCTCTACCAAATGGTCTTTCATTTGAAATAACCGATAACGAAAGTATTTCAGCTGGTCAAAAACAGTTAATTACCATCGCTCGTGGTATGTTAAAGGATGCACCTTTCCTAATTTTAGATGAAGCGACAAGTAATGTTGATACTCGTACAGAAGAGCTTGTTCAAAAAGCAATGGATAAATTGACTGAAGGGAAAACTTCTTTCATAATTGCTCACAGACTATCTACAATAAGAAATGCAGATATGATTTTAGTTATGAATGAAGGAAACATTGTTGAGCAAGGAACTCATGAGGAGTTAATTGCAAAAAATGGATTTTATGCAGATCTTTATAATTCACAATTTAAAAAGTAGCAAATTTTGCTACTTTTTAAATTTTTTGGTTTTGTTTTTGTTGAATAATTTTTTAAAAATTTAATATACTAAAAATATAATTAGCTTTTGAGAGATAACAATTCCAGTCTAATTAATTTTTCAAAGGAAGGAGATTAATTATGAAGGTATTATATTATATAGCTCTTACTCTTGTTATAATTGGCGCTTTAAACTGGCTATTAATAGGTTTGTTTAGCTTTGATTTAGTTGCTACATTATTTGGAGCTATGAGCGTATTTACTAGAATCATATACTCTTTAGTTGGTGTATGTGGTTTAATTTGTATCGGATTATATTCAAAAATAAACGATTAAAAGCAAACTGCTTAGCATCGTTCATGCTAGGCAGTTCTATTTTTATCTTAAAAATCCAGTTATTATTTGTTCTTCTGCTTCTTTCTCAGATAATCCCAATGTCATTAATTTTGTTAATTGCTCTCCTGCTATTTTTCCGATTGCAGCTTCGTGAATTAAATTTGCATCCACATTATTTGCTGTAATTTCCGGAGTTGCTTTAACTTTTGCATTATCTTTTATGATTGCATCACATTCACTATGTGCAAAACATTTTGAATTTCCATATATTTTTGATGTAAAGTGTTGGTATGAATCTTCTGTTGCAACTGATCTGGATGTTACATGTGTGCTTGCATTTTCTCCATTTAACTGAACATCAAAACACGTTTGCGCACTTTGTTTTCCATGTGTCATAATTTTCTCTGTTACTACAAAATTTGTGTTATCCTCCAACACTCCTTTTGTCTCTCTTATTGCAGAGTCCACTCCCTTTATTTGTACAGCCTCCATCTCCATACTACTTCCCGATTTTAAATAAACTTCTGTTACCGGATTTAAAATTCTCTTTCCATCTCCAGAGCCTTCTCCATAATGTTTTTCAATGTATTTTACTTTTGCTCCCTCTTCTAGGAAGAATCTGTGTATTCCGTCGTGTTGGCTATTTTTATGATGATCATTATGAATTCCACAACCAGCAATTATTATTACATTTGCATCTTTTCCTATAAAGAAATCATTGTAAACTACATCTTTTAATCCACTCTCTGTTAGTATAACTGGTATATGCACAAATTCAAACTTTGTATTTGGTTTAACTATTATATCTATTCCCGGTTTGTCCGTTTTTGTAACTATATTGATATTTTCTGTAACTTGTCTTTGTATTCCTTTCCCATTTTTTCTTATATTATATGCGCCCTTGAATTCGCCATTGTAATCAGATATTTCATTTAGTAGTTCTTCATCAACTGTTTCTAGTCTATTATCTTCCATTCCGTCTCCTTTCTAGCATTTTTTGTTCATTTTGCAACATTCTTTACTTAGAATTTCACTGCTTAATATTTCGTCGCTGGTTCCAATTTTTGCAATTTTTCCCGATTTCATTAATATAATTTCGTCAGCAATTTTCAAGATTCTTTCCTGGTGTGAAATTATAATTGTTGAGCCTTTTATCTCTCTGCTTAGTTCTTCAAATATTTCTATTAAATTATTAAAACTCCACAAATCTATTCCTGCTTCTGGCTCATCAAATATTGTAAGCATAGCTTCTCTTAGCACAACTGTTGCTATTTCTATTCTTTTTAATTCTCCGCCTGACAAAGAACCATTTACTTCTCTATCAACATATTCTTTTGCACACAATCCTACTTTTGATAATATTTCGCATGCTTCTGCTCTGTTTATGCGTTTTTTCGCTGCTATTTTCAACAGGTCATACACAGTTATTCCTTTAAATTTAACAGGTTGTTGAAAAGCAAAACTCATTCCTAATTTTGCTCTTTCATTTATTGGCATATTTGTAATGTCTTGTCCATTAAATAAAATTGTTCCCGAATCCGGTTTTTCTATTCCCATTATAATCTTTGCAAGTGTTGATTTTCCCGAGCCATTTGGTCCAGTTATTGCAATAAATTTTTCTGGTTCTATTTGCAGATTTATATTATTTAATATCTTTTTATTATCTCTTGTAAAACAAATATCTTTTAATTCTAATAACATTCTTTCCTCCATCATTATTGTTTACAGCTTTTATTTTTTCATGTATTTTTTACATATTATTTTGCAATTTATGTGAAAAACATTTACATTCCAATTTTTCTACATATTCATATTAGCACGGTTTAGCTGTTTTGTCAATAAAACAGCCCAAGAGTAGGTTTCTTTGGCATAGATTTATTAATATTCTTCTATTCTTATTTCTACCTTTTCTTTTTGTGAAAAGCGTTTTTCAACTGATATTTTTGTAACTTGATTGTCGTCTTTGAAGGCTACTTTATTCATTGCATCTAATACTGATTTTGCAATATTATCGACATCAGGTTTTTGTGTTGGGCTCATATTACCTTCTAGCATTTGCGTCGTTTTTGCCTTACTTGTTCCCTTTGGGATTTTTAAGTATGCAATTATATCTATGTGTACTCTTCCCTCCAGCATTTCAGCCATTGGATATGATATTTTAAAGTATTGTTGTATCAATGTTTCATATTCTTTTGTCTTGTTTGGTGTATACACTCTACCTGTGTACATGTTTACTCTTGGTCTTTCTTTTCCGACTACTTTGCCCGGAACCTCAAATTCGTATTTCATATTATTCCTCTTTTCGTTTTGTATCTATATTATAATAATAGATGTTTTAAATTTCAAGAGGCATGCAAAAATCTTTGCCCAAGATAGACTTCCCTTTAGAAGAAAGTCTTTTCTTGGGCAATTTTTTATTTTGTAGTTGGTGTGAATGTTCCGCTTTCATCCCATGTTCCAGTAACTTTTGTAAACTCTGGGTAAGTTGGACACAAGTAAAACATCCTATCAAAATTGGTTACTTTTGTTATATTCCAATTATTTATTCCAGATGCATTTGTTAAGTTGGTACAATTACAAAACATACTCTGCATACTTGTTACACTACCAACGTCCCAATTGTCTATTGGATTTAAATTATCTATTTTGCAATTGCTAAACATATATGACATATCTATTACATTGCCAACATTCCATTTTTCAATTGGTGTTAAGTCAGATATCTCCATGGCTCCACCATCATCATTGCCGAACATCCAACTCATATCAGTCACTTTTGATGTATCCCAGTTTGCTAGACTATCTATATTAGCCAATACACTACAATTAGTAAACATACGACTCATATTTGTAACATTGCTCGTATTCCAATTTGATAACGCATCAACATTTGTTAAACTTTGATTGTTAGAATTATCAAACATGCTACTCATATTTGTACCATTATCTGTTTTTAGTTCTCTTAATCCACTTATATCTGCCAGATATGGCAATGGTGTTCGTTTGATAAATTCGCTTTTTCCTTTTTCTAGTTTATCTACACTTGACTGTTCCTTTTTTAGTTTATCTACTAATGTTTTCTGTCTTGTAAACACATAAGCATCTTCCACAAAACTCTTCCTTTCTAAAAATATCTTTCCAATTTATAGATTTTTTATGCAAGATTTTCTCTCCACAAAAGTGTTCATTTTTGGTAAAAAGAAACATCCCTCTTAAACGAGGGATGCTATTTTGTTAATTACGCATTAACAATCTTTGTGCTTTTTACAAAGTAGCAATATTATAGTTAGTATTAAAAGAACAAAAAAAGTTATTGCTAATACTATAATTGCAGCTAATGCTGTTAATATTGTTTCTGCAAGTGCTGCTCCAATTATTACACCAATAATTCCTGCAAACAATATTCCTAATATTATAGCAATTATTCCTAAACAATTTGTTCTTTTGCATTTCTTTTTTGCTTCACAGCAGTAACTATATTCTTGTGGCTCCATAAAAGTCACCTCCATATAACACCTTTATGATGTTATACTATATACTATGCTACTTTTTTCGACAAAGTTCTACTTTTTGTTTTTAAATTCTCTTACCTTTTGTCCTACCTTTTTTGTTGTGTTCTCTACTTTTTCTTCAACTTTTTTCGCTTTGTCTTCGATTTCTTTTTTCTGTTCAACTATTTGCTCTTTTATCTGCTCTTTTTTCTCTTTTATTTTTACTTTAACAGCTTGTAACTTTGGATATGCCTTTACCAATCTTCTATGCAATGGTGATTTTGTTTCTAACACAGCTTTTACCTTTTCCGTCATTTCTTCTGTATTGTCTACTTCCGGAGTAAATCTCTTTTCTGTCTTTTTTATATATCCAATTACTACACCTGAAACAATGTTGTCTATGATATATATAACTAAGAATGACCAGAACAATATATCAAGCCACATCTGTGGTAATTGTTGAATTTTTTCCAAGAAGAACGGATTTGTTACATACATCAGCAACATTCCAAATATTCCGAATGGAACTAGCGTTCCTAAACATACTCTCCCATTTAAATTAAATTTTCTCTTGCTGTAATCCCACCATCTTGCCTTGAATATTTTTTCCATAAAATAGCTAGTTAAATATTCTAGCGTTCCACATAATACTATTGTCATTACAAATAGTGTTATGGGATCTGTCTTGTATTTTCCGCAAAAGAAGTGTTATTAATATCGCCCCATATCCATATATTGGGCAATATGGTCCAATCAGAAATCCTCTGTTTATAAATCTTTTATATTGTATTAACTTGCAAGTTACTTCTAGCATCCATCCTAAGATTGAATATGTCATAAAAAGTAAAAAATATATTTTTATATCATTTATCATTACAAGCTCCTTTTTCTTACTATTTCCAATTTATAATATAATATTATTTTAATTTCATTGAAAGTAATTTGCTTATTCCCTTTTCTTCCATTGTTACACCATAAACAGTGTCTGCAATTTCCATTGTTCCCTTTCTATGTGTTATAACTAAGAATTGTGTATTTTTACTAAATTTCTTTAGATACATAGCATATCTTCCAACATTTACGTCATCTAATGCTGCTTCGATTTCATCTAATATGCAGAATGGAGCTGGGTTTATTTTTAATATTGCAAATAATATTGCTATTGCTGTTAATGCTTTTTCTCCTCCTGATAGAAGCATCATATTTTGAAGTTTCTTTCCTGGTGGTTGTACTCTTATGTCTATTCCACACTCTAATATGTCTGCTTCATTTTCTAGTATTAGCTCAGCTTTTCCTCCTCCAAATAATTCACAAAATACTTCGTTGAAGTTTTTGTTTATTTCTTTGAATTTTTCGGCAAATTGTTTTTGCATTGTGTTTATCATTTCTGATATTACATTTCTTAGTTTTGTTATAGATTCTTCTAAGTCAAATCTTTGTTCATTCATAAAGTCGTATCTTTCTTGCATTTTTTTATAGGCTTCTATTGAATCTATGTTTATGCTTCCTAAGTCTGCAATTTCTTTTCTTAATTCATTAGTCTGTTTCTGTGCTAATTGTACATTGTCAGGTTTTTTATATTCAGTTGCATTATTTGGTGTAATCTCATATTCATTCCATAGTTTATTAATTAGTTCTTCTAAATCTTGTTCTTGTTTTTGTTTGTTTGTTCCAATCTTTACGATTTGTGCTTTTAATGAATTTATTACCTCATATTGCTCTTCTATTCTTGCTTCTGCCTTTTCTAATTTAGCATTTGCCTCTGTTTTTTCTTGTTTCAAGTTTTCTATTTTTTCTGAGCTATTTGATACCTCTGCCTTTATTTTTTCTATTTCTTTACCAAAGTTTTCTATATCTTCTTCTAGTTTTACAGTATCTTGTTTTTTATCTTCAATTTCCTGCAACTTCGTATCAATACTTGTGTTTGCATTTTTAATGTCAACATCAATTCTTTCTAGCATTTCATTAATTGAAGCATCACTTTCATCAAATGATGATACAGATATTTTTAAATCTGTTATATCTGTGTTTAAGTTGTCTATATATGTCTGGTCATCTTTATTAAGCTCTGCAAATTTAGATATTTCTTGATTTAGTTCTGCTATTTCTTTATCCAAGTTTTCAATTACTTGCTTTGTTCCCTCTTTAGAGGTTTGAATATTAGCTTTTTCTGTTTCTATATCATCTAATTGTTTCTTTAATTTTGTAACTTTTTCTTCTAATTTTACAATTTGAGTCTCTATCATTTCTAATTCTTGATGTCTTGTTGCATATGTTATTTCTATTTCTTGTAACTCTTTTTCTAGCTTTGCAGATTCTTCTATTGTATCAGTTATGCTTGCTGAAAATTCTTCTTTTTCCCTGGTTATTTTTTCTATCTGTTTATTTATTTCTTCTAGTTTTGCTTTTATTTCTTCTATTTCTCTGCTTCTTCCTAGAATATTTACAGTTTTTTGTGCAACAGAACCACCGCTAATTGCTCCTGATGGATTTATTACATCTCCTTCTAATGTTACTATTCTAAATGAATAATCATTTGCTTTTGCAAGAGATATTGCATTATCCATCTTCTCTACTATTATAGTTCTTCCTAATAAGCTTAATATTATGTCTTGGTATTTTTTGTTATAGCTTATTAAGTCTGATGCTATACCGACAACTCCATCCACTTTTTTAAATTTTTCTAATTTTTTGCCTTTTACAGAAGTTATTGGTAAGAAACTTGCTCTACCTAAATTGTTATTTCTTAGATATTCTATTAGCTTTTTAGCATCATTTTCATTCTCTGTAACAATGTTTTGCATTGATTGTCCCAAGCACATTTCTATTGCTGTTTCGTATTTCTTATCTACTGAAATTAAGCTTGCTAAAACTCCTTCTACACCTTTATTTAAGCTAGCGTCTTTTTCACAAGCTAATAGCAAGGATTTGACACTTTTTATATATCCATCTTTATCTTTTTCTGTTTCTTGCAAGAATTTGCATCTTGATTCTTTCATTCTGTATTCTGCAGTTAAATTGT
>ERZ834769.2208-NODE-2208-length-15084-cov-6.605762_pt1 | contig 15084 bp, 13 predicted proteins | sample MGYA00519690_ERZ834769 | MGnify/ENA primary metagenome ERZ834769 (study PRJEB31850, sample SAMEA3708760) | human gut metagenome | biome: human gut; feature: human-associated habitat; material: faeces | place: China | collected 2014 ... | reverse complement strand
TCCCCATCGTGGCTATCGTTGATACCAACTGCAACCCCGACGAGATCGATTACGTCATCCCCGGCAACGACGACGCTATCCGCGCTGTCAAGCTGATCGCTGGCGCTATGGCTGACGCTGTTCTGGAAGGCAAGCAGGGCAACCAGGAGGCTCCCGCTGAGGAAGCTGCCAACGCTTGATTTTTGGCTGTACAGAACAAACCCGTGAAATAACGTGTAAGGGAGACTACAAAAATGGCTATTTCTGCAAAGGACGTTATGGAACTGCGCAAGCAGACCGACTGCGGCATGATGGAGTGCAAGAAGGCTCTGACCGAGGCTGACGGCAACTTCGAGAAGGCAATCGAGATCCTGCGCGAGCGTGGTCTGGCTACTGCCGCCAAGAAGGCAAGCCGCGTTGCTGCCGAGGGTATGGTCTACGCTGACTACTGCCCCAAGTGCAAGGTCGGTGTTGTCATCGAGGTCAACGCTGAGACTGACTTCGTTGCCAAGAACGACAAGTTCGTTGCGTTCGTCAAGGAAGCAACCAAGGTCATCATGCTGCAGAACCCTGCTGATGTTGAGGCTCTGATGGCTTGCAAGACCGAGGCTGGCGAGACCGTTGACGAGGCTCTGAAGAACCTGATCCTGGTCATCAAGGAGAACATCAAGATCCGTCGTTTCGTCCGTTACGAGGGCGTTTGCTCTGCTTACGTCCACGGCGGCGGCACCCACGGCATCCTGGTCAACTTCGAGACCACCAACGACATCGACAGCAAGGACGAGTTCACTGCTTACGGCAAGGACATCGCCATGCAGGTCGCAGCTGCTAACCCCAGCTACGTCGATGAGGCTTCTGTCCCCGCTGAGGTCGTTGCCAAGGAGAAGGAGATCATGCTGGCTCAGATGGCTGGCGATCCCAAGAACGCCAACAAGCCTGATGCTGTGAAGCAGAAGATGATCGAGGGCAAGATCAAGAAGTTCTTCAAGGAGAACTGCCTGGTCGATCAGGAGTTCGTCAAGGACGGCGATCTGTCTGTTGCTCAGTACACCGCTAAGGTCGCTAAGGATCTGGGCGGCGAGATCAAGATCGTCAAGTTCACCCGTTTCGTGAAGGGCGAGGGCCTGGAGAAGCGTGCTGATGACTTCGCTGCTGAAGTTGCAAGCATGGTGAAGTAATTCAGTCTGACTGAATGAATTTAAGAGCTGTGGTACCTGTAACAGGGTGTCACAGCTCTTTTTGTTTGTGTTTGAACGGGAAGTGTGTTATCATAGGAACAATTACAGTGAAGGGAGGGCTGGAAGTGAAGAATCTCAACCAGCCGCTGTACCGAAAAAAGGAAAGCGGCATCTGACAGGAGATGTTACAATGAAAACACAGAAACTTGAGATCAGCGGTATTCCTGCTTTGCTGTACGGGAAAGAAAGCCGAAAAGTATATCTCTATGTCCATGGCAAAATGGGATGCAAAGAAGAAGCCCTGCCTTTTGCAGAGCTTGCCTGCCCAGCAGGATATCAGGTTCTTGCTGTTGATTTGCCCGAACATGGAGAGCGCAGGGGCAGCTCCGAGAAGCTGCTGCCGTGGGTGGCGGTTCCAGAGTTGGAAGCGGTCTATTCCTATGCTGCAGAGCGTTGGAAGAATGTTTCGCTGCGGGCTACAAGTATTGGAGCCTGGTTTTCCATGTTGGCCCTACAGGCAAAGCCTTTGCGGGGTGCTCTTTTGCTCTCACCAGTGGTAGATATGGAAGATCTTATCACCAATATGATGCAGTGGGCAAATGTGAGTGAGGCCCAGTTGAAAGAAGCAGGGGAGATTTCCACGGATTTCGATGAGACGCTGTCGTGGCAGTATCTCTGCTGGGTGAGGGAGCATCCCTACCGCTGGAAAGCACCCACGCAAGTGCTCTATGGCGCAAAGGATAACCTGACTTCCAGGGCAGTGCTTGAGCAGTTCAAACAACGGACAGGTGCGCATCTGACCATCATGGAAGAAGGAGAGCACTGGTTCCACACCGAGCTGCAATTGGCTGTTCTGCAGGAATGGGAGCGAGCACATATCTGAAAGAAGAGGAGAGAGAAACATGAAGATCGAACCCAGAACGTTCACACTGCCCAGCGGGGAAGTGCTGACGGTGCGCAGCTTATGCGCCGATGATGCGGAGGCATTGGATGCATTCCGCAATGCAATCTACGGCGAAACACATTTTATGGCCCGATACCCGGAGGAAGGAGCGAGTCTGGAAGCGATGCGGAACTGGCTCGCAGGCTTCGTGGAAAGCCCTGTGAACTTTGAGGTGGGCGCTTTTGCCGGAGAAAAGCTGGTGGGGGAGTTTGGTGTTGCACAGGTGCGGCCGCATATCAAATACCGCCATCGTGCCGTAGTAGGCATCTCCGTACGGAAAGATCACTGGGGCTGCGGTCTGGGCAGTTATCTGATGCAGCTGGCCATTGACCAGACCCGCGCCAACGGCTTCGAACAGCTGGAACTGGGGGTGTACAGCGATAACGCCCGTGCCATCCATCTCTATGAGAAGGTTGGGTTTGAGCGCTATGGCATCCAGCCCCGGGCCTTTAAACTGAAAGACGGCACCTACCGGGATGAGATCATCATGGTGAAGATGCTGTGACCTGAAAAGGACAAAATAAAATCTCCCACTGACGGGGTTCGATGTCGTCAGTGGGAGATTTTTATCGTTTTACGGTCAAACCGTGAAAACCTCAGATTTTGGCCTCGCTGTTGTGCTCAGCCTTTTTGTAAGCAGAGAAGGAGTGGAACACAATGTTCAGACCCAGAACGATCAGCAGGACAGCCAGGATCAGCTGCAGGCCGTTGGCAATGAACACGGCACCCCAAGTGGTCTCGCCAGCAGGAATGCTGACAGAAGCGGCGGTGCTGATGGCCTTGACCATGGCGATCAGGCGCTGCACCAGAGCGGTGAAGGTGACGCACAGCATGATGATCAGCGGGGGGAACAGCATCTTGTTGCTGCGGCCGGTGACCTTCAGGAAAACGCACAGGGTAGCCAGAACCAGAGCGCTCAGCAGCTGGTTGGCGGAACCGAACAAAGGCCAGATGTTTGCGTAGCCGATCTTGGTCAGCAGGAAGCCGAAGGCCAGAGTGAGGAAGGTGGAGAAGTAGACGTTGCAGAACAGCTTGCGCCAGCCCTCAGCGTGCTCCATGTCGTCCACACTGAACAGCTCCTGGAAGCTCATGCGGCCGATACGGGCCACAGCATCCAGACTGGTCAGGGCCAGTGCGGAAACGCACATGGTCATAAACACAGAGGCAAAGTGCTGGTCCAGGCCGAAGCCCACGAAGAAGCTGGCAACGCCGCGGCTGAAGATCTGGAACGGGGTGCCTGCAGCGGGGGTGCCGTCCGCAGCAGCGGCAGCACCGGCAACGCACAGGGCCAGAACAGCCAGCAGGCTCTCCAGAATCATTGCGCCATAGCCAACCTTCAGCATATCCTTCTCATTTTCAACGGTCTTGGAGGAAGTACCGGAGGAGACCAGGCTGTGGAAGCCGGAAACAGCACCACAGGCAACGGTGACGAACAGGATGGGGAACATGGTGCCCAGCTTCTCGTTGGTGAAGCCGGTGTAAACGGGCAGATTCATGGTGGGGTGTGCAACAACCAGACCAACCACAGCGCCTGCGATCATGGCAACGAACATGAAGGTGGTCATGTGGTCCCGGGGCTGCTTCAGCATCCACATGGGAAGCACGGCGGCAAAGAAGATATAAACGAAGGTGATATAGCTCCATGCGGCCTTGCCCAGGATGATGGGCAGATTTGCGCCAATGACAAAGGACAGCACGATGAAAACGATGCTGATGACGCTCTCCTTCCAACCGGAGAAGTTGAACTTCTTCTGGACCAGGCCAAAAACCACAGCGAAGACCATGAACATGATGGAGACCATGCCGGCAGCGCCGTTGGTCTGAGCAGCGTCCACCAGAGCGCCGTCCGCGCCATAAGCATTGAAGGTGCCAGCGACCATGTCAGCAAATGCTGCAATCACGATGCCGCAGAACAGCCAGCAGAACAGCAGGAACAGCTTGCGGCCCGTCTTGCCGATATACTTTTCGATCAGCATACCCATGGACTTGCCGTCATTCTTTACAGAAGCATACAGCGCGCCGAAGTCGGTAACAGCACCAAAGAAGATGCCGCCCAGCAGGACCCACAGCAGAACGGGCAGCCAGCCAAAGGCAGCAGCCTGAATGGCACCGGTAACAGGGCCGGCACCTGCAATGGAGCTGAACTGATGTGCAAAAACGGTCCAGCCGTTGGTAGGAACGTAATCCCGGCCGTCCTCATGGACGACCGCAGGGGTCTTGGCGGTAGGGTCGATGCCCCACTTGTTTGCCAGCCAGCGTCCGTAGAGGGTATAAGCACCAAACAGACACACGGCTGCGATCAAAACGATGACCAGCGTGTTCATTTCTTTTACCTCTTTCCTTTGCTTTTCATGCGGCAAAGAGGTCACGCTGTGGCTCCTTTGCCTGAAAATTGTGTATACTTTATCCCCATTTTCATAATTTGTCAATATATTTCGGAGCAGTTCAGAGGATGTGCTAATTCAACAGAAAATCCAGCAAAAAATTTTAGGTGATTTTATTTCATTTATGAAGAGAAGAAAACTGTGGACACGCTGAATTGAAAACGATTCACGCAAAAGACTTGACTTTCACACTTTCGTGTGCTAAAGTGATAACATGATATGATTCTTTCTGTCAGAAGTTCCGGCGTTTGCCGCAGAGGAGACCGCAATGACTGAGAAAAATTCCAGAAAAAACGAGACCGTAGATGCACTGTTTGATGCCATCCTGAGCCTTGAGAGCCGGGAGGAGTGCTATGCTTTTTTTGAGGATCTGTGCACAGTAAAGGAGATCTCCGATATGGCACAACGGCTGGAAGCGGCAAAGCTGCTGCTTGGCGGCCGCACCTATGACCAGATCGTGAAAGAGGTAGAAATCAGCACGGCGACCATCAGCCGGATCAATCGCTGTATCCAATACGGAACCGGCGGTTACCAGAGCGTAATTGAAAAGATCTCTGCACAGGAGAAAAAGCAGTAACGGCTGCACGGCAGGGGACATAGGATGGGGTACACCTTATATAGAAAGGATGAGTCCCCTATGGCAACGATCAATTGTCCCACCACGCTGGAATGTCCGGCCCTGCCCCGTGTTACCCTGAGTCAAGCTGTGATCGATCTGATGGAAAGTATCGCGCTGCAGGAAAGTGCTCTGAGCCACATCCTCTGCGCCGAGAGCCAGAAGATGAAAACCGCACTCGCCATGAACGAGATCGACCTGTGCAAGCTGCTGGAAGTGAACGATTCGGCCACCAACATGGTGCACGCCGTGGCAAATCTGGAGCTGGTGCTGAAGGAAAAGCTGGAGTTTATCTCCAATAACCTCTATTATCCCTCCGCTGATAACGGCGCTGCAGCCCAATAAGCCTGCACGACCCCCTGCCTGTCCGCATTCTGGCGGGCAGGCATTTTGCGTTTTAAGGCCAGATTGTGACCGATTTGTATAAAAAGAATAAAAACGATTTGTTGGAATTGCTGAAAGCGCAATTCTGTGCTATACTATACCGTGTATATGTGTGAAAGAGAGGGAAACGAACTTGCAGCACTATGACGTGATCTTATTTGACGTGGACGGAACCCTGATCGATTCCGCCCCCGGCATCCTGAATACACTGGAAGAAGTTTTTACCAAGATGGGCGTGGATGTCAGCCATGTGAACCTGCGGCGCTATCTGGGGCCGCCGCTCCGCAAGAGCTTTGGAGAGCATTTTTCTGACCCTGCAAAAATCGAGGAGGCCACCGAGCTCTATCGGGAGAGTTACCGCGAAAAGGGCAGCCATGAGGGTACGGCCTACCCCGGTGCGGCAGAGATGCTGCGCCGCCTGAAGGAGGCAGGATTTGTGCTCTGCACCGCAACCTCCAAGCCGACTGTGGTCGTGACTCCCATTCTGGAAGAACAGGGACTGGCCCCTTACTTTGATTTCATCGGCGGCGCGTCCATGGATGAGAGCCGGGATACCAAAACGGAAGTGGTGCGCTATGTTCTCACCCAGCCCTGTGTACAGGGCAAGCGGGTGCTGATGGTGGGCGACCGCAACGATGATATGCGCGGTGCTGCTGATTGCGGGCTGGATGCCGCCGGTGCCCTGTATGGCTACGGCAGCAGGGAAGAACTGGAGCCCTTTGGCCCGGTGCTGCTGGCGGAAAGTTGTGAAGAACTGACGGACAAGCTCCTGGCCTGCCGTGCAAACGGTTGAACGATAGGATAAGTGGTGAATATAACATGAATCATAAGAATCAATCGGACAAACAGTCTATGACATCGCTGCAGCGGCAGGCCGTTCTGGTCTGTGTGGTCTGCGCACTGGCGGCTTTGCTGACCGTAGGCATCACCCTGACCCTGCTCAAACGGGGAAAACCGGAAACGCCCGGCACACCCGCAGACTCCGTGCCAACGGACACCACCGGGGACGGTGAAAACACAGATCTTGCCAATCACTATCAGATCGATAACACCTCCAGTGCTCTGCTGACTGAAACAGCGGATGCGGGCACGGAATATCTGGACAGCACCCTGTTTCTGGGAGACTCCAACACTGTGCGTCTGTATAACAACGGTCTGATCTCCTTGCAGCAGTTCTGCGCCAAGGAGGGCATTGGCACCCAGGTGGCCCTGAACGAAGGAATCGTCACCTTTAAGAATGACACCACCCACTACACCATCGCACAGGCGGTGGCAAAAATGAAGCCCCGCCGTGTTGTGATGACCTTTGGCACCAACGACACCGGCATGGAGGTGGCTGATTTTATCAGTAACTATACCGCGCTGGTGCAGGCCATTCAGGAGGCTTACCCCTACACCGATCTCATCGTGAACACGGTGCCTCCTATCCCGGAGAATCACTCCAATTACCCCCACATGGATCAGGCCAAGATCGATGATTTTAACATGGCGCTGCTCAACATGTGTGAACAGCTGGGGGTCAGATTTCTGAATACGGCTGAGATCCTCAAAGGAGAAAATGGCTACGGCCAGCCGGATTACTACACGGACGGTGATATCCACCTCAAAAGCGCTGGTCTCAAGGCTGCGCTGAGCTATCTGCGCACCCACGCTTACCAGACCGAGGATCGCCGCCCGGACACCAATAATATCCTCACCCGCACGCTGGAATATGTATCCAACCCCAGCTCGGCGGTGCAGGCTCCCAGCTCGGAAGAACCCGCTTCTTCCAGCGAGAGCGAAAGCGTCAGCAGCTCTGAGACTGCCAACGTTAAGTTTGAGGCCCGGTATCAGGTGGAAAAGAGCGGCGGCGGCACCCTGAGCTGTGGGAACGAGAGCGGCAAGACCAGCCTGACATACGGCATCACAGATGCATCCCAGTCGCTGACTGTCACGGCCACCCCTGCGGAGGGCCATGTGTTCGTCAAGTGGAGCGACGGCGTGACCAGCAAGACCCGTACCGATACCGGCTTCAAGCAGAATCTGGACGTGACAGCCGTGTTTGCAGCTGCTTCCGTTCACATCTCGGAAGGCAAGGCTTCCGCCGGCTCCTATGTCTTTAAGGCTGCGCTGGAGGGTAAATATGCCAAGAGTGAAAACCTGCATTGGTTCGCCAACGGTCAGGAAGTGAAGGAGGCCGCAGGCCGGACAACGGTCACCGTGTCCGCTTCGGCCATCACCAGCGGCAGCTATAAGATCTATGCGGTGGTCGTGTACAACGACTGCGCCGTGGTCAGCAATGCGCTGACCATTACGGTCAGCCCGGAGCCTGCCTCCAGCTCAAATTCCGGCAGCTCTTCTACTTCTTACGGCAGTACATCCGCGTCCTCTTCAGAGAGCGGCAAGTCTGAGAGCTCGAGCAGCAGTTCTTCCCACAGCACGGCGGAAAGTGAGAGTAAGAGCGAATCCAAGAGCGAGAGCACCTCTTCTTCTCACAGCAGCTCAGAGAGCAAGGCAGAGAGCACTTCGTCCTCCAGCAGTGCTGCTTCTGAGAGCAAAACGGAATCCAAAGAGCAGACCAACAGTGAATCGGTCTCCGCTTCGGTTGAAAATGATATTGATCCCGCAGAGGAGCCTTCCGCTTCCACCGAAGCAGAAGCCAGCCGGTAAACCTTTTTCTGTCTGCCCGCATAGGCTGGGCAGAAGGGAGGGAGCCGGATGTTCTGTGAAGAGATCAAGATCCCCGGGCTGCCCGGTGAGGGAACTGTGACCGATGGCAGTGTGGACTGGTATGAGATGGACTGGGAGAATGTGGACAACGGCGTGACCGAGGAGCAGATGCCCAGAAACGTTGACAAACCCTGCACCGCGCAAGATCCGTGCACGGACAATTCCCCGGTGCAGACCGATGATGAAACCTATGAGATAGTTCAGGAATAACCGGAAGCCAGCTCTGCCGGGGCGGGGCTGGCTTCTCGCTGTTCTTTTGATCTGGGAAAAATTCCCCGGTGATCGGGGACAAGCGTCCCGGAAAATGACACAAGCATGAAAGAGGGGTAATGAACCATGGCAAAATACTACTGTGTTCTGTTTGATGCAGACAACACGCTGCTGGATTTTGATGCAGCGGAAAACAAGGCGCTGGCTGACACCCTGCGGGAGTACGGCATTGAGCCGGATGCCGAGACGGTGCAGACCTACCGCACCATCAACGAAGAGCTCTGGCGGCAATTGGAAAAGGGCCAGATCCGCCGGGACAAGCTGATGGGGGAGCGGTTCACCCGCTTTCTGAAGGCGGTGAATGCCGCAGGCAACGGTGTGGAGATGAATAAATTCTATCTGGATCAGCTCTCTACCCACCCTGACCTAACATCTCCCAACGTGCTGGACGTGCTCCGGGAGCTTTCCGAAGTTGCAACACTGGCGGTGGTGACCAATGGCTTTGACCGGGTGCAGGGCCGCCGTGTGCGGGAATCCGGCATTCTGGATTTTGTGGAGGATGTGTTCGTTTCTGAAAAAATGGACAGCGAAAAGCCCAACCGCAAGATTTTTGATGCCGCGCTCCGTGCGCTGGGCGTGGAGAACCGTGAGCACGTGCTAATGGTGGGCGACAGCCTGAGCAGTGATGTGCAGGGCGGTGTGAACGCCGGGCTGGATACCTGCTGGTATAACCCCAACCACGCCGAGAATCCCGGCAAGGTCGTGCCTACCTATGAGATCAGCAGCCTGGAGGAGCTTTATCCGCTGGTGATGGAGCCGGAGGAACTGGCCAATGTGGGCCTGAAGAATCGCCGCCATCAGCTGTAATGCTGTGCGGCTTGTGTGAGAGATTGGAAAACGAACAATGCTGATACATTTGGAAAAGCTGGGCAAGAGCTTTGGCGAGAAGATCGTCCTGCATGATGTCACGGCCAGTGTCGAACGGGAGGACCGCATCGGCATCGTGGGCCAGAACGGCGCAGGCAAAACGACCCTGCTGAAGATCCTGACCGGCGAATATACGGACTACGAGGGCGAGTTCAGCGTGACCCATGGTGTGACGCTGGGCTATCTGGAACAGAATGCAAAGCTCGACCCCACGTTGGATATCTATGGCGAGATGCGCTCCTGCTTTGCCCATGTGCTGGATGCCATGGCCCAGATGCAGATCCTGGAGCGCAGAATGGCCGCCAGCCCGGAGGATACCTCTCTGCTGGAACAGCACGATGCCTTGCAGAACATCATTGATGCCGCTGACGGCTACAATATGGATGTCAACATCAAAAAGGTGCTGTCTGGTATGGGGTTTGCGCAGGATACCTGGACGAAGAATATCGCTGTGCTTTCAGGCGGTGAGCTGACGCGCCTTCGTCTGGCAAAGCTGCTGTTGGAGAAGCCGGATGTCCTGATTTTGGACGAGCCCACCAACCACTTGGATTTTGCCACCATGGAATGGCTGGAGAATTACCTCAAGGGCTATTCCGGTGCCGTGATGGTCGTCAGCCATGACCGCTATTTCCTGGACAATATCTGTACCAGGATCTGGGAGGTCTCCTTCCAGACCATGACCACTTATAAGGGCAACTTCTCAGCCTATCTGCCTCAGAAGGAAGCTGCGGATGCCCTGCGCCAGAAGCAGCACGATGCAGATGTAGCACTGGCCGAAAAGCTGCAGGATTATGTAGACCGCAATCTTGTGCGTGCTTCCACCACCAAGATGGCCCAGAGCCGCCGCAAACAGCTGGAAAAGCTGGAGATCACGGAAGCACCAAAGGATGAAACAAACCAGCTCAAGTTCCGCTTTGAGTATGATGTGGAGCCGTGGAATGAGTTGGTGCTGATGAAGAACCTGACCATCAGGATCGGGGAGCGCACCCTGCTGGAACCCTTTACCTACACGGTCTGCCGGGGTCAGCGGCTGGTGATCGCAGGCCCCAACGGTGCGGGCAAATCCACCCTGATGCAGGTGCTGGATGGTAAGCGCCGCCCCTCCGGCGGCATGGTACGGCTGGGTACGGGAGCCCGGCCCAGCATTTTTGCCCAGCAGCAGAACCGTTTGGGACAGGGCCGGGTGATCGATGTCATCTGGAACAAGTATCCCCGGATGACGGAGCTGGAAGTGCGCAGTCATCTGGCAAAGCTGGGCTTCCGGGGCGAGACAGTGTTCAAGCCCTGCGAGGCACTTTCGGGCGGCGAGCTGGCCCGCCTGCGCTTTGCTGAGATTGTGCTGGAGCGGCCCAATCTGCTGTTTCTGGACGAGCCCACCAACCACCTGGACATCTACACCCGCGAGAACCTGACCGAGGCCCTGATGGCATACACCGGGACCCTGCTCATGGTCACCCATGACCGCCATCTGATGAACAGTCTGGGCTGTCCCATCCTCTATCTGGAAGATGGCATGGCCACCCTGTATCCGAGCTACGATGCCCTGATGGGCCGTGCCGCTCCTGCTGCCGCCCCAGAAAAAGCCGGGGATCAGCCCGCCAAGGCCGGTTACGGCAAAGAGCAGCGCCGCCGCCGCGCGGAGCTGCGGGCTAAGATCAAGGCCTGCGAGGATGAAATGGAAGCCTGCGGGGCAAGGGAAGTGGAGCTTGACAATGAGATCAACTCCCCGGAGGTCTACAATGACCCCGATCTGCTCCGCCAAAAGAGTGATGAACTCAGTGATCTGCGCTTCCATCAGGAAGAGCTGTTTGCTGCCTGGGAAAAGGCGATGGAAGAGCAGGAGCAGTACGAACAGGCTGCTGGTGAAGAATGATCCGCTGCAAAGGAGAACAATGATGCCTCATAACCGCCGCAATTACAACAAAACGCACAGCATCGCCCTTTCAGGTCTGCTGTTTGCTCTGGCGATGGCGCTTTCCTTCATCGAGGGCACATTGGTCATCCCCGGGCTTTTGCCAGGCATGAAGCTGGGGTTGGCGAATATTGTGGTGATGTATGCCCTGTTCTTCATGGGGCCAAAACAGGCCCTTGTGCTGGATGTGCTGAAGGCCTTCTTCGTTTTTCTGGTCTCCGGCTGGACGGCAGGTTTTCTTTCCCTCTGCGGCGGCCTGCTCTCACTGCTGGTGATGTGGCTGCTCTACTATCACTGCCCGCTGCGGCCTACCTGGTTCATCCTGTCGGTCTGCGGCGCGCTGGCCCACAACATCGGCCAGCTGCTGGGAGCCAGTGTCATCCTTTCCACAGCAGTGTCCCTTTACTATGCACCGATTATGCTGGTGCTGGGTCTTGTGATGGGAATGCTCACCAGTGTCACCCTGCGGGCCATGCTGCCTGCGCTGGGACGGCTGGGTTATAATATCCAGGAAAACCGCAAAGGATGAGCTGCCCGGTTGCAACCGGGGCCGGAATCCGATATAATAAATCAAATCTGAATTTTTACCCAACAAAAAAACTGCCCACGGGATAGCGCACTTTGGCGCGGGGCAGCTGGGAGGTATGAGTTTATGTCTGAAAAAGTGACTGTCAAGGTGGAGCGCAATATCCTCCATCTTCCCGCCATTGCCCTGCGTGGGCTGGTGGTGTTCCCCAACAACCTGCTGCATTTTGAGGTAGGTCGTGACAAGAGCATTGCCGCTGTGGAATGGGCCGTGCGGAATAAATCTGAGGTGTTCCTCATTGCGCAGAAGGATATGAAGGCTGAGGACCCCAAGGCAGAGGAGATGTACCAGTACGGCGTTGTGGCCGAGATCAAGCAGGTCATGCGTGTTTCGGATGATCTGGTGCGCATTCTGGTGGAGGGCAAGTTCCGCGCCAAGCGCACTGAGCTGGATACCGAAGGCAGCTTCCTGCTGGCATCGGTGCGGCCGGCTCCGGTGCGCCCCATCAAGGCAGAGGAAGAAACCGAGGCGGAGGCCCTGCTCCGCAACGTAAAAACGAGCTTCGACGCGGTGCTTTCCATGAATCCCCGCATCAGCAAGGATGTGGTGTTTGCTGTTACCTCGAATAACGACCCCGCCTTCCTGTGCGAGTACATCCCTGCCAATCTGCTCTTCCGCTTTGAGGATAAGCAGGCTGTGATGGAAGAAAGCACCCTCATCGGCCGTCTGCGCCTGCTGGTGGAACGCCTGCATCGGGAGCGCCGGATGCTGGAAATCGACAAGGAGATCGCCCAGAAAGTGGACGAGGCCATGGATAAGAACCAGCGTGATTACTACCTGCATGAGCAGATGCACATGATCAGCCAGGAGCTGGGCGAGGACGATGATACCACGGCAGAGGCCGAGGAGTACCGCCGCAGGATCCAGGAGCTGCATCTGGACGAGGAGCGGGAGAAGAAACTGCTCAAGGAAGTGGACCGCCTTGCCAAGATGCAGAGCAGCAACCAGGAGGGAACGGTCATCCGCACCTATCTGGATACCTGCCTGGATCTGCCCTGGAACAGCTTTACCGAGGACGACCTCGATATCGCCAAGGCACAGCGCATCCTTGACCGCGACCACTACGGTCTGAAGAAGGTCAAGGACCGCATTCTTGAGGTGTTGGCTGTCCGTAAGCTGGCTCCGGATGTCAAGGGTCAGATTATCTGCCTGGTCGGCCCTCCGGGTGTCGGCAAGACCAGCATTGCCCGCTCCATTGCCGAGAGCCTGAACCGCAAGTATGTGCGCATCAGTCTGGGTGGTGTGCGGGATGAGGCAGAGATCCGCGGCCACCGCCGCACCTATATCGGGGCCATGCCCGGCAAGATCATCAACGCCATGATCTCCGCCAAGAGCTCCAACCCCCTGATGCTGCTGGACGAGATCGACAAGCTGGCGGGCGATTTCCGGGGTGACCCGGCTGCTGCCCTGCTGGAAGCTCTTGATCCCGAGCAGAACACCACCTTTAATGATCACTTTATCGATATGCCATTTGATCTGAGCCATGTGCTTTTTATCACCACGGCAAATGATCTGAGCGCCATTCCCGGCCCTCTGCGTGACCGCATGGATGTCATTGAGCTGCCCAGTTATACCCGGGTGGAGAAATACAACATTGCCCGCAAGCATCTGGTACCCAAGCAGCTCAAGGCCTGCGGTCTGGCCGGGAAGGTCACCTTCTCCCAGAACGCGCTCTACGGCATCATTGACGGCTACACCCGTGAGGCCGGTGTCCGCACCCTGGAGCGTACCATCACCAGTGTCCTGCGCAAGTGCGCCCGCAAGATCGCGTCCGGCGAGGCGGAAACCGTCTCTGTGACCGGCAGCAGTCTGGAAGAGCTGCTGGGCCCCCGCTTCGTCAAGCCCGATTTCCTCAACCGGACCAATGCTATCGGCATTGCCAACGGTCTGGCCTGGACCAGCATCGGCGGTGAGACCCTGCCCATCGAGGTGCAGGTCATGGACAATGGCAGCGGCAAGATCACCGTCACCGGTTCGCTGGGCGACGTGATGAAGGAAAGTGCCCAGCTGGCCATCACCTATGTCCGTGTCCACGCCGAGGAATACGGCATAGACCCTGAGCGGCTGAAAAAGTGCGATCTGCACATCCATGCCCCCGAGGGTGCCGTGCCCAAGGACGGCCCCAGCGCCGGTGTTACTCTGACCACGGCTCTGGTGTCCTGTCTGTCCGGCATCCCGGTGCGCGGTGATGTTGCCATGACCGGCGAGATCACCCTGCACGGCAATGTGCTGCCCATCGGCGGCCTGCGCGAAAAGAGCATGGCTGCCTACCGTGAGGGGATGAAAACCGTGCTCATCCCCAAGGATAACGTTCCGGATCTGTACGAGGTGGATGACGAGGTGAAGAAGAATCTGACCTTCCTGCCCATGTCTGACCTCGCGCAGGTGCTCAATGCCGCTCTGCTCAAGCCCAAGAGCGTTTCTGCCCGTCATCCGCACCCCGCCAAAAAGGCAAAGCCGGTGGAAGCGGCCATCCCGCCTGCACCGGAAAAACCGAAGCCGGGGGCTGTCTGCTAATCAAAGGAGCAAACGATGAATTACAACAAAGCGGATTTTATTGCAAGCTACGGCATTTCCAGCCAGCTGCCCGAAAGTGACCGTCCGGAACTCAGCTTCTCAGGCCGTTCCAATGTAGGCAAGTCCAGCCTCATCAACAAGCTGTGCAACCGCAAGAACCTTGCCCGCGTGTCCAGTACACCGGGCAAAACGGCCACCATCAACTTCTATGAGGTGGACAACTGCTATTTTGTGGATCTGCCCGGCTATGGCTATGCCAAGGTCAGCAATGCGGACCGCGAGCGCTGGGATGACCTCATCAACAGCTATTTTGAGGCCCCCCGGCATCATACTCTGCTGGTACAGCTTATCGACAGCCGCCATGCCCCCAGCGCGGATGACCTGCAGATGCTGAAGTATCTGCACTATCATCAGATCCCCTTTGTTGTGGCATTGACCAAAGCCGATAAGCTCAAAAAGAGCCAGCTGGCCAAGACACAGGAGGATTTTGAAAAGGTCTGCCTGCCCTATGGCTGCCAGAAGGTGGTGCTGACCAGTGGCGAGAACGGCTACGGCATCCCGGAGCTGCAGGCGGTGTTGAACGAGGCCGTGGCGGCTGAGTTCACCGATGACGAGGAAGCGGAGTAAACCATGGCCTACAATGAATTTGCCTATTTCTATGATGAATTCAACGGCGAAGCCGACTACGATGCCCTCTATGAGCAGATCCGGCAGGAACTGAATGCTCACGATATCCGGG
>ERZ834769.2206-NODE-2206-length-15088-cov-4.587241_pt1 | contig 15088 bp, 20 predicted proteins | sample MGYA00519690_ERZ834769 | MGnify/ENA primary metagenome ERZ834769 (study PRJEB31850, sample SAMEA3708760) | human gut metagenome | biome: human gut; feature: human-associated habitat; material: faeces | place: China | collected 2014 ... | reverse complement strand
TTTAGAATTTTATGATATAATTAGGTCATAATAAAGATAGGAGAGTTGATGGATGAAAAAGTTTTTTAGTTATTTACTAGTTATGGGAGCCTTTTTATGTATGCCTTTAGTTGTTAGAGCAGCTTACAAAGAAACAATTAATGTTCCAGGTAATGCAGGTGATTTTACTACAACTACACTTTCTTCAGGAGATGAACAAAGAACTTACAAAATTATGATTATTCTTGAAGATAATACTGAAAATCATAAGGTTACTCAAAAAACTGTTAAATTCACTTTAGGAAAAGCAATTACTGAAGCTAAATGTTCTGACTTTGGTGAATACGTAACTGATGGTGGTACTGTTACTAAAAATTCAGATGGTACATCTACATTAAGTTGTACATTTGATAAAAATGGTTCAACTGATACTGGTAATAATTTCCAAATTGGTTCATTAGTAGTAACTGTTAAAAAAGATTCTGCTGATGAAGATTGTTCAATTGGTGTTGAAAATGGAAATTCTACTGGTACTAAAAATCCAGAAACTGGTGCTAGCCTTCCTTTAACAATTGTAGCTATAGGACTTGCTGTTGGTACTGGTGTATATTTTGGAACTAAAAAAAGAACAAAACTTTATAAAATTTAATTGATTTGTAATTTTTAATCTACCTTTATGGTAGATTTTTTTATGAAAACACTTTATATATAAAATAATTTATGTTAAAATAAACGAGAAGTGGTGATATTATGGAAAGAAATTTTACAGAACAAGAATTAGTTAGAAGAAATAAACTTGAAAATTTAGTAAATCTAGGTATTGATCCTTTTGGACATAGATTTGAAAGAACTGGTTATGCTTTAGATATAAAAGAAAAATATCAAGATATTTCTCATGATGAATTTGAAAATAGAAATGATATTGAGGTTGTTGCCGGAAGAATTATGTTTATAAGGAAAATGGGTAAAGCATCATTTTTCTCAATTAAAGATAGAACTGGTAATATTCAAATATATATTTCAATTAATGATGTAGGCGAAGAAACTTATAACTTATTTAAAACAGCTGACCTTGGTGATATAGTTGGTGTTAAAGGTAAAGTTATGAAAACTGGAACTGGTGAAGTAACTATTAAATGTTTAGAATATACTCATTTAGTTAAAGCACTTAAACCATTACCAGAAAAATTTCATGGACTTACTGATATTGAGGAAAGATATAGACGTAGATATGTTGATCTTATTATGAATGAAGAATCAAGAAAAGTTGCCTATACTAGACCTAAAATTATTAGATGTATTCAAAACTTTATGGATAACCTTGGTTTTACTGAGGTAGAAACACCTGTACTTCAAACACTTCTTACTGGAGCAAGTGCAAGACCATTTATAACACATCATAATACACAAGATATTGATATGTATTTAAGAATTGCTCTAGAACTTCCTCTTAAAAGATTACTTGTTGGTGGTATGGAAGCTGTTTATGAAATAGGTAGAACTTTTAGAAATGAAGGTATGGATCCTAAACATAATCCAGAGTTTACTTTAATGGAAGCTTACCTTGCATATTCTGACCTTGAGGGAATGATGGATATGACTGAAAAAATGTATCAAGAAATTGCTACAAAAGTAATTGGTAAAATGGAATATAATTGGTGTGGTTATGATATTAATTTAACTGGACCATGGAAAAGAATAAGTATGGTTGACTCTATTAAAGAGGTAACTGGTATTGATTTTTCTAAAGAAATGACAGTTGAAGATGCTTTAAAGCTTGCTAGTGAGCATCAAATTGAAGTTCAAGAACATGAACATACAGTAGGACATATTATAAATTTATTCTTTGAAAAATATGTTGAGGAAACTTTAATTCAACCAACATTCCTATATGGTCATCCAGTAGAGATAAGCCCTCTTACAAAAGCAAATCCAACTGATCCAAGATTTGTAGAAAGATTTGAATTATTTATTGGTGGTAAAGAATTTGCTAATGCTTATACAGAGTTAAATGATCCAATTACTCAACTAGATAGATTCGAAGAACAATTAAAAGAAAGAGATCTTGGTAATGATGAAGCAAATGATATTGATATGGACTTTATCGAAGCTCTAGAATATGGTATGCCTCCAGCTGGTGGAATTGGTTATGGTATTGATAGACTTGTAATGTTATTTACAGAACAAGATTCAATTAGAGATGTAATCTTATTTCCCACAATGAAAAATATTAATAAATAATTATAAAGTGGTATGTAAAAAAGTACTACTTTTTTAATGGAAAAATTTATAACAAAAAAATTTAATTAAAACATTGCAATCCCAGTATTTACCTTGTTCGTATTTTCCTAAATTATATAGATTTGAGAAAACTTATCCTCATATTTACGTATCTTACTATTAAATAATACCATTAATTTTAAAAAAAATCTAGTACCATTTCCCATAAAATGGGCATCGATTTTTCCTATATCTATATAATTTAAGAAAACTAAGGCTCCTATTTATGTAGGATTGGAGTATATATGAATAAAAAAATAAAAATAGGACTATTTGCATTAATTATTTTAGGAACTATTACATTATGTTTAACTTATAAAAGTGATGATAAAATAATTAAAACTAAAAAAAGCAAACAAAATAATTTAGCAATAATGATTAAAGAAGATGGTGCTACAGATTATACAAAATCAAATTCAAAAGATATACCTAAAGGTGATTATGTATTAAATAGAGATAAAAGTTATTGTAAAAATAATGGTAAAATTGGTGATTATGATAGCTCTTTAGGTAAGGTAAGTTTTTCATTTATAGGTTCTGATAGTTGCTATTTATATTTTGATTATAAAGAAGATACATCATTATATGGAACTATTAAAAAAAGAGCCAAAACAGATACAACTTATTTAGCTCTTTATACAGGTGAAGGAGCAGATACTTATGCAAATCCAGTATATTATTATAAAGGTAATGTCCAAAATAATAATGTTTTATTCGGAGGTTTTTGTTGGAAGATAGTAAGGACTACAGAAACTGGTGGAGTAAAAATAGTTTATAATGGAGTTCAAAAGAATGGATCTTGTAATAACACGGGAACTGATTCACAAATTGGGGAAAGTGTGTATAATGAAGATGATAATTCTCCCGCATATGTAGGTTATATGTATAATACAATATATCCAACTTCAAGAAAAACAATGTCATCACAATCAAACATAGTATTTGGAAATTCATTTAATTATAATAGTAATAATGGCACTTATACATTAAAAGATACTAAAACAGTAGCAACTTGGTCAAGTGAATATAATACAATAAATAATAATCATTATACATGTATGACCACAGGTACAGCATGTTCATCTATTTATTATGTTTATTATACGAGCACTTCGACTGCATATTATATAACCTTAACAAATGGAAAATCTGTAAATGATGCATTATTTGAAATGTTATATGCAAATGATTTAAATAAAAATGATAGTACAATAAAAAATTATATAGATAAGTGGTATATAGATAATTTAAAAGCATATGAAAATAAACTAGAGGATACGGTATTTTGTAATGATAGAAGAATATTAAATCTAAATGGATGGGAACCAAATGGAGGTGATACTACTAATTTTCTATACTTTAAAAATTATGATACAAGTAATAAAAGTTTAGTATGCACAAATGAAGCAGATAGTTTCAGTATGAGTAATCCTAAAGCACAATTAAGTTATCCTATAGGACTTTTGTCAGTACCAGAATTAAGGCTAGCAGGTTATGGAAGTAGTCATTACTTTAATAGTGGACAATATGTTGGACTTGCTTCTCCTTACCGTTTTGAAAGCTCAAGCGCCATCGTTAGTGTGGCCTACTCGGTTGGTTTGGCGGGCACCAATGTGTATGGCTGGAGGAGTGTGCGTCCTTCTGTATCATTAAAACCAAATACTTATTTTTCCTCTGGTGATGGTTCCTTTACAAATCCTTTTGTGATTGGAGATGCCGTAGAGGAACCTAGTGGAAAATCTTTTGATACTGTCTTTGCAGCAAATAATACTGATATATTTGATGAAAATGGTTTAAGATATGAAGGAGCAGATCCAAATAATTATATATGTTTAGATAATAAAACAAGTGGTGCTTGTTCAAGTAGTTCATTATTATTTAGAATAATAGGTTTATTTGATGAAGATACATCATCAGATGGAACCTCAAGTAGTGGCACTAAAAAACTATTAAAAGTAATAGATACAAATAATTATGGTGGAACAGGTGGAAAAGTTTGGAATTCAGAGGGAACAAACAATTGGAGCAGTGCATCACTTAAAACAGAATTAAATGGAACATATTTAACAACTTTATTAGGAACTTCAAATGTAAATAGTAAACTTTCTAGTGCAATAGCAAATGCAAAATGGCATTTAGGAGGAGCAAGTTCATCGAATTTCCAAACATTGACTGCTGAAGGTATATATACACAAGAAAGAAATACAAGTGCAATATATAGTGGTAATCCAAGTAGTGTATATTCACAAGTAGGACTTATGTATCCAAGTGATTATGGTTATGCAACAGTCGGTGGTAGTACAACAAATAGAGCAGGATGTAGAGCAAAAGAATTACATAATTGGGGTGATTCAACATATAGTGATTGTAAAAATAATGATTGGTTGTTTACATCACAAGGTAGTTTTGTAAATGATGGTGAATGGTTATTTTCACCTTATTCTTCGGCTTCGAGTGATGTCGCTTATTTGTATTCGACAGGTTTTGCGAACCTCAATGGTAGTGTTTACGTTGGTTACTACAAGTTTGCAATCCGACCAACATTTTATCTAGATTCTAGTGTCTTAAAAATTGTGGGAGGTTTGGGTACTAAGGATAACGCATATCGTATTGGTTAAAAATAGACATTAGTCTATTTTTTTTTATTTATCATAAACTTTAGTATGATTTCAATATTATGGACATTTTTAATTGTTATAGGAATTTTATATAGTTTTTTAACTGGGAATATAAATGTAATTAATGAAAGTATATTAACTAATGCAGATAAAGCCTTAAAATTAATATTAAGTTTATTTCCAACAATAGTATTATGGTCTGGAATAATGAAAATAGCGGAAAGTGCTGGAATGCTTACAAGGTTTGCTAAGTTTTTAAGACCAATCTTGTCTAAACTTTTTCCATCAGTTCCAAAAGATAATCCTTCACTTGGTTATATTGCCTCTAATATTGCTGCGAATATGTTAGGACTTGGTAGTGCAGCAACACCTTTTGGATTAAAGGCAATGAGTGAACTTCAGAAGATAAATGATAAAAAAGATACTGCTTCAACACCAATGATAACTTTTTTAGTTTTAAATACTGCTGGAGTTACTATAATTCCCACAACAATAATTGCTATAAGACTTGCTTATAACAGTTTAAATCCTACGGAAATAATTGCTCCAGCATTAATATCAACATCTTGCAGTTGTTTATCAGCAGTTTTAATTGATTATTTTATAAGGAGGAAAAAAAGATGAAACTTTTTTCTATTATAGTTATTCCTTTATTTATTTTGTTTGTAGTTTTTTATGGCTATATCAAAAAAGTTGATGTGTATTCCTCCTTTTTAGAGGGTGCTAAAGAGGGAATGAAAATAGTTTATAATATTTTCCCTGCGGTACTTGCAATGGTTTTTGCAGTAAATATTTTTTTAGATAGTAATATACTTCCATTTTTATTAAAACCTATTACTAATATTTTAAATTTACCTCCGGAAATACTTCCTATGGCTTTTTTAAGACCAATATCTGGTACAGCATCGATGAGTATAATGACTAAAATATTTGAAATATATGGGCCAGATACATATCCAGGAAGACTTGCAAGTGTACTTCAGGGTTGCACTGATACCACAATTTATGTAATTGCTCTTTATTATAGTAGCGTAAAAATAACTAAAAGTAGATATACTGTAGTAGTAGGCCTTATAGCGGATTTAGTTGGACTTATTATGGCATTTGTTTTAACTAGGATTTTCTTTTGATGTATGATATAATTTTTGTGGTGAGAAATTTATGGAAAAAATTCAAAAAATAATAGCAAATAGGGGATATACATCAAGAAGAAAAGCTGAAGAGTTAATTATGCAAGGAAAAGTGTATGTTGATGGTAAAAAAGCCTCTATTGGAGATAGAATAGATGAAAACGCTAATATTTCTATTGATGGAAAAGAAATAGTTGGTACAAATAATAAAGTATATTTTCTTTTAAATAAACCAAGAGGAGTAGTTTCTACAGTAAGTGATGAAAAAGGTAGAAAAACTGTTGTTGATTTTATTGATACTGATGAAAGAATTTACCCAGTTGGAAGACTTGATTATGATACAACAGGGCTTTTAATACTTACAAATGATGGTGATCTTGCAAATAAGTTAACTCATCCTAAAAATAAAATAATTAAAACATATTTAGCAAAATGTGCTGGAATTATTACAAAAGAGCAAATTGATAAACTAAAAAAAGGTATTTATATTGATAATAGAAAAGTAGATATTATTGATTTTAAAGTTAAAAAAATAGATAAAGAAAAAAATGCAACATTTATTTCAATATCTATTATTGAAGGTAGAAACCATATTGTAAAAAGATTATTTGAAAGTATTGGCCTTTTAGTGGACAAACTTACAAGAACTCACTATGATTTTTTAGATTTAGGTAATTTAAAATCTGGTGAATATAGAACATTATCAATTAAAGAGGTAAAAAAACTTTATCGAAATTAAAAAATAACCCCATGGGTTATTTTTTTTAGTTACATTCTTCGCAGTGACAGTCATCACAAGAACATTCTTCTTCATCACCACAATGGCAATCATGACAGTGACATTCTTCACAAGAACATTTATTTTCTCCTTCAGTAATTTTGATTGCATTTACAGGACAAGAAGAAATAGCATTTTGTAAGTTTTCACTTTCAAGATTTTCTTGTGAAATAGCTTCAGAAAGGCCATCTTCATTAAAGTCAAAATGCTCACTATCAATAGCTACGCAAGCACCACAACCAATACATTTTTCATCATCAACAATTATTTTTTTCATTTATTCCTCCTTTTTCATTATAACATGTATTTGAAAAAATATGTAAAAAATTTGACAAATATTAAAAATATGATAAAATATAACCTCGTCAAAAGGGGAAAGACTATGAAAGTATATAGAATTGCAAATAGATTAGAAATAGATAAATTTTTAGAAAATAAATCATTTAGTAATGTTGGAAGTACTTTTAATGAGACTTGTAAAAATAACTCTCATCATTACAAGAAAAATACTTTTTATATGCATTTTTTTGATAGTAAAGATGATATATTTTATTTTAATAGTCCTTTGAAAAGATTTTTATGTACATATAATATTCCTGATGAAGTAACTAAGGGATATTTAGGACTTGGAAAATATATTTCTAAATATGATTCAAGTAAAGAAGATTATGTTTTAGAATATGCTATTCCAAGTAAATTAATTAAATTAGAATATTTAGAAAGCATTGAAGTTTTACCAGTAAGTTATACATTTAAAGATTTTTTACAAAATGAAGACTATAATAGTCAGATGATTTATAGTAAAGAAGACACAAATTTATTAAAAATGTAATAATTTAACTTTAATAAGTTAAAAAATTATGGTATCATTAAATAGTAGAGGTGTTTTAGTATGGATGAATATGGACAAAAAATTCCAAGTAGAGCTTCGAGAAATCAAGAACTATATAAAGAAATTAGTAAAACAGAGCTTGATAATTATGAAGTTAGAAGTAATGAGGCCGTAATTGGAGATAATAAGGGTAGTATTGATGTAGAAAAAATTAAAAGTATATTAGATACTCATTATAAAGATGCTCCCAAAAGAAGAAGTATTGCTATTGAAGATGAAGAAATTGTTAAGACTAAAGCCGAAGAAACTAAAGAATATGATATTAATGTAATTTTGGATAAAGCTAGAGAAGTTAAAGAAGATGATTACGAAAAAGAAAGAAATAAAAAACTTCGTAATACAGGATTTGATATATTAAATAGTTTAGACTTTAATGAAGAAAAAGAAGAGAGTACTCATAAAGTAAGTGATAAAACAGCTGAAGAACTTGCAAATTTAATTAATACAATTTCAATAAATGAAAAAGCTATTAAAAAAGCGAGTGAAGAAAGTGATCCTCTTGCATTACTCGAGGATTTAAAAGGTAGTGATAATACTGAAGTTATCGAAGGAATTCATGATGATAATGAAAAAACAAAAGAAACTGTTTTCGAAGAAATTAATAGTAATGAAGTAAAAGAAAATACAACATCATTAGATAAGTCATTTTTTACAGAATCTACAAAGTTTAAGAAAGAAGATTTTGATGACTTTTCTGATATTGAAGATAGTAAATCATCAGTATTTGTAAAAATAATCATAGTTTTATTAATACTTGCTTTTGTAGCAGGAATAGTTATTTTAGTAAAATCATTTTTATAACATATAATTTAGTATGAAATTAAAAGAAAGACTTAAAAGAAAATATTATATTTTGATAACCTTTTTAATAAGTCTTTTTTTGTTTATTATAATTTTTAGTTTATATAGTAAAAAACTAAATCCTAAATTAAATGATTATATTGATTTTTTAGTTAAAGATGAAATATATAAGAAAGTTATTAAAAGTAATAATTTTATAACCAATGAAGAAGTTAATGATATTTTATATATTGATAAAAATGATAGTAATGAAATAGTTTATTTAGATTATGATATAGATAAAACATATAAATTATTAAATAAATACATTGATAGTTTAAAAAAAGATAATTCTAAAAGTAAGATTTTAACAGTACCTTTTTTTATAGCAAGCGATAATATTATTATTTCTTCGTTAGGTCCAAAAATAAAATTTAAATATGAAATAATAGATAATGTAAAAGGTAAAATTAAAACTAAAGTTACTGATTTTGGAGTTAATAATGCCCTTGTAGAAATGTATTTTGAACTTGAAATAGGGTATTTAGTGGTTATTCCTATGAATAAAAAAGAAAGTGTTTTAAAAACAGAAATCTTAATCTCTTCGAAAATTATTAATGGAAAAGTACCAACATTTTATGGAAAAAATATCTTTAAAGAAAGTGGTGTAAGTACTTCCAATTAAAAAAAAACTATGCTATACTTAATAATAGGTGAGAGTATGAAAAATGGTGTGTTTATTAGCGAAGCATTTACTAGTGTAATTAATGATTATTTAAAGGGTAAGTCACATCCTGAAGGCGTAACATATAATACTTTTTTAGTTGTTGTAATAAGACTTCTTACACTAATTTATGATGAACTAGATATATTAAATCCTTTTTATTTAAATAATGAGCAAGCTTTAAATGATAACTTAGAAAAGTATGGATATTCATATAATAATATTTGTACATTTAAAAGAGCCTTTAACCATTTTTATGAAAAAGAAAATTCTGAAGACTTTATTAATATACAAAAAATGCTTATAGATATGTTTGCTCTTAAGAAAAAAAGTATGGATTTAAAAGAAAGTGAAATAGATAGTTTTAAAGATTTATTATATACAGGAAAGTCACCTAATCCATTAATAACATCTTATAACTTTTTAATGGCAAAAGATGTTAATGAAATAGAAAATTATTTTGAAAAAATAGTTAAAGAAAATGTTTATAAAAAGAAAGAAAGAGAAAAGAGAAAATTAAATATAGATGCTTATGAAATTTTAAAATATTCTTTAGAGGATATTAATAAAATGGATGCTGACCAGCTTGATGAAGTAAATAAAAAGGTATATAATTATTTTGATATTAATGAAAATGCAATTAATAAAGATTATTTACTTGATAAGGCAGTATTTGATTTTAATAATCCAAAACCATCACTTTCCACAGGTAATGGATATGTAGATATTTTATTAATACTTTCTATAGTGGTAACACTAGGACTAGTAATATTCTTATTAACAATATTTGTTTTTTAGGGGGATAAATGAAAATAACAATTAATGATAAAACATATGAAGTAATAAAAAATGAAAAAGATGCAATAGATGAAGAAGTTTTAAAAGAGGCAATAACTGAATACTTTGAAAATTTTGATTTTATAGTGGGTGATTGGGCTTATGGAAAACTTCGCTTAAAAGGTTTTAACAATAAATCAAATAAAAATTTTAAACCAATTAATGATATAAAAAATGTTGATAATTATATTAAAAAATATTGTGCATATGGTTGTAGATATTTTATTTTAAAAGTTATTGAAAAAAATTAATGATTTTGTTATAATTTAATTATCATATGAAGGGATTGATATAGATGAGTAAGATTAGGGTAAATTTAACAAGTGGAAATGTTTTTGAAAAACCATTAGTAACTTGTTTTCAAGGGACAAGTGCAAACTATGTTGTTTTTGATAATGAAATGAATGGTTCAATGGGACTTCCAATTATTTGTATAAGTAAATTAAACGGAAATAGATTAGAAAAGATTTTTGATCAAAGTGAATGGGCTAGTGTAAAAGAAAATTTAAAATCAATTATAAGTGGTTCAACTCTTATGTATTTAGAGGTTCCAGAAAATTTAAGTGCACAAGATGATTTCTTTACACAACTTACTTTGCCTGTTGCATCATTTGATGTATTAAAAAGAAGTTATAATCCTCCGAAACCTGAACCAGAGGTAATGCCTGCACCACAACCTGAAGTAGCTCCAGCACCTGTTCAACCTGCTCCAGAGGTTATGGAAACGCCAGCTCCTCCAGTAATGGATGGACCAATATCTTTTGGAGGTATGAATACTGTAAATACAGATCCAGTTATGCCAAATATGGGTGCTCCAGTTATGAATAGTAATCCAGCACCACAAATGATGGGAAATAGTGATATGTTAGGTCAAACAAATACTATGGCAATGCCAAATGAGATGCCCTCAATGAATAATCCTATGCCAAATGTAAATAATCAAATGCCAAATCCACAACCAATTTCAAACATAAATTATGCAGATTTAAAAGAAACATTTATGAAATCTTGTGAAAATATGTTTGATGCTTTAGTAAAAAGATTTGAAAATAAATAACTTTCATAAAATTGAAAGTTTTTTTATATATTATAATATGAAAGATTTAATAGAGTATTATTATAATTTAGTAATTGATAAACTGTTTATCGAGGATGATAAGTATCATTTTATTTTAAATAACCATGATTTTTATTTTGTATATTTTTCTAGAACTAAAGAGGATCTCGAAGATATTTTATTTGTTTCAAATGAATTAAAACAAAAGGGTATAAATGTTCATAATATAAGATTAAATATTAATAATGGTTATTTAACAAAGGTAGATGGACTTGATTATGTTTTACTCGAAGTATTTAATAAAGATGAAATAATAGATATATTTAGTATAAATAACTATAATAAGAAACTTTCATTAAATGGTATAAAAAGTAATCTTTATCGTAATAATTGGGCTTATTTATGGAGTGCAAAAGTTGATTATATTGAAAGCCAATTAAATGAGATTCAGTATGATAAAATAATTGATAATTCAATAGATTATTATATTGGTCTTTCAGAAAATGCTATATACTATGTTAATAATGTAAATTCAAAATATAGTATGTCATCTTTAGATAAAATAGTTTTATCAAGAAAAAGAATTATTAGTCCTAATTATAGTTTAAATTATTTTAATCCACTTTCATTTATATTCGATTTAGAGGTTCGCGATATAACGGAGTATATTAAATCAACTTTTTTTGATAATGGTGATGCTTATCTTGATTTAGAGTCTTATTTAAAAAGTACTAAACTTACAATATATTCATATAATATGCTTTTTGCAAGACTACTTTTTCCATCATATTATTTTGATATTTATGAAAAAGTTGTTAATAAAGATGTCTCATCAGAAAAATTATTAAAAATAATAAATAAGGCAAATGAATATGAAATTTTTTTAAAAAAAGCATATGTTTTAATATCAACATATGCTCCCTTAGAAAATATTGAATGGCTTAAAAATTAACATTTATAATGCCTTTGATATCAGGAATTTCCTCCTTAAAAAAGGTAAGAAGATTCTCATTAATTGTATTATCTTGATATAAACAATTTGAACAAGCACCATAAAGTTTAATATAGATATAACCATCTTCATATTTAACAAATTCAATGTCGCCACCATCCATATTTAAATAGGGACGAACTTTTTCAATAACATTTAAAATCTTTTCTTCCATATAAATCACTACATTATTATAGCATTTTTTTTGAAAATATGGTAGAATTTTGTTTGTGAGGAATAGTTTATGGCAGAATACAGAGCGGGTAGTATCGTTAAATGCCAAGTAACTGGAATAGAGAAGTATGGAGCTTTTGTAAATATTGATGGTATTTATAGTGGCCTTATTCATATTTCTGAAATATCAAATGGTTTTGTAAAAGATATTAATGACTTTTTACAAATTGGTGAAATTATTTATACACAAATATTAGATGTAGATGAGGAAAATAATAGGCTTAAATTATCTATAAAAAATATAAATTATAAATCAAATACAAAAAGTAAAGTTAAGGAATCTAGACTTGGATTTTTACCTTTAAAAAATCATTTAAATACTTGGATTAGTGAAAAACTATCCGAAATAAATGAGAATAATCAAAAGTAGGTTATTCTTTTTTTATTTATAACATAAAAAAAACTTCCATAAGGAAGTAATTTTTAAATGGTGCCCGAGGCCGGACTTGAACCGGCACGGGTTTTAATGCCCGCAGGATTTTCGTACCACTATAACTTTCGTTACCAAACAATTTGTTTGTAGTCTGGACTTTCTCTTTACCATATTACAAAGTAATTTAGGTATTGCCCGTAAAGTCTCTACACCTTATTTACGATTACGATAATTATCAGTTAAAGCATGACAATTTGGACATAACATTTGCAAATTAGATAATGAATTATCTTTATTATTTCCATTGATATGATGTAGCTCTAACGGAATAATACTATCATTCCATTCACTAAGATTACAAATTTCACATTTCTGCTTTTTAAGTCCTTCTTTTAAAAGTCTCTTTTTTAATTTATAACTTGTAATTGGAATTTCGTTGTTCAAATACTTCTCAATCGGTTTAATATCTGATGGACTATTATTTACATTCCAACCTTGTCCCAAAAAATGACTAGTATCAATTCCATATAATGAAACATATTTATCGAGTATACGATAATTTCCACCATATGGTTTCATACCTAGTTTAATTAGGCATTCTCGTTTACTTTTGGATTGTGAAACAATATTATTCAGATTAGTTTTTGAAAATTTAGAATTCAAACAACCTCCGTAAATCTTGGCTCGGGATTGCCATCAGCGTTATCTGTAAGGTTTCCCCGAATTTGAGCAAATTCACTTATCGGATTTCTCACGATAGTGCTCAAGGCCTTCCAACTAAGTAAGAGGCCCTAAGTCCTGTGCGTCTACCTATTCCGCCACTCGGGCAGGCACTGTCTTAATTAATAAGACTTCTTAATTATAACTTTTTTTTTAAGTAAGTGCAATACTTTTTTGCTAAAAATCTGAATAATATGTAAAAATGTGTCTATTTTTTTACTAAAATTATGTATTTATAGTAAAAAGTTATAAAATATATTAATTTTTTTCAAAAGTTAATTGACATTTGAAAATAGTTTATGCTATAATCAAATTGCGCTTGAAGAAATGGAGGAATACCCAAGTCCGGTTGAAGGGACTGGTCTTGAAAACCAGGAGGTCGGGTGACCGGCGCAGGGGTTCGAATCCCTTTTCCTCCGCCAATTTAAAATTTATATCGCGGGATGGTAGCAGTCTGGTAGCTCGTCGGGCTCATAACCCGAAGGTCGTAGGTTCAAATCCTTCTCCCGCAACCATGGTTCGTTAGTGTAGAGGCCTATCACGCTTGCCTGTCACGCAAGAGATCACGGGTTCAAATCCCGTACGAACCGCCATTATGGCTCCATAGCTCAGTCGGTAGAGCAGAGGACTGAAAATCCTTGTGTCGCTGGTTCAATTCCCGCTGGAGCCACCATGAAAATCAAAACAAGCCTGTGATAGGCTTTTAAACGCCCGATTAGCTCAGTCGGTAGAGCGCACGGCTGTTAACCGTTAGGTCGTAGGTTCGAGTCCTACATCGGGCGCCAGTTTGAATTTATAAGACTCTTGAATATTCAAGAATCTTTTTTTATGTATTAATAACCAAAAAAGGGATTAACACCCCTTCTCTTTATTTTCATATTCCATCATTTTTTCTTTTATCCATATAGGTAACATTTCTTTTAAAGGTAAAAACCCTCGTCTTGTTTCTTTTATTCTATTTTCATCATCATGACTCAAATAATAAATATCTTTTATAGAAACCTTAACTTTCTTACTTTCATCATCTATATCCAAAATTAAAACATATATTTCATCACCAACTGAAACAAATTTTTTTATATCTTCTACAAAATTATTAGATATTTCTGATATATGACATAATCCTTTAAAATTCCCAATACTAACAAAAAATCCAAAATCAGATATTCCAGTTACTTTAGCAAGAACGATATCTCCAACATTCAGCATACTACACCTTCTTACACATTTAGTATAACAAAAAACACTAGACTTAACAACCATTTAAGATTATAATATTTCTAGGTGAAACAATATGGATAAAAATGAACTTATAGATAAAATCAAAAAAATGGTCGACGAATTAAGACCGTATTTAAACATGGATGGCGGAGATATAGAATTTATAAAATATGAAGATAACTATCTATATGTGCGCTTAACTGGAGCATGTCAAAGCTGCATGTTTCAAGATAATACCCTAAATGAAGGGGTTTTAAGTTTTTTTCAAGCTCAAATACCAGAACTTGAAGGAGTAATTAATGTCCCTCTATAATCCAATCTATTTTATCTAACCTAACATATTTAGATATTTCTAAATATGTTTTTTTTAAAAACTTTTCATAACCCGTTGACATGGTAACTAGTTACAATGTATAATATGTAACTAGATACAAAAGGAGGTGAATTTGATATCTCCCAAAAGTCGAGCTGAGT
>ERZ834769.2197-NODE-2197-length-15120-cov-4.176369_pt1 | contig 15120 bp, 10 predicted proteins | sample MGYA00519690_ERZ834769 | MGnify/ENA primary metagenome ERZ834769 (study PRJEB31850, sample SAMEA3708760) | human gut metagenome | biome: human gut; feature: human-associated habitat; material: faeces | place: China | collected 2014 ... | reverse complement strand
GAGATCGGCGAAAAAGCAAAAGATGAAAAGCGCCCCAATAACCTTCACTAATCCCTTTCCCTTTTTTACCTACTCCCGCTTCCACCTTATAACTTATAGCTTTTAGCCTAATAGCCTTTTCGCCTCTAACCTTTTACCTCATCACCTCATGCGTGAAAAAGTATATATATTCGATACCACCCTTCGGGATGCAGAGCAAGTTCCGGGGTGTCAGCTGAATACAATCGAAAAGATAGAAGTTGCCAGGCAGCTCGAGAAACTGGGTGTAGACATCATCGAAGCCGGTTTCCCCATCTCGAGTCCCGGGGATTTCAATTCCGTTGTAGAGATTTCTAAAGCAGTAACCGTTCCAACCATCTGTGCTCTGACCCGGGCTGTAAAAAAAGACATCGAAGTGGCTGCCGAAGCATTGAAATTTGCCAAACGGGGACGTATCCATACCGGAATCGGTACCTCCTGGTATCATATCCACGAAAAATTGAATTCCACTCCCGACGAAATCGTCGGGAGAGCGGTAGAGGCCGTAAAATATGCCCGTCGATTTGTCGATGATGTCGAATTTTACGCCGAAGATGCAGGCCGTACAGAAGAAGAATACCTGGCCCGGGTAGTAGAAGCAGTGATCAAAGCCGGTGCCACCGTCGTCAATATCCCCGACACCACGGGGTATTGTCTGCCGAACGAGTACGGAGCAAAGATCGCCTATCTGATGAATCATGTCCCCAACATCGACAAAGCCATTATTTCCACTCATTGCCACAACGATCTGGGCATGGCCACTGCCAACACTTTAGCCGCCGTACAAAACGGAGCACGGCAGGTCGAAGTGACGATCAACGGCCTCGGCGAACGGGCCGGTAACACCGCCCTCGAAGAAATCGTGATGGCGATTGCCTGTCACAAAAATCTGGATTTCAATATCGGTATCAACACCAGGCAAATCATCGCTACCAGCCAGCTGGTATCCAGTTTGATGCGGGTGCCGGTACAACCCAACAAAGCCATCGTCGGCCGTAATGCTTTCGCCCATTCGTCGGGCATCCACCAGGACGGTGTACTGAAAAGCCGGGAGACCTATGAAATCATCGCCCCGGAAGACGTAGGGGTCGATCAGTCCAGTATCGTCCTCACCGCCCGTAGTGGCCGTGCAGCACTGAAACATCATTTGAAAGCCATCGGTTATACTCCCGACAACGACGAACTCGACACCATCGCCGGAGGTTCATGTGTGCTCTATATCGACCGGCAATACATTCACGAAGTAACGAGTCCACAAGCTTTCGAAGGGCTTCATTCGCGCGGCGCGAAAGTATTCCGTCCGGCTCAGGTCACAGCCAGCCCCGATCACAATATACCCACACAAAATCAACATCTGCCGGTACAGGATCTGCAATCCGCCCGGCAACTGTCGATGCTCGAAAATAACTGTACCGAACACGGTATCACGATTTTCAAAGTCGGTACCCCCAAAAACGGAATTATCCATGTGGTGGGTCCCGAAACAGGTCTGACCCAACCGGGAATGACCATCGTCTGTGGAGACAGCCATACTTCCACCCACGGAGCTATGGGCTGCGTGGCGTTCGGCATCGGAACCAGCGAGGTAGAAATGGTATTAGCCTCCCAATGTGTATTGCAATCCAAACCCAAGACCATGCGGATCAATGTCGAAGGACAATTGAATCCCGGAGTTTGTTCGAAAGATATCATTTTATATCTCATTTCGAAACTAGGTACCGGCGGCGGCACCGGACATTTCATCGAATTTGCCGGATCGGCTATCCGCTCGCTATCGATGGAAGCCCGGATGACGATCTGTAATATGAGCATCGAAATGGGAGCCCGCGGCGGGATGATCGCTCCGGACGAAACGACCTTTGCCTACCTGAAAGGCAGGGAATATGCGCCCCAAGGAACCGAATGGGACAAATCCGTCGCACAATGGAAGCAGCTATACAGTGATCCCGACGCCGTCTTCGACAAAGAAGTCACATTCGATGCTGCCGACATCTACCCTATGATCACCTACGGCACCAACCCCGGTATGGGAATCGCTCTCACCCACTCTATCCCCGAAGTCTCCGAAATCGAAGAGACTTCCCGGCCTTCTTTCTTAAAAGCTCTGGAATACATGGACTTCAAACCGGGCGAAAAGCTACCGGGCAAACCGGTCGACTATGTTTTTGTCGGCAGTTGTACCAATGGACGGATCGAAGATCTGCGGGTATTCGCCGACTATGTGAAAGGCAAGCAAAAAGCAGCAGGCGTGACAGCCTGGATCGTTCCGGGCAGCAAACAGGTAGAAAAACAAGCCATCGACGAAGGGATCAGGGATACACTCGAGGCTGCAGGCTTCGAATTACGGCAACCGGGATGCTCCGCCTGCCTGGCAATGAACGACGACAAAATTCCGGCAGGGAAATATTGTGTCTCCACCTCCAATCGTAATTTTGAAGGCCGGCAAGGACCGGGAGCCCGCACTCTACTGGCAGGCCCACTCGTCGCTGCTGCCTGTGCTATCCACGGCATAATCACCGTCCCCGACTCACTCCAACTCAGCAACTCAACAACTCAACAACTCAACAACTCAGTAACTCAGCAACTCAGTAACTCAGCAACTCAGTAACTCAGCAACTCAGCAACTCAACAACTCAACAACTCAGTAACTCAGCAACTCAGTAACTCTTTTCAACTCATGATAAACCAATTCACAACCCTAACATCCACAGCGATACCACTGAAAATCGAAAATGTAGACACCGACCAGATCATTCCGGCCCGTTTTTTGAAAGCGACCACCCGGGAAGGGTTCGGCAAACAATTGTTTTTCGACTGGCGGTATGATGCTCAGGGAAACCCGAAAACAGATTTCGTCCTGAACTCCCCCGACTATACCGGAGAAATTTTAATTGCAGGGAAAAATTTCGGCTGTGGTTCCAGCCGTGAACATGCGGCCTGGGCCATTTATGGAGCAGGTTTCAAAGTAGTCATTTCCAGTTTTTTCGCCGATATTTTCCGCAACAATGCCCTGAACAACGGATTACTTCCTGTACAGGTGAGCGAATCGTTTCTGGCAAAGCTATTCCAGGTCGTCCGGTCAGCTCCTTCGACCACCGTCAGTATCGATCTGGAACGGCAGACCGTCACCTTGACAGCCACAGGAGAGCAAGAACTTTTCGAAATTTCTCCCTACAAAAAAGAGTGTTTGTTGAAGGGATACGATGATGTCGACTATCTGATGAGCATACACCATAAGATCGAAGCATTTGAAAAGACCCGTTAAAACGATCGGCGAGCCTTCGGTTCTGACAAAGCCAGTGCAAGAGTCGCCTTATGAACCTTACAAACTCATTTCATCATGGATTTAAAAATAGCAGTATTACCCGGTGACGGCATCGGACCGGAAATCATAGAACAGGCCATCAAAGCCATCGATGCCACTTGCAAAAAATACGGTCATACCGTCGGCTATACCTACGGATCAGTAGGGGCAACAGCCATCGACAAGACCGGGAATCCTTATCCGGAAGAAACTCACCGGATTTGTATGCAATCGGATGCCGTATTGTTCGGAGCGATCGGGGATCCCCGTTTCGACAACAATCCCCAAGCCAAAGTCCGTCCGGAACAAGGATTGCTGGAAATGCGCAAAAAATTAGGATTATATGCCAACCTCCGTCCGGTCAGTACTTTCAAATCCCTTGTTCACCGCTCTCCTCTGCGACAAGAACTCGTAGAAGGGGCCGATTTCATCTGTATCCGGGAACTCACCGGCGGCATTTATTTCGGGCAGCCCCAGGGACGTTCGGAAGACGGGCAAACCGCTTTCGACAGTTGTGTATACACCAAAGCCGAAATCAAACGGATTTGCCGATTAGGTTTCGAATACGCCATGAAGCGCCGCAACAAACTGACAGTTGTCGATAAAGCCAATGTCCTGGCAACCTCCCGGCTATGGCGCGAAACCGTACAAGAGATGGCTCCGGCTTATCCTCAGGTAAATGTCGAATACATGTTTGTCGACAATGCGGCGATGAAACTCATCCAGCAACCCAAACATTTCGATGTCATCGTTACAGAAAACATGTTCGGCGACATCCTCACCGACGAAGCCAGTGTCATCACAGGCTCATTAGGCTTGCTGCCTTCCGCTTCTATCGGTATCCACACCTCGCTGTTCGAACCGATCCACGGTTCCTATCCTCAGGCCGCCGGCAAAAATGTGGCCAATCCTCTGGCAACCATTTTATCCGCCGCTATGATGTTCGAATATGCCTTCAACCTGAAAGCAGCCGGAGCAAGCATCCGCCAGGCAGTCGATCGTTCGGTCGAAGCCGGTATCGTTACCGAAGATATCGCTGAAGACGGACAGGCCTATCCGACCAGCGAAGTAGGCGATTTTATAGCAAAGAACATCGGGTAAATGAAAAAACAGACCAATTAAACCGAACAATATGAGTGATCCTTATTTTCCTTCTTTGAAGGATATCATGACGGCGGAGCATACGCTCAACGACATTCTGGTCCCGACACCCCTCATGAAAAACAGAAATCTATCCGATAAATACGAAGCCAATATCTTTCTGAAACGGGAAGATCTTCAAATGGTGAGATCGTATAAAATCCGGGGAGCTTATAATAAAATCAAATCCCTGACTCCTGAAGAGATGGAGAAAGGAGTGGTTTGTGCCAGTGCCGGCAATCATGCCCAAGGCGTAGCCTTCTCCTGCAGCAAACTCGGTATCCAGGGAAAAATCTATATGCCCGTTACTACTCCCAGGCAAAAGATCAACCAGGTAAAAATGTTCGGGGGTAAATCCATTGAAGTCGTCCTGACGGGAGATACTTTCGATCAGGCCAATACAGCAGCAATCGAAGCCTGTAAAAAAAACGATATGGTATTTATCCCTCCCTTCAACGATCCCCGGATCATCGAGGGGCAGGCAACCGTCGGTTTAGAAATCATTCAGGAAGCCCGGATGAAGCTCGATTATATCTTTGTACCGATCGGTGGTGGCGGACTGGCTTCCGGTATCGGTAGTTTCTATAAGCAAATGAGCCCGAAGACCAAGATCATCGGAGTCGAACCGGCCGGTGCCGCCGGAATGAAAAAATCGTTCGAATGCGGAGAGGTAACCGAACTGAACGAAGTAGATAAATTTGTCGACGGGGCAGCCGTACAACGGGTAGGAGAGCTCACTTACGCTATCTGCAAGAAAGTATTGGACGATATCGTCGTCGTGCCCGAAGGCAAAATTTGTACGACGATCCTGAATCTTTACAACTTCGACGCTATCGTAGTAGAGCCGGCAGGAGCCCTGAGTATGAGTGCTCTCGACTTTTACAAAAATGAAATTAAAGGAAAAAACGTCGTTTGTGTGGTCAGCGGCAGCAACAACGACATCACCCGCATGGAAGACATCAAGGAGCGCTCTTTATTATATGAAGGCCTGAAACATTACTTCGTCGTCCGTTTTCCGCAAAGAGCCGGTGCACTCCAGAGTTTTGTCAGCAACGTCCTGGGCCCCCACGACGACATCACCTATTTCGAATACAAGAAGAAGACAAACCGCGAAAAAGGCCCTGCCCTCATCGGCATCGAGATCCAGCATCCCGAAGATTTCCAGGGCCTGCTGGACCGCATGAAATCCGAAGGTATCCTCTACGAATATCTCAATGACAATCCGAACCTATTCGAATTCCTGATCGGATAATCCGTCGCCGGGTAAGGTGTCCCAAAAGTCTTTTTGAAACCGATCTGATCGGCGAATTCTTTCCCAATCCTATTTCAGAAAAACCGGTTTCATTTCCTTGCTTCCAAAAGAAGTAAAAGAACTGAAGGAATACATCGAAGAATACCACAGCATCCGGGAAGGAGACGGCCGGAACTGGAAAATCAAAAAAAAGAAAATCGAGACAGCAATAAAATGTAAACAAATATACGATTTTTTTAATAAGTCGATACATTTCTTTGGGAATTAAGAAATATTTTCTTATTATTGAAGTCTAAAAACAAACTTATGAAACTGATTTCTACCCTCATTTTTCTATTGTGTGTAACTTTTGCATTTGCAGAATGCTACGACAACCATTTCGACGAGTGCCGGATCGAACGGCAAAACGGGAAATACGGTATCGTGATCGACAAACAGCTGGCCATACCGTACGAGTACGACGAAATCGTACCTCAACACAATTGCTTTTTCAAAGTCAGAAAGGGCCGGAAATACGGTATCATCAGTTATTTTTATGAAGAGCACAAACGGGATGGCCGGTTTCCGAAAGAGATTGACCGGCCGATTGCCCTGAAAAAAGGGTATGCCTGGCTTTACCTTTCCCTCGCTTGTGAATACGATAAGATCGAAGAATATGAAAATCAGTATCTTCAAATCAGCCGCGACGACCGGAAAGGAATTGTCAATTATTACGGGACCCTGGTCTTGCCCTGCCGTTTTGAAAAAATAGAATTATCGAATAATTTTTTTTGGGTATCGTCGGAAGGGTTATACGGAATTTACAACCGGTACGGTTCGACAATTATCCCCTGCCGCTATAACCAGATCGAACTCACCGACCGTTGTTTTTACGTCTGCCGGGACCGGCTCAAAGGGGTTTACAACCGCTATGGAAGTGTTATTATCCCTTGCCAATTCAGCCAGATCGAATGCAAAGACAATGCCTATTACGTGACAAAAGGCAAATATCAGGGCATATACAACCTGTACGGTTCGGTAATCGTTCCTACCCAATACACTTCGATATACAAAGAAGGGGGGAAATACCTGGTTGAAAACGACAGTCTGAAAGGGATCGTCAATACCTATGGAAGTACCGTTATCCCCTGCAAATACAACACGATAGAATACGAAGACGGAGTTTATTATGTGTCGGCAGGCGGTAAATACGGAATTTACAACACTTACGGCTCGACGATACTTCCCTGCCGATACAATTCTGTCCGGAAAGAAGGAAGAGAATATCTGGTGGAGAATAACGGTCTTCAGGGTATCGTCAACACCTATGGAAGTACGATTATTCCTTGCCGCTACAACAAAATACAACAGGAAGGGAATATTTATTACGTCACGGCAAACGGTAAAAAGGGCATATTCAACCGGTACGGCTCGACCATTATTCCCTGCCCGTATGACGAGATCATTTCTTTAGGCCATCGTTATATCGTCAAACGGGACAAGAAGTTCGGGGTATACAACCAATATGGCTCTACCATACTGCCTTGTCAGTTTCAGAAAATCGAATGCCTGAATAACGGGCATTATGTCACCACCCGTGACAAAAGCCAACAGGTGTATAATGCCTATGGGGCGCTATTGGAAAACCGTACGAATATGAAGGTAGTCTTCTCGACCGAAGACTGATTTTTTACCGGTTAGATTTGATTTTTGCGTGTTAAGTCGGTATCGTATTGACTTATTTATTATTTTTGTTTTCGTTTTAAACTAAATGGATATAGAAAATGAAAAATCGACTGGTCCTATATAATACTTTATCGCGCAAGAAAGAACAGTTCGAACCGATCAATCCTCCTTTTGTCGGGTTGTACGTTTGCGGGCCCACCGTCTACGGGGATGCCCATTTGGGACATGCCCGTCCGGCCATTACTTTCGACCTGTTGTTCCGGTATCTGAAATATCTGGGCTACAAAGTGCGTTATGTGCGTAACATCACCGATGTCGGCCATCTTACCGACGACAGTGACGACGGCGAAGACAAAATCGAGAAGAAAGCGAAGCTCGACCGGTTGGAACCGATGGAAATCGTTCAGTTTTATACCAACCGCTACCATCACAATATGGAGCAATTGAACACCCTTCCGCCCAGTATAGAGCCTCATGCTTCGGGCCATATCATCGAGCAGGAAGAATTGGTAAAAAAAATCCTGGACAACGGATTCGCTTACGAGAGCGACGGAAGTATTTATTTCGATGTCGAGGCTTACAACAAAAAATACAGCTATGGGAAACTATCCGGCCGCCGGGTGGAAGAGTTATTTGCCAACACCCGTCAGTTAGACGGCCAGGGAGAAAAACGGAATCCGGCCGATTTCGCCCTATGGAAAAAAGCTACTCCGGAACATATCATGCGCTGGCCTTCTCCGTGGAGTAACGGTTTTCCGGGTTGGCACCTGGAATGTTCGTGCATGAGCCAGAAGTATCTGGGCGACCGTTTCGATATCCATGGCGGCGGGCTGGACCTGCAGTTTCCCCACCACGAATGTGAGATTGCCCAAAGTACGGCTGCCTACGGACACGAAGCCGTGAAATATTGGATGCACAACAATATGGTCACTATCAAGGGACAGAAAATGGGCAAATCGCTGGGGAATTTCATCACCCTGGACCAACTCTTTTCGGGAGAAAACGATGTGCTCGAGCAAGCCTATTCCCCGATGACCGTCCGTTTCTTTATCCTGCAGGCCCACTACCGGAGTCCGCTGGATTTCTCGAACGAGGCCCTGAAAGCCGCCCAAAAGGGATATGAACGCCTGATGGCAGCGGTCCGGGCACTGGACAAAGTGAAAGCTTCGGCCGGTAATACGGTAGATGTGGATGAACTGATCACCCAATGTGAAGAAGCGATCGATGACGACCTCAACACACCGGTCCTGATCTCCCACTTGTTCGACGGAGTACGGATGATCAATTCACTGGTGGCAGGAAACGAGAAGATAGACGCCGGTAATCTGGCTAAATTGAAAAAACTGTATCAGGATTATGTATTCGATATCCTGGGACTGAAGGCCGAAAGCGAATCGGTGAGCCAGGATCACGAAGTGCTGGGGAAAATATTGGATATGGTGATGTCTATCCGTACAGAAGCCAAGCAAAAGAAAGACTGGGCCACTTCCGACAAGATCAGGGACGAACTGAAAGCAGCCGGAGTCGCCATTAAGGATACCAAAGAGGGATATGAATGGGAACTGGTAGAAAATTGAACAGATACGAACAGCGGATGACCTGTTTTTTTTACATATTATGTGCCTTTTTCATCTGTTCCTGCGGAGGGAATAAAACGGCGAACAAAGAAAAAAAAACTCCTTTGGCTGCAGAACTTCCGAAAGACGAGGTGAGGTATGTGAAAAGTATTCAACTTACATCGCCCGGGAAAGATAAGATGTATGCTTTCAACGAGGAGATCGTTATCGGTTTTGAAAGCAAGGACCGTTTTCCTGTCGATTCTGCCGCCTTCTATATCGACGGCCAGCAAATCGCAACGGCCGGTAAAGAGGACCGGAGTTTTACTTACCGGATACCGGAAGGTAAAACCGGCAATATGACCATCAAAGTGATGGCGTGGCATCCGGACAACAAACGGGGAATCGCGACAACGACGATCCGGGTGAAACCCGATCAGGCTCCGGCCATTTACAGTTATGAAGTAGTCAACGTTTTTCCTCACGATCCGAAAGCCTATACACAAGGTTTGATCTATCAGGACGGTTTTATATACGAGGGAACGGGGCAATATGGCGAATCGTCTATTCGTAAAACAGACATGCAAACCGGTAAAACTCTATCGGTCTTAAATATCGACAGTCAGTTATTCGGAGAAGGGATCACGATATATGAAGATAAAATTTACCAGATCACCTGGCGTTCACGCAAAGGTTTCATTTACGATCTGAAAACTTTTACCCTGGAATCGACCTTCAATTATAATTCCGAAGGTTGGGGGATTACTACGGCGGGAGACCACCTGATCATGAGCGACGGCAGCAACAAGCTTTATCATATCGCTCCGTCGACGTTCAATATACTGAAAGAAGTAGAAGTATACGACCATAACGGGCCGGTAGACCAACTGAACGAACTGGAATACGTAGACGGTATGATCTGGGCGAATGTGTGGCTGACCGACCGGATTGTCGTCATCGATCCGGAAACCGGCATTGTCCGGGGCGAGCTGAACCTGCCCGGCCTCTTGCCTGCCACCGATAAAGCCCGGCTAGACGACAAAGACGATGTGCTGAACGGTATCGCATGGAATGCCGGGAAAGGAACTTTTTATGTCACCGGGAAACGGTGGCCGAAACTATTTGAAATCAAGGTAAAACTTATTCCATATGGACGTTAAAATTGAAGAATCCTGGAAAGCACTGCTTCAGGAAGAATTTGACAAACCGTATTTTGCCGAACTGATCGCTTTTGTAAAAAACGAATACGCCCAAACCCGGATTTTCCCTCCCGGCAAACTGATATTCAATGCATTCAACCATTGTACGGTAGACAATACGAAAGTCGTTATCCTCGGCCAGGATCCTTACCACGGTCCCGGACAGGCGCACGGCCTTTGTTTTTCCGTGCCCGAAGGTATCGAGCAACCGCCTTCCCTGCAAAATATATTTAAAGAAATACACGATGACCTGGGTACTCCTGTTCCCCGTTCGGGCAACCTGGAACGCTGGTCGGACCAGGGGGTACTACTGCTCAATGCAACGCTTACCGTACGGGCCCACCAAGCCGGTTCGCACCAGAACAAAGGCTGGGAAACTTTCACCGATGCCGTTATCCGCAAGATCGCAGAAAAGAAAGAACACCTGGTATTCCTGTTGTGGGGATCCTATGCCCAACGCAAAGGCGCATTTATCGATACCGACCGGCACCTGGTGCTTAAATGCGTACACCCCTCCCCGCTTTCTGCCAACCGGGGCGGATGGTTCGGCAATCACCAGTTCAGCCGCACAAACCAATATCTACGGGAACATGGGTTGAAGGAAATCGAATGGTAGAGAGATCACTTTCTCCATTCATTTTCTGGTATTCACGACCGAATCGATCGCTTCAACCTTTTTCGTCACCATCGGCACGTTTGCCGTTATGAGCCTCTACGGCTGTCTGACCAAAGCAGCACTGACCCAATTAGGCAATCTGGCCTTTATGATCCTGATTTTCTTGTGATAAAAAGGGTACCTTTTCCTGAAAGAGTAAAACTTTAATTCTCTGTTTTTTTAATCTTTGGTATATTATAGAATATTGAATATTTGTTTGACTTCAATCGGTGTAATATATTTGAAATGTAATATTCTGTAATAGAATTTTAATAAAATACATCAAGGTGCTGATTTTTTCAGGTGTGTCAAAATGCCATGCCTTTTTATGTTTTGTTTTATACGCAAAATAAATTGAAATTTTGTAAGGGGATTTGCGTTGAGTATTTCCCGGTAGGCTTCCTGCTGTTTTTATGCCCGGTCCTTTGGCCTGTCGACGTCTATTTAACAGGATCGACTGCAAGGTTCGGCGGTTTTATAGTTATTGCTTTATGGGTGGGGATGAAGATTCTCAGAAAACGGCAATTCAGATTAAATGAATTGGATTTGATATTCGGCTTATTCGTCCTCTATTACGGAAGTCGTATTTTGATAACCGACCGGGTATTTAATCCGAATGTTCCCCTTTATACCGTTATGCTGCTCCTGTTATATGTTTATGCAAGGAATATAAAGTCGGGCAATACATTTTTTATCCTGTTGTTTTTCGCAGGTGGGCTGCAAGGAATATGGTATATTTTACAAATCACGGATTTCCTGCCCTCCTACCATTATTTACTGAAGGGTACGGGATGTTTTTTCAATCCCTCTATACTCGCATTGTTTTTAGTACTTTCCTTTCTGGCAGGGATCTGTTCTTTTAAGAAAGAGTTCGGCATCGGGTGGAAGGTGTGCTGGTTGCTGAATTTTTTACTTTTGCTTTATGGTATACTGTCCATAAATTCCCGGGCATCCTGGATTGCTTTGGTTATGGGTATACTGTGGAAAGCAGCCCGGCAAAAATACCGGTATCCGAACTACTTGTCGTTTATACTACTGTCGGGAATCCTGTTAATTGGAATCTATGCCGGATACCGGATGCGGCCGGACTCCGTGCAAGGCAGATTTTTAATCTGGCAGGTTATCGGAAGTAAACTGCCGGAAGCATTGTGGTGGGGCCAGGGTAGTCTCGAGGCTTTATATATGCCTTTACAGGCCGGATGGTTTAGGGAACATTCCGTTTCTGCTTATGCAAACGTTGCCGGAAATAATGTATATGCTTTTAACGAATTTCTCCGGATACTTTTTGAAACGGGAATTGCAGGTTTTGTTCTCTTTGTTCTCCTGATTTTTACCGGATGCCGTCACTCTTTCCGTGGAAATCAAAAATCCCGGGATGCGGGTTCCGTATTTCTGGCAATCCTGAGTTTCGGTTTTTTCAGCTACCCTTTTTCGATCGGTTTGATTATAACTATCGCTGTTGCTGCTTTGGCTGTAATTGCCGGAAATGTATCGTCTCCGGTCCTTGTAAAAAAGGGGAGATGGAAAACCGGGTACAGATTTGTTGCCGGCCTGTTCCTTCTTTCCTTACCGGTCTTTATCTGTTTTGAATACAGGCAGGAAAAGAGGGCGGACAGGCTTCTGTCAGAAGCACAATCGGATGTATCGGTTCTGACCGGAACAGGGATGATGAACTCTTACCGGTATCTGCAGGGAAATGCTGATTTTGTACTTTGTTACGGAAAGACATTATTCAATCACCGGCAATATGCGGAAGCCCTGCCGGTGCTGGAAAATGCCTGTGCTTTAAAACCATCCTCCCGGCTGGTGTGCGATTTGGGGATGTGCTATCAGCAGGCTGGCAGGAATGCAGAAGCTGAAAAGGCTTATCTCTCCGCTTCTTTTATGACTCCGGCCTATATAGTTCCGCATTATCATTTGTTCAATCTCTACCGGGCTGACGGCTCTCCCGGCCAGGCAGCCATACAGGCCGAATATATGTTGTCTATGCAAGTGAAAGTAGTCAATACCTCGGTTTTGCGGATTAGAAATCAGGCAAGAATTTTCTTACAGAATTATCGACCCAAAGAGTAAGACATATATGAGCAAATATTATTTTTTCTTTGTGTGCTGGAGTTATTTTTTTATCAGCTGTACGTCCGACTCACCATTGGAACAGGCATTGAGTAAAAGCGGGAAAAACAGGATGCAGCTGGAGCAGGTATTAAAACATTATTCTTTGCATCCTGCCGATTCGTTGAAATACCGGGCTGCCTGCTATCTGATCGCTAACATGCCGGGGCATGGCTGGTATGAGGGAGAGGCCCTCGATGTTTATAAACAATGGATCGATTCGGTTTACTGTGGACAAAGCTTCATTTTTAAAGCGACTTTGTACGAAGCATTCTTTCAACAACCCGGTGCAACGGAAGGGTTGGTGCGGTATGAAGATATCGAACAATTGGATAGTAATTTTCTGATTACTTATATCGACTCGACTTTTAGTGCCATCCGAAAAAGACCCTGGTTAAAAAACTTGCTGTTCGGTCAATTGTGTGAGTATGTATTGCCCTACCGGGTTGGACACGAACGTCCCCAGCAACTTTTCAGGTTGCAGGATTCGATATTCCACACCGATATTGCCGATTTACTGAACTATGACGATATCGGCAACGAAGTGGCAACAGGCATCGGGTTGTCTCAGATTTTTAATGGCCGGATGCCCCGGGAGGCAAAAGTATTGTACCGGGGAAATCTTATCAACTATAATCTGACGGGATGTGTGAGCCTGGCTATGCTCAGAAGCTGGTTGGCCAGACTTACGCTGTGTCCGGTTGCTCTGGACCTGAATCCGGCTTTCCCGACCCGGAACGACAGACATTGCTGGTCGGTGATGATAGATAACAGACAGATGAACAGTATACAACGTCTCGCATTTGAGGTTAATAAACAGGGGAAGATTTATCGCCAGACTTTTACCCGTAATCCTGCTCCGGACACCGGTAAAAGTGAATACATTCCTCCTTTTTTCCGAAGTCCTTTTTACCGGGACGTGACTTCCTGCTATACCCGGGTGAAAGATGTCCCGGTGACACCCCTCAAACCGGTATCCGTTACCTATGGGTATTTGGGTGTATTCAATGACTTGAAATGGGAACCTGTCGCTTATGCCGGACTTCGGGAAGGACGGTTCCTTTTTAAAGATGTCGGGTGTGGTATTGTATATTTGCCGTTGATTTATCCGGACGGGGATGCCGTTGCCGTTTCTTATCCTTTTCTATTGGATTTGACCGGAAAAGTACAGCTGTTACGACCCGATACCACTCACCTGCTCACGTTAAAACTGAAACGGAAGTATCCTTCAAGGCTCATGCTAAGGTCGGCCAACCGACCGTTTTTGAATTCGGTGGTGGAAGCTTCCAATGATCCCTCTTTCCGACGGAAAGACAGTATCGGCGTGTTTAAATATATCTCCGAATTGCAATGGGCTGAAATAAAAACCGGTTCTTCCCAATCCTACCGATACTGGAGAATATGTTCCCGAAGGCCGTTTTATGTAGGTGAATGTGTATTATATAACGCGAAAGGGGAAAGTATAAAACCCCTGCAAAATGTTCCGGGATTCACCGCTTCTTCCCCTGCTTTCGATGATAATCCGATTTCTTATGCCTTTTCAGATCGGAATTACATTTTACAATGGGATATGGGCAAAAAAGTTTCCTTGTCGGGTATAGAGTGTTTATTACGTAACGATGGCAATAGTGTATATCCTGGCCATCGGTATGAATTGAATTATCATGACGGCTCGGGATGGTGTTCGCTGGGAGTAAAGGAGGCCACTGAAAGGTGGGTGGAATTCAGTGAAATACCTGCCAATGCCCTGCTATGGTTAAGGGATTTGACTACCGGAAAGGAAGAACGGATTTTCACTTATACGGATGGTAAGATCTGTTTTTGGTAAATGGAGTATGTTTTATTTAAAAAAAAGGAGGTGCTGATGAGAGAAAAAAATGAATGAAGTGAGTAATGTATGAAATGTAAATGATTTATGAAAAGAAAAAAATTATTGATTTTCGGGATATTCTTATCCTTCTTTATTTCCTGTTCCGATGAGCTGGAACGAATACCTCCGACAACGGGAGAGGTTGAGTTTAAAGATTTTGGAATAAGGGATGCCCGTTATTATTTTGAAGAAAATGCCACCGATCTGGCTCCCTTACGCTTTACAGATCGGGTAGCGGCGAAATCCTCTGCCTTACCTGCAGTTGAATTGATTCCTGAGTGGGATAAGGCGATGGAGTCGGGGCATAGCGGTGTCCGTTTAATTGAAGTGCCTCTTCAGTCGAATACTT
>ERZ834769.2190-NODE-2190-length-15131-cov-3.704365_pt1 | contig 15131 bp, 9 predicted proteins | sample MGYA00519690_ERZ834769 | MGnify/ENA primary metagenome ERZ834769 (study PRJEB31850, sample SAMEA3708760) | human gut metagenome | biome: human gut; feature: human-associated habitat; material: faeces | place: China | collected 2014 ... | reverse complement strand
CCGAATCCAATGCCCGGCGTCAGCACCACAAGCCTTATAGACAGGCTGAAAGCTCAGAAATGTGAGTTGTGCGGTGCTACGGATAATCTGGTTATGCACCATGTGCGTAAACTCGGAGAACTGAAAGGCAAGGAGAATTGGGAAAAACTGATGATTGCCAGACGGCGTAAGGCTATGGCCGTTTGCGGAAGCTGTCATCAAAAGATACATCATGGAACGTTTTAGACTGACAATATTAGCGGAGAGCCGGATACGCTGGAAGGTGTACGTCCGGTTCGGAGGCGAGTATTGGGAAACCTATCATAGAAATATGACAAGGCGCCGGGTACTTAGCCTACATAATCAAGTTGTGAAAGCCATCAATTCTCACTTTTCCAGCGTCGCGATCCCGCATCAGATCGCCGCATTGGAACAGCGCATGAGGGAATTGAAAGCCTTTAGTATCAAGATACTGAACCTTGCCAAACAAGCTAAGGAATGGTTGCGAATATAAGATCGCGCCCCTCGCCCAGTGGAGCGTTATACTACAATAAGGAGAAAGTGGATAAGGATGAAGCCGAGGTGCTGCTTTGGCAGAAGATGCTCGAACCATACGATAAATGCGGAGCCTCGATATTGACGCCTGCATGGAGAGTTTTATGCCGTATCTCGAAGCCAACAGAAGGACTACCAATACGGTGTTCCATGTTTCGCTCGACCCCTCGCCAGAGGATAAGCTGACCGACGAACAGCTCAGGAAAATCGCCTGTGAGTACATGGAATGCATGGGTTACGGCAAACAGCCTTATATTGTTTTCCAGAGAGCATCTCCATATCGTGTCGCTGCGGGTCGATGAGCAGGGCCGCAAACTCCCGCACGATTTCGAAGCCCGGCGCTCGATGGAGATTCTGCGTGACTTGGAGCGCAAATACGGCCTGCATCCGAGTGTCAAGGGAGAGGAGCAGGCCGACAAAGTGGGATTGCATAGGGTAAACTACAGAGAAGGCAATGTCAAGCAGCAGATCTCGTCCGTTGTGAGGTCGTGCCTGCGAAATTACAAATGCTCGTCCTACGGAGAGTTTTGCACACTGCTGGAACTGTTCAACGTCTCGGTCGAGGAACGCACCGGAACGATCGACGGAAGAAACTATGCAGGTAGTGTCTCGGGCTCTGACCGACGACGGCTACGGCATCGGCACGCCATTCAAGTCGAGTCGTATCGGAAAGGATGTCGGCTATAAGGCCCTTCAAAAGTATTACGGGATGTCGAAAGACAACCTGAAAAAGCCGGGCGCGCTCGATCGTCTGCGGCAGACGGTCAAAGACGCCATGAGCCCGCATAACACACGGGACGAGTTCCGACAATTGCTCAAAGCGGAAAGTATCAACACTGTTTTCCGGATCAACCCCGTAGGAAGGGTTTACGGCGTAACGTTTATCGACCACACCAATGGCATTGTCGCCAACGGTTCGGTGCTGGGAAGGGAGTTCTCGGCCGGTGTTTTCAACGAGCTGTTCCCGACCTCCCGAAAAGAAACACTGCATACCGCAGAACAGCACGCGGAACGCCAATACGAACAACGAAGCCGCACGGCAAATCCTGTCTCAGGAGTTGTCGACACGTTGTTGGACTTGGTCGATGCGCGGGCTTTCGAGGAACAGCAAAGAATCCAGCGACGGCGGAGAAAAAGGAAACTGCATCGATAATAACTAAAATTGAATTCTGATTAGGCAATCAAACCGTAATGTATAAATAGTCAAGACTTATTCTGACAGTTGAATCACTATCGGACAAAAACTGTCGGATTAAGTCTTGACTAATTCTCGTTGAGTATAATTATTACTCGTTGTTCCTATGCTGTCACTGTCATGCCATGCATTGGCGAGTAATGGAAACCCTCCGGCATTTCATCTCATAAAGAACCGAAAGCTGCGCGGATTTTCTGGGAATTTACCATTATTCGCTTTTTAATAAGCTTCTAACCGTTTAGATGTGCGTTGGGTCTGTTCAAAAATTGTTCGGGGCTGTTCACTTTGAAGCAGCCGTTCGCACATGGCGGAGATTATGGGGCGCTGATAGGATCGTCCGAACCATCCCAACGCCTCGACGGCCGCTACGCGCAGCGGCTCTTCGAGCGCGGCGTCTTCGGCCAGGGCGATCAGTTCGGGTACGCAGTAGTGGTGGCGGTAGAGGCGGAAATAGGTGATTTCGCTCAGGCGCCGCTTCATCTTGTTCTGCGGGTCGCGGATGAATTTGAACGTTTCCGTCTGTTCGGCCTGCTTGTCGGCTATGCGCTTCAGCCGTTTCTGTAGCGACTCTTCGTTTTGGTAGAGTTCGTGTTTGGCCGCGGACTGACGGCGGAGCTCAGCGCTCACGGCGTCGGGATTCATGAACATCATGTTCTCATCGGCATGGTAGGCCACGCGCAGCGAGAGTTCGTCGTCCAGCAGCATCTCGACGGCTGCGGGAACCAGCTCGTCGTCGCCGCAGTCGCCGATCCACTGCGACACCAGACGGCGCACCAGTTCGTAGCTGTCGCCCGCCGCCTGCACCAGCATCGCGTTGAAACGCGGCGAGCGGCTGGTGCTCATCAGCCTGAGGGCTTCGAGACGCACCGGTCCGTAAGGAGATTCGGCGACCCGTTTTTCACACAGGTCGGCGGTCTTGTCGTAACCGTTGTCGGCCAGCTTGCGCAGGGCGATGGCCTGCACGTCGGCGGGCATCGTTTCGGCGGCCATCCGGAGCCAGTATTTGTTGTCCGATGCTTTTGCCGTGAGTGCCGTGTTTAGGTCGGTGCCGGGCAGCGCCCGGTTGATGAAACGGTAGGTCGGGTCGCCGATCAGGTGTGTTTCGAGGTAATGCACGTGGCGTCCCCACTGTCCGATGCGCACGCCGCAGTCGAGCAGTCCAATATAGCGGGCCATTTGTCCTGCAGGGCGTTGACCGAATTGCCCTGGGTGACGATGCAGTCGCCCGGACCGAAGATATAGCTCGCGGCGATGCACTCGTCGAGGTGGAACGAGCCGTTGTAGCAGGCGTCGAACATCACCATACGGGGATTCATCGGCCGGTTGTAGAGGTCTTCGATGTGTACGTCCATGGCCTGGTCGAGCAGCGAATCGGCCGTGTGCAGCGAATCGGAGAGCTGGCACCACGCTTCGGGCACGCCGTAATAGGCGATCAGCTCGGCCTTGCGTTTTTCGGGGTCTTTGTGTCCGTCGATTTTGCTGCGCAGGAACCGTTTGATGTTCTCGATCGAAACGTTCATGCCCGAACCGTTTCGGTATCCGTTCAGGTATTGCGTGTCGGGAGCGCCGTGGTGGTGGCACAGGGCGACATCGACGCCTTTGCGGGCCATCTTCTCCAGCAGGTAGGGCTTCATGGGCCAGCGGCTTTCGAAATCATAGAAACGCACGGTGCTGCCGGTGCGGAAAAGTGCGGGCAGCTGTTCGCGCAGCGCGATCTGCTCCCCGGCCCAGGCTTCGGGAGCCTCGGAGTTGTAGCCGTGGCCGCGGAAAACGAACAGGTTGTCCAGCTCGTTCTGTTCGGCATGGGCCTTCACTACCTTGCGCAGGTAGGCACGCAGCAGTTCGTCGGAATCCGCGCCTTCGCGTTTGGGCGGCTTGATGCGGGCCGAGTAGATCGGCGACGCGATGTGCTGGCGCGATTCGGGCGAGAGCGAATAGTAGAAATAGAGCGGTTCGTCGGCGTCGCGGCGCAGGAACTCGAATTGCAGTTCCGGATCGTCGTAATAGCGGTCGGAGGGGACCGACGAATCTTTCCAGTCGCGGTCCTGACTGCTCTTGAACGCCGATGTGAGATGCTGTCCGTCGCGGATCATGGCAATGGGGATGTCGCCGACGAACACCACGCCTTCGAGGTGCGGCTGCGCCTCCGTCATCCGGATGATCTCGCTGCGCACGCTTTCGGGGTTCTGCCACTCGTCGATGAGCAGGTAGGTCCCCAATCCGTCGCGCTCCACGGCGGCGCGGTAGGCGTCGACCTCGGCGGCTGCGGCTTCATAACTCCGGCTGTCGATGAAAATGGCGAACGTCGTGGGGCTTTTCACGCCGGGACGGACGATCCGCGGTGCCGCTGCAAGCGACAGGGCCTGCAGGCAGACGGCGATCAGTAAGACGATTCTTTTCAATTTCATGGTCATGTCGGATTATCGGGTCGGTACGGATACGGTGCTTTCGAGCCGGATCGCGGTTTGCGTCAGCTCGTCGCGGAGCTCTTTCTCCAGGTTTTTGTCGGCGGCTGCCTGCCGGCAGGCGTCGATGATCTCGGCACGGCGCGGGGTATGCGCGAACCAGCCCAGACACTCGGCCGTGTTGGCCCGCAGTTCGAGGGGCTGCGAAGCGTCGGCCACGAGTTTCAGCAGCTCGGGCACCAGTTCGTGGTAGGTGTTGTTGCGCATCGAACGGATGGCCGAGATGCGGCTTTTGAGCGTTTTGCCGTTGAAAAGCTGATTCCGCTGCCGCTCCTTCATCGCTTGTTCGCCGGCGACCTCTTCCCAGAGCTCGGTGAATTTTGCCTCGCTGTCCGCATACGGCGAAGCCTCGACGGCCGTGCGCAGCGCCTGTTCGACCTCTTTTTCGGGGAACAGCTCCAGCCCCTTCATGACAATGTAGGCTACACGCTTCGATTCGCTGTCGTTGACATAAGTATCGGCCAGCGCGGGCAGCAGCTCCAGACGGCTCGACTGCCAGGCATAGGTCGCAGCGTTGCGGCGCAGCAGTTCATAACGGTCTTTCAGTCCCCGGATGATGGCTTGCGCGAAGATCTCCTCGTCGCCGAAGCGTCCGATGAGTTTGAGGCACTCCATACGGGTCGTCGCCAGCGGCGACTGTTTCATGAACTCCAGCAGTTCGCCCGCCGAGATCGCACCGGCGTCGGTCAGCATGCGCAGCGCGAGGCTCTGCACGTCGGCCCACGGGCTTGCGAGCAGGCTGCGCCAGTAGGCGGCGTCTCCCTTGCGGGTTGTCATGTCGGTGGCCAGCGTATTCGGCTCGACGGGCTGGAACCGGAAGGCCGGGTCGCCGATGATGTGTCCTTCGAGCGATGCGATCAGCCGGTTATACTGCCCGACACGCACGCCGTGTGACAGCAGGCCGACCAGCTCGTAGGTCCAGCGGTCCTGCAGTACGTTGACCGTATTGCCCTGCGTGGCCACCGTGCGGCCCGGGCCGAAGATGTAGTAGCCCGTGATGTAGCCGGGTTTGTGGAACGAACCGTTGTAGCAGGCGTTGAGCATCACGAAACGCGGCTGTGCGGCCAGCGTCTCGAGGTCCTCGAGGCTGACGATCGTCTGGTCGCCCTTGGCCTTCGTGTCGTCGTCCGCCTCCGTCTTTTTCGTTTCGAAGAAGGCGTCGGTCAGGTGGTATTTCTCCTTGAAATACTGTTTGGCGCCCTCCACGTCGGCTTTGTCGCCCTTGCGGCGTTCCATATACAGGGCGATCATGACTTCGGCTTTGAGCCGGCTGTACTGGCCGTCGAAACTGTCGGGTTCCGTCGTATAACTGCCGACGTGCTGTTTGTCGGGCGAACCGTGCTCGTTGAAGAACATGGCATCCACCTCCGGGCGCACCAACTCGTCGAAAACCCGGTATTTCATGTAATCGTCCATCCGGAAATTGAGCTGGCGCAGGTTTCCGGCCTTGCGGGTGTCGGTCAGCGGGAAATTTTCGTCGATGGCAACGCGCTCGTCCATCCAGCAGACCAGACAGTCGGAGTTGTATCCGTCGCCGGCGTAGGTCACCAGATTGTCGAGTTGGTCGACTTTGCCGCGTTCGGCGACGACCTTTTCCAGATAGCGGGCAATCCCTTCGTATTTGTCGCCTCCGAGCTGTTCGGGATAGCGGATGCGTCCCGAATAGAAGGCCGGGTCGAGCCGCTGCGGCGAGTCGCAGGCGAGGTTGAAATAGGAGAGCAGACGGTCGGTCGTGTCGCGGGCGATCAGCTCGAACTGCAGGTCCGGGCAGTCGTAGTAGCGGTCGGAGGGGACCGACGACTGAATCATCGGGAAATTGTCCTCGTCCATTTTGAACGCCGTGGTCAAGTGCTGGGCATTGCGCACCATGGCGATCGGAATGTCGCCCACGAAGACCACGCCTTCGAGCGGCGAGCGTTTGGCGGTTTTGCGCATCAGCGCGATGAGTTGTTCGCGCACCTGCTCGGGGGTCTGCCAGTTGTCGCGGAGAATGTAGGTCGAGAGTCCGTCGGCCTCCAGGACATCGCGGTAGGCATGAATCTGGGGCGCCGTTTTGTCGTAGGTCGCCTGATCGACGACGATTGCGAACGCCGTCGGCTGTTTGCTGCGGGGCTTTTCGACTGCGACTTTGGCTTGCAGGATGAATGGCAGCAGCAGGACGATTGCCAATAAATATCTTTTCATAGCTTTCATTACGGATTATTTCTTGGATTCTACGCGGTTAATCATGCGCTGCACCTCTTTGGCCAGTTCCGGTGAACAGTTGCCGCGGGCGAGCAGTTTGCGTCCGGCATCGGCGATTTCATGGCGCCGCACCGAGAGGTTGAACCACGCCAGCGCCTCGGCCATCCGCACACGCAGAATCTCGGGAACCTGCTCGTCGCCCAGCAGGGTGAGGTATTCCGTGACGTGCTGGTGATAGGGGCGGTTCTTGAGGAAACTGATGCGGGCCTGCCGCCAGCGGGGCTTGCCCTGGGGGTCGAGAATCTCCCGCGTCGAGGACTCGCCGGGCGAGAGCTCGTTGCGCTCGATGAGTTTGTCGAGCAGCTCCTGTTTCTCCTCCCGGGCATGGTAGAAATTCTTGTCGGCGAAATAGGTCTCGATTGCCTTTTCGACTTGCTGTTTGTCGAAGCAGCGGATCGCCTCGCTGATGTTGAAAACGATGCGGGCGGCATTGCGGTCCCTGACATATACGTCGATGAGCACGGAGATGAACGCCTCGTCGCCGATACGTCCCATGCGTGTGACGGCGATACGGCGCAGGAACTCGAAGCGGTCGTAGGCGGCCAGCATCAGCGCCTGCTTGTATTCGGGGCCGTTGAGCGACTCGAGCAGCCGGAAGGCGTTGTAACGCACGACGCTGTAAGGCGACTCGGAGCACTTGTCGAGCAGGATGGCGGGCAGCTGCGGGTAGTCGTTTTCCCAAAGCCGGATCATCGCCAGGTTCTGGATGTCGGGTATGGCATTGTCGAGTTGTCCGAGCCAGAAGCCGTTGTTGCGCTTCAGCGCCATCGAATTGATGTCGAGTTCGGGATGGGCGGCCTTGAAGCGGTAGGTCGGGTCGCCGATCACGTGCGACTCGAGGATGTGGATGTTCTTGGCCCAGGCGCCGATGCGCAGCCCTTCGCCCAGCAGTCCCAGCAGGTCGAAAGCCGACTTGTCCTGAAGCACGTTGACGCTGTTGGCGAACGTCGTGACGCAGCGTCCCGGAGCCATGATGTAGTGTCCTGCGATAAAATCGTCCTCGCGGTAGTCGCCGTTGTAGCAGGCGTCGAAGACCACGAAGCGGGCATTCGGGGCGATGGCTTCGACCTCTTCGAGGATGATGCCCGTGCGCAGGTCGGCGATCGAGTCGAGACGGAGCATTTCGGGCTCCTCGGCCCGGTTGTACCACGTGGAATCGAGTCCTTTCTCCGCGGCGCGTTTGGCGGCCGATTCCCGGCCGCTGCCGGGACGGCGGGCCAGTTCGCGCAGGCTGCGCTGCATCTCGGCGGCGGCATCTTCGGCCGATTCCACATAGGGCGTCCCCGAAAGGTACTGCCGGTGGGGCATTCCGTGTTCGTGGAAGACCATCATGTCCACGTCGTCGCGGCGGACCTCGCGGATGAGCGACTCCTTGACGAAGGGCTGCATCGAGTAACGCAGGAATTTGGCGTTGTGGGTGCGGCTGAACACGTTGCCGAACTGCTCGTCGAGCAGCTGCTGTTCATCGCGCCAGGCGATGAGCGAATTGGAGTAGGAGCCGTGGCCCGTGTAGGAGACGAACTGGTCGAAAGGCGTCGCGTCGCGGTGTTCGGCCACGGCTTTCTCTAGGTAACGGGCAATCTGTTTGTAGGGATCGCCGTAGGCTTTCTGCGCCTTGATGCGGCCCGAATAGATGTCGCAGGAGATGTACTGCGGCGAATCGGGCGACATTTCGTAATAATGAAACAGTCCCTGCGAGGGAGTGCCCTGCGGGACGAACTGCAAATCGAAATCGTCGTAAAAGCGGTCCGAAGGAACCGAGGTTTCGTGGAGCGGGTGGTCGCGTTCGTCCATTTTGAAGGCCGAGGTGAGGTGCTGCGCCTTGGTGATCATGGCGATGGGCACGTCGCCGATGAATACGCATCCCTCCAAAGCGTTTTCCGCATAAAGTTTGCGCAGGACGTCACGCACCTGTTCGGGCGTCGTCCAGTCGTGCGAAACGATGTAAACGGGCAGTCCTTCGGCTTCGAGCGTCTGTTTGTAGGCTGTCATTTGGGGCCGGCATTCCCGGGCGGTTCGGGAGTCGGTGATCACGGCGAAGGAACTCGATCCCTGTATGGAGGGGTTTTCGAACGTCTGCGATCGTCCCGGCGCGGCCGAAAGCAGCAGAACTCCGGCCAGCAGGACAAAAAACGGTTTTCTATAATTCATATGGAGCAGTTATTTGAAACCCTCCGGGGAGGATATGTGTCGTCCTCTCCGGAGGGTTCCAGTTTTAAAACATCAGTCCGATTTTAAAATTGGCGTAAAAGCGGCGGTCGAACAGGTCGCGGTGGTCGTCGGCACGCACATAGTCGCCCGAGGCTGCGGCAAAGACCGAACCGCGGCCCTTGAACAGCCGGGCGAACGAATAGGTGATTTCACCGCCGAACGCAGCGTATCCCGACCCGAGGTAGTAATAGTCGCGGAGCGTGAAATCGGAGTAGCATTTCGTGTCGGCCTTGTAGCCGTTGTAGTCGATGTCGCTGCTGTTGTTCATCTTGTAGGAGGCGCGTATTCCGACGAGCAGCGAGTGCTTTTCGTTGAAGATGAAATTCTTGCGTCCGAAGATGCCGATCTTGCAGTTTTCGATGTCCTGGGTGCTGCGCGGGAAATAGTAGATGTCGCTGAGCTTCTCGGTGGAGAATTCGACGCCGGCAGTCCAGTTGTAGGAATCGCCGCGGGTGGTGCGCATATACTGCAAACGCCCCTCGAAACCGGCCTTCGAGCTGTTCGAACGGACGGATTTCGATTTTATGATCCACTTGGCGACCTCGAAGGAGTTGTCCCACTCCTGTACATACTGGATGCCGTCGATGCTGCGGTCGCCGTAAGCGGCATTCAGGAAGAACGTATTCTCCTTCGAAGGCTTGTAGACGGCGTTCAAGCCGATCGACCAGCGTTCGTCCCGGGTCGTGCCGACCATTTTGGGCGTCGTGTAGCTGTTGGTGACATCCTCTATTTCCCGGGTGTACTTGCCCGATACGAGCAGGCGCAGTTTTTGGGTCGTGAACGAGTACTGGCCGCCGACGCCCATGCAGTTGGCGTTGTAGATGCGCTGGTTGTCATCCGTGCTGTTGGAGATGGAGGCATCGACGTAGAATCCCGGGAAGTTGAAAATATAGACCGGGTTGGTGCTCATCGAGATTTTATTCGAGGCGGTTCCGTCTTCGCGCCGGGAGTAATACTGGTAGTTAGCGCCGATGGCGTGCTTGCCCAGCGTGACGGTCACACCCGGTTTGATCTCGAATTTCGAAAGGCTGACCAGCGGACGCGGGTCGTGCTGTTTGGCGCCCTGGCCGTTCTGATAAGTGGCTTCGATTCCGAAGATCAGGCGGTCCCACAATTTGGGCGCCGCAGCCTTCACGGTCATGTCGTAGAGCTGGTTGATCCATTTGCTTTTGTAGGTGTCGGCGATGAAGAAGGGCGTGCCGCGCAGCGGGTCGATCAGCGAGGCGTTGTACTCGGCATCGCGCAGCTGGTCGCGCGAATATTCGAAACTACCCCAGATGAAAGCGCCCTTGAGGGCCTTCATCGTGCCGCCGCCGTCGGTGAAGAAGCGGTACCCGGTGTTGTGTTCCCCCTCCTGCGCCCGTTTGAACGAACCTTTCTCAATATCGTATCCCAGTCCGACCTGGCTGTAGTAGTCCATCTGGTCGAGCTGGATGCCCGACGCGTTGTCCGAGTAGCTGAACTGGAGACTCTCGCTTTTCAGCCGTTCGACGGAGGCCTCGGTATTGATCCGCTGCGCCGAGGTGCAGAGCGGCGCAAGGGCCGCAGCCACGAGGCATCCCGTCAGTTTGATGTAGCTATATTTTATCATAACTCATTCGATTTAGGGGGATTATTATTTCAGGGACCAGTTCCAGGCGGGCATCTTTTCGCCGTTGCGGCGGAACTGCGGGACCTGCGTTTCGAAATCTTCCGTCGAGTTGTTCGTGTCCTGGTAGATCGGGGTGCCGTCGGGCCGTTGGCCGATCACTTTGCGGCACACGCTCTTGCCAACGTAAATTTCCTCCGTCGAAGCCGCTCCGGCGTCCACGAATCCGGGAATACGCTTCATGTTGAGGCTGTTCGATGTCGGGAGCATCTCCACGCCGTCGATCAGCTGTTCGGCCGGAATGCGGACGTACTCCTGCGTTTTGCCCACCTGTCTCTGGGTCGTCTCTCCCACCACGCCCGTATTGATGGTCGGGAATTCGAGGTGCTTGCCGGGCTGGTAGATGCAGAGTCCCGGACCGCTGACGGTGTTCAGCCACTGCATGGTCACGATGTATCCCGACCAGAAAACGTACTCGAGATCAGGAACGTCCGGGTTGACACGCTGCGGATTGCCGGCCCACGTTTCGAATTCGGACAGCGAAGTGTCGATCAGTCCGCCGTATTTGCTGTGGTCGGCATGGTTCGCGGCCTCCTGGGTGATGATGAACGATTCGCCCGGCTTGAGCGGGTAGTCGGTTCCGTTACCCGGCAGCTGCCAGACCGTCACGGCATAGACGTAGTTGTTCAGTCCGTCCTCGGCGGGCCATTCTGGGAGCGTCGCCGTTGCGAATTCGGGCACGAGACGCGCGAAACAGAGGTGGTCGAGGTAATAGGTCTCGTCGCCGTTGTTGTAGATTTCGTAGAACTGGTCGCGGAAATAGGTCGCCTGCGTCTCGGGATTGGTGCTTCCGCAGTAGAAGATCTGGCTGAAGCAGAGCGGGCCCACCATGGCGGGACGGATGGCGATCGAGAAGTCGTTCGACGCCTCGGCCTGTTCCGGCGTGATGTCTTTGGTGATGGCTTTGTTCTGCACCGATCCGTTCAGGTAATAGGTATTGCCTTCGGATTCAGATTCGCCGAATACCGAGATCGTGTAGTTGCCCGGTGCGACCTCGGTTTGTGCGATGCCGTTCTCGTCGGTCAGCGTTTCGATGACGGCGTCCTCCTCGAAATTGGTGAAACGGACGGTGAGCCCATCCACCGGGAAATCCGTGTTGATGGTACCGTTGCCGTCGGCATCCACAAAGCCGGTCACGGCCTTGACCTTGAAGGAGACGTTCAACGGATTCACAACATCGGCCTGGCTGGCGGAGTCCATCATCTCGATGCACGAACAGAGCCCTGCAGCGGCCGTCAGTATGGCTATATATGTCTTTTTCATGGTTGTACTTGCGTTGTAGGGTTATCGAATCTTGACAGACAGCGCAGCTCCGAAAAAGAAGGTCTTTGCGTTGCGCCGGGTGTACTTGCCCGGATAGACTTTGCTCTCCCAGATCGGCGTGCTGCGGAACATATTGTTGGCGAAGAACGAAATGCGCATGAAATTGCGGATTTCCTTGGTCAGATTGATGTTGATACAGAGTATCGGGGGCATCGAACCTTCGGGAATCAGCCGGCGTGCGTCGAGGCGCCCGCGCATGTCGAGGGCCTGGAACTCCTCTTCCCCGATGCGCGAAGCGTCGAAATCATACACCTGACCGTCCAGGCGCGAGATGTATTTCACAGGGATCGAGTCGTTGCCGTAGGTGGTGTACTCACGCTCCTTCCATTTGACGCTGGCTGTCAGCGTGACGACGAAACCGATTCGCGGAATGTTGTGCGTGATACGCAGGTTGGTCGTCGTTGACGACGAATGCTCCGCCTTGTTGCCCGGTTCGAAGACGCCCATGTGGGGATAGGAACCGGCTACGCTGCTGCCTGTCGTATGGTTCGTGAACGTGTAGTAGTTCTTCCACGATTTGTACTGCGTCCAGCTTCCGTTCAGTCCGAACGAGGTGCGGATGGAGTTGATACGTCCGAAATCGATGTCGAACTCGACGCCCCGGCTGTTATAGGCAAAGTAGTTGGTCGGGATCGAATACTGGAGCAGGATTTTGTCTGACGACTTGAGCGACAACTCGGGCATATCGGTCTCATTGGCCGGTTTGGCCGCCGAATACTGATTGTAGTCCACGCATTTGAAGGTGTCGAACGTTGCGCTGGTCATGTAGCCGTTGCGGGTCTTGTCCTCGTAATAGGTGACTGAACCGCGCACCTGCCCGATCTTGAAATCGACGCCGACCTCCCATTTGGTGGTTTTCGCCAGTTCGAGATCCGGATTCTCCGCCGAATAGACGTGCGTCGTGGCGATCTGGAATTTCTGGGCGTCGCTGAAGCCGCTCGCCGTGGTGTTGTCGAAGTTCAGGATGTCGAAATAAGCGTTGTCGGGATAGAGATAACCCAGCGAGGGGGCTTTGTACGTGATGCCGTAGCCGCCGCGGACGCTCAGTTTCTCGGGAATCAGGTCGTAGGAGGCGTTGATACGGGGTGCGACGCCTCCGTCCATGTTGTAAATATGGTCATAGCGGACGCCGGCGACGATTTCCAGCTTGCGGCGCAGGATGTCCATCGAGAAATACTCCTCGGCGAAGAGGCTGAACTGGTGCATGAACGGCACGTCTTTGAAGGCGCGTTCGCGCTGGGTGGTGAAATTGCTGCTCACCTTCCGGCGCGGCGGGGTCTCCGGGTCGAAGACCTTGCCTTCGCCCAGGTTGCCCGTGGCGCGGTACTCGCCGCCGATGATCAGCCGGTGGTGAGTGCGTCCCAGGTCGCCGGCGAAATTGGCCGACAGCTGCGCGAAGGTGTTGAGCTCCTTGCCGTACAGGTTGTATATGGCCGTATAGTCCGACGGCAGGCGCCAGGCTTTGCCGTTCTTGTCGGCATCGGGGATGTTCGTGATTTTCGTACCGTCGGCCAGGTAAATATCCTGTCCGGGCATGCTCGAAAGAATGGCTCCGTCGGTTTTCGAGGTGGAGTAGGTCCAGTCGGAGTTGGTGGCGAACTCCTCCCGGTACGTTTTTTTGTTCGTATAGTTCGCCGAGACGGTGTATTTGAGGTTTTTGAGCCAGTTTTTGTTGAAATTGAACGACCCGTTGGTGTTGAAGCGCAGGCCCAGGTCGCGCTGGGTCATCAGGTCCAGATCCCTCGCGTCGTCGGGATTCGGTTCGGCCTTGTCCTTGGTGTAGAACAGGTTGAACGAGGTGTTGGTGGACCATTTGCCGACGGTGTTCGAGTAGCTTACGCGTCCCGTCACACGGTTGTAGGTGTCGTATCCTTCGGTCGGATCGTATTGGGCGAAGGTGTAGTCTACGCCGTAGTTGAGCACGCCGGCTTTACGGCCGAGGCCCACGCCGTGCGATACGGAAGCCATGTAGACATTGGGATTGACATCCAGCTGGATCGACAGCGGCGTGCGTCCCGCCTTGCTGTTGACGATGACGGCGCCCGAAGCGATGTCGCCGTACTGGGCCGAGGCAATACCCCGGATCACCTCTACCGATTCGATGTTGTTGGTGGTGATGGTTCGCATGTCGACGCCCGAGTTGGGGGTCGATATGCTGGGCCCTGCGTCGGCTCCCAACGCCAGCGACAGGGTCTGCATGTTGGCGTTGTTCGAAAGGGGAGCGCCGTCCATGATGATGGCCGTGCCGAAGCTCTGGCCGTTGCGGACGGAGAATGTGCTGACTTTCTTGAGGGCGATCTCTTCGGCCGTGCGTGTGCTGGCGCCCGGAAGGAGCGACATGATGTCGGCCAGCGATGTGGCCTGAATGTGCTCCATGGCCGATTTGGAAATCTTCGAAGCGGTTGCCGCACCGGTCTTTTTCGACTCGGCCGACACCACGATGTTTTCCAGATAGAACGAGGTGGCCTTTAGGGTGAATTTGAGCGAGTCCCGTGCGGGAAGCTGGATGGTCTGAGACAGCGGCTCGTAACCCAGGGAGCTGATCTCGACCTTGTATTTCCCCGGATTGGAGAGTTGGATTTCGAACCGGCCTTTGACGTCGGTGGTCGTTGCTACGCCGATTTCGGGCAGGGAGACAACGGCGTAGGCCAGCGGAGTGATCTTAGAATTTCCCCCCCCCCTCAGTTTCCGAGGCTTGGACCGTGCCGCTGAACGAGATCTTACCTTTGCCCTGCGCCCACACGGAGGTGGCACCGTAAAGCAGCAGCATACTCGTTAACACACTTAATTTGGCGAAAAAAACCTTCATAAGCAGAATGTTTTGGGTTAATAAATGATTCTTAAATCTTCCGGATGCAAAATCTTAGCAATAGAACGGATTGTATGCAGACTCCGGAGGGGCAAGAATTTTGCGATTTTCGCGATGCCAATATAATGAATTTTTTTTAATAACTGCCCGAATGGACTATTTTTACCAACAAATAGGTATGTTTGAGAGCGTCATATGGCACATTTTTTCGCACTCTTTTTATAATGAATAAATTTTCCCTCTATTTTGCAATGCTCCTTTTTCTGCTCAGGGCGGGGTAGATTATGATACCGCTGGTGTGTCTATTTGCAGGAGTAGCCGATGGGAGAGAGTCGACGGACTTTACAGTGCCATGTTCGATCATGTTTTTTGATGCTGAATAACTTCAATTTGTCCTCGGACGAAAGAACCCGACAATTGTACGTTGCCATGACAATGGGCTCCATGGGTTAGAATGCCGCCCTTTTTAGCAAATTTGTCAAATCCGTATTTTTTTCGTATCTTGCAATTAGTTATTTGAAATGCGGTATTTGAGCGCAAAAAGCTGAAAATAAACCGTTACCTTCTCGTTACCTATTCTCCTATATGAAAGTTGTAACGACCCGATAAATCGAATCATTAGAGCTTTTTAATCCCGTTCCCGCGATAGGCCGGGCTTCTAATTATACAGAGCGTATGTTTATTTTATCTCGAATTGTGCGA
>ERZ834769.2188-NODE-2188-length-15143-cov-13.162182_pt1 | contig 15143 bp, 14 predicted proteins | sample MGYA00519690_ERZ834769 | MGnify/ENA primary metagenome ERZ834769 (study PRJEB31850, sample SAMEA3708760) | human gut metagenome | biome: human gut; feature: human-associated habitat; material: faeces | place: China | collected 2014 ... | reverse complement strand
CGCACATTGTTCCGTCTGAATATCTCCATCGCGTTGCCGACTTGGAGATAGTCGCGCCCCCAGCGGGTGAGGTCTTTCATAATGCAGACACCGATTTTCCCGTTTTCCACATCGTCCATCATGCGGGAGTAGGCGGAACGGTCAAAAAACCTGCCGCTTTCGTCATCGTCGATGTAGTGCCGGATATTGGTTAGGTGCTGCCCTCTGGCATAGTTCTCCAAAAATATTTTTTGGTTCTGTATGCTGTTGCTCTCGCCGCCGTCCCTGTCCTCGTCGCCCACGGAAAGGCGGGAGTAAAGGGCTGTAATTTTGCTATATAGAAAGCGGTGTATATTTCAAATCTTTCTACTTGTTGCAAGAGAGTACCACATGGTATAATAAAAACAGCTATAACTGGGAGTTCAAACTATGTTGATTTATTTACAGATGCTGGAATCTCCAGAGGAGAAGTCAATATTGGAGCAGATATATCTGGAGTACCGTGGTCTCATGTATCATGTGGCCTACGAAATTTTACATAACGAGCAAGATGCCGAGGACGCTGTCCATCACGCTTTTGTAAAGATAGCAGAGAATATTAAAAAAATTTCTGATCCAGTGTGTCCAAAAACGCATAGCTATGTCGTTACAATAGTTGAACACCAAGCAATAGATCAGTATAGGCGGTTACAAAAACACCCTTCTGTCGAACTGATTGAGGAAATTCAAGGCACAAATGCTCATTATGAAGGGGATAACGATTTGACAAAATGTATTTTGAAATTGCCTGCAAGGTATCGAGAAATGATTTTGCTGCGTTATCATCATGGGTACACTGTTAGAGAAATCGCAAAGGTGTTGGGGCTGTCGTTGCCGACCGCAATTAAATTGGATCAACGGGCCAAAAGCAGATTGAAAAAAATGTGTGAAGAGGAGGGAATCCTGTGATAAGCGAGGAAATGATAAAAAATGCAGCAACTGAAGCAGATCAGGCAATCAGGGATTCGCTTCCTGCTCCGGCAAAATGTGAGCATAAGTTTTCTCCATTGTTTCAAAGAAAAATGTGCCGATCCTTCCGTATGGTAAAACATCCTGTGATTTATAAACTGCCCCGATATGCAGCCTGTTTCGTTCTTGCGGCAGCTCTTGCCAGCGGTACATGGCTGACTGCGAATGCTGAAGCACGAACTGCTTTTTTTGCATGGATGCGAGAGCAGTACGAGGCTTTTGTTGAGTACAGATTTACTGGTGAGGCATCTCAAGAAAATGACTCTGCAGATTATGAATTGACATGGTTGCCTGAAGGGTTCTCTCTACAAAAAGAGCAGAACCTTGACGGCGGCACATATCTAACCTATACCGATGATTCAGGACAGCGTATTATATTTTCCTGTTTGAAGGGTGATGATGCAGCAAGCCTGTTTGTTACATCCGACTATACGGAGGTTCAGTCGACTCAAGTCGGAGATATCTGCGCAGATTTCTATCAAGCCGACGGAGAAGCATCCTCCAATATGCTTGTCTGGTCATCAGCAGAAAATGATCTCGTTTTTTATATTATGGCAGACATTCCCGAGTCTACTATGATAAAAATGGCAGAAGGTGTCCAAAAAAAATAATTCTAAAAAAACCGAATCCAACTGTCCAAAATGACCTCCTTTATTCGTTTACATGGTATAAGCGAATAAAGGAGGTCATCCCTTTGAAAAAACATTTCTTCCCCATCATGTGTGCATTCCTCGTGCTACTCTCATCTACTGCCCATGCAGCAACGAGAGCAGCAGCGGTTGTTCCCCGTATCTCTTTTAATGGAACAACTGCCTCCTGTACGGTGTTTGTTGCTGCGGACCGACCGACTGATGACATTGAAGCTGTAATAAAGTTATGGCAAGGAAGTAAGTGTATCGAAACTTGGGAAGCATCTTCTGTTGGAGATCTTGCCTTTAGTGGCACAGCAACGGTGTCGAGGGGAAAAACCTATCAATTAACAGTCGATGTTACCCTTGAAGGCAAGGCACAGCCAAGATTTTCTGTCGAAGGAACTTGTCCATAATACGGTGTATCACTGTAATTGAACAAATATGTGGAGACATCTTTTTTACCGGAAAGGAGTTGATACCGATGTTTTCTTTTTTGATGACAGGATTTTAGATGATTTGTCGCCTTAATAGAAAGGAAGGTTTGATATGAAAAAACTGTTTTCTTTGTTGTTGGTCTGCGCTTTGGCCTTTACCATGAGCGTTTCCGCATTCGCAGCCGAGGGCGCACCCTCTACGGAAAAAGAACCCCCGGCACAAACTGAAGTGGATGCAACTACACGTGCAGCAGATATCCCCACTGAGTCCGTTGCGTTGCCCTATTACGCAACGGTGGTTAATCTATGTGAAGGTTGCGGTACATACACCAGGTACTACTTTAATACCACCTCTGGCAAGTTGACGATTGGCGGAACGCTGAACAGCAGCGGCGACGAAAACAATAAATCTCGAAACGCCAAGATTGAACTGTATGAGGTCAACAAAAGCGGTGCCATTGACTCCTATACTGTATCGCAGTTCACCGAATCGACATCTTTGAGCCATACATTCAGAAACCTGAGCGCGAACAAGAACTACTATATCCGTATTGTTAATACAACTGGTTGGGGCGGCCCCTTCACAGACCTGTGGTTGGGCGGAACTGTGAGTATCAGCCAATAAAATATATAACCGGTTGGGGGTGTCCTAAACAGGGCATCCCCTACCGGGGGATTATGGGGGATGGGACATGACAAGTTTGATACAATATGTGAGCAGAATATTAATTATTTCACTTCCGGCAGTAGTTGTCTTTCTGTGCTTTATGCCATACCGCATGAGGGCACTGAAGGCCATGAATCTGCACTCTGGATGGCAACGCGAGATTGGCTTAATTCTATTTGTTGTATCTATTTTCGGTATCTTGGCTCTGACATTGTGGCCTACATATATTTGGGAAGATTCTCCTGGTATTTGGGGAGATATCCGCATTCTAATTGACCGCCCTGCTTGGAAATCCAGTTTAAGCGTAGTTCCATTCTCTGTATTCAAAGATTATTATGAGGATTTATTGAAAAGTCCCGTGTACTTTTTTGTGACGCTCATTAACTTCTTTGGCAATTTGGCTATGTTTATCCCAATTGGATTTTTTCCCGCCCTTTTATTCCGAAATGCCACATTGAAACGATCTGCAATCATCGGTTTTGGAATGTCAACTTTTATAGAGTTTGCACAGTATTTCATTATGCGCAACACCGCTGTTGACGATATTATTTTGAACACACTTGGGGCAATATGCGGTTATTGGGTGTACCGTTTACTACGAAAGATGTTTCCAAGTTTCTCCCGCAAATTTATATGCAATATCACACAAGCAGCCGGGAATTGATGATCATGCTGATGAAAAGGGCCTTTTGACCTCAACGTCATAATGTGATACCAACCACTTCACCCGAACAAAGGGAAAGACTGTATCGCTCCGCCAAGGGGTAACTATACCTGTTTGCTGAACCGAGGAGGGGTTCAATATGACCCCACCGGAACAGCCCACTCTATCGGAGAATTAAGACAGAGAAAGAACAAACACGGAAAGCTCTCATCCTGCAAGCTGGCTTAATTTCAGTCGTCTTCCTCCTTCACGAAGATGTAGATGCTGTGATTGGATGGAGAAAAGAGCGTTTTACACAAAGGGCGAGAAAGTGCCAATGAAATGGCACATAGCCCCCCCCAGCAATAGCACGCTATCCCTATGTACCCGCACAATCAGAAGATTTTGAAAGAACTGAAATATGCCCTCACCCGGCAGATTTGGAACAGGTTCACATCGTCCATCCGGGAGCCGCAGATGCAGGGTGTTTTGCAGGGATTTCGTGTGGCGGGAACCGGCACAAAGCTGGGAAAAGACTATCCGGTGGTGGCGTATCGGTACGGCGGCGCTGTGGAGCTGGAGAAGCTGCTGGACTATATTCCGGACAGCAACGGAGAACAGCAGCGCATACAGGCGCTCATGCGAAAGAGCCGCCTGTCGCTGGCCGAGGCGAAGGAGAAGTATCCGGACTGGTATGAGCGCCGGGTGGTGAAGAAGGAACGCCGGGGGCGCTGGACGGTGAAGCGGGATCTTTATGGCTGGTGGCTGCACAGGATCGCCGATGAGATCCGGGTTGGGCATCGGTTCTACGGGATTATGACGCTTGCCATCTATGCCAAAAAGTGCGGCATAGACGAAGAAGAGCTGCGCCATGACGCTTTCGCGCTGATTAAGCCATACGACGATATGAGCGTGGAGGACATCAACCGCTTTACGAAGGACGATGTGGTGTGTGCTCTGGAGATGTTCAATGAGGACTATGTGACTTTTCCGAGGGACGATATTGCAAAGATATCTGGTCTGACTATGCAAAAAATAAACAGCTTTTCATGTTGACACGGATAAAAAGGTAGTGTACACACACTATGTGTAGAAGTATAAGTGTAGTTACCATATTTAGACCGAATTATTTTCGGAGAAAGGAGTAAATCATGAAAAAGTTTTTAAGTCTACTCTTATCGGCATTGTTGGCAGTATCTTTTGTGGTTTCAGCCAGTGCGGCTGAAAATGTGGTTGATGATGGCGTACAGGAAAGTGCGGTAGCGGCTTATGACGAATTGATGGCCTCTTTTGCTACCACGTATTCTAATTCTGGTGAGAAGATCTATCCCGATTACTATGGCGGATCTTACATCAATGATGCTGGACAGTTGATTGTCTATGTTACTGATAATGTGCAGAGACCGGCAGTATTGAGTGATAATGCCAATGTAGTCTATGAGCCCTGCACCTACTCTTACAACGAATTGCTTTCTGTTATGGACACATTGAATAATTACAAATTCAGTCGTTCCAATGATGCTATTGCAAGCAATTTCAATGAGTTTGGCCTTTATGATTCAGAAAACAGAATTATTGTTAAATTGGATGATCTGTCTGATGAAAGCATAAAGGAATTCAAGGAAAATGTTTGTGACTCTGCTGTAATTAAGTTTGAACAGGGTTGTGGTCCTATCGAGACAGAAGTAAATGTCAATGCAGGTGATAAGATTTCTTTCTCTGGTGGAAGTGCATCCGTCGGATATCGTGTTAAAAGAGATGGTGTCGTTGGATTTGTAACAGCAGGTCATGCGGCCAACAGCGTGGGTAAATCTATTATGTACAATGGAACTACCATTGCTTCTTGCGAGGCAACGCAACAAAGCGGAAATGCTGATGCAGCTTTCTGTGCGATTACTAATTCCGACTATTCGCCGACCAACACACTGTCTGGTACAAGTAATACCTTATCTACCACAATCAGTGAACCTGGTGTTGGAACGGTCATCAATAAGATTGGTATGAAAACCGGACATACTTCTGGCAAAGTTTTGTCTACGAATGTAACTATAACTTTTTCCAGTGGAGCTACTATTTCCAATTTGACTTCTGCTGATTATGAAAGTGGTCCTGGCGATAGCGGCTGTGTTGTCTATTCTTATATCGGTTCTACTGGTGCCCGCCTTACATTGGGTATTCATACTGGAGCTTCCGGCAGTGGCACGAGATACTATACAAAGGCAAATGAAGTCAATGCTGCATTAGGCACCAGCAGATATTGATTTCCAAGCAGGGAAAGCTAAAATGAAGAAAAATTATTCGTTTATTTTGGTATTATTTCTGAGCTTGTGTCTTTTGTCAGGTTGCACTGTTTCACCTCAAGGAGATTTGCCTATGAACAGTGATGTACCTTCTGTTGATAGAGATTCTGCACAACAGATTGAAAACAATAAACCGACGGATGATGGTTTAACTGTCAGTCCTTCAGAATTAGATGGAAAAGTTAGTATGACAGTTTCGGCTGATGCAGCAGGTAGTCTTGACATAACTATAACCAATAATTCTGATGTCGATATTGATATGGGAGAAGATTTCTCTTTGCAAAAAATGGACAGTGAAACATGGAAAGATATACCATTGTCATTAAGCTATGCTGATAATTTAATTGTTATTTCTCCAAACGAAAGTCATACTTTCCACTATGATATTGGAAGTGCTGTTGTTTTGGAAAGTAATAAAACATATCAGATAGTAAAAGTTGTTTCTGCTGGACAAACAAATCACTCAGTATTTGCATCTTTTGAAATCAAATGATGACCAGGGGGCAGGAAATTAGGATCTCCTGCCCCCTGTATTGTATTCAGCGCTTGACAGCTTTTTACTGCACAAGTTGTCGGCTATTTAGCCCCCCGGCAGGGCGCAAAGCACTTTCCTACTGCCAGCCCCAACGGGGCGGCGGTGGGAAAGTGCTTTTGTTACTTTCTCACAAGAAAGTAACAAAGAGGTTACCTAATCGGTACTTGTATGGTAAAATGACAGCAGTACGAAAACGGAAAAACAGGGCAGAGGAAAGGAAGGGTGAGAGGTATCGGAACAACGATTTCCGGCATGATGGGCCGGGGAAGCATCCGGCACAATAACCGGGAGTTCACGGCGGCCAATGTAGACCGGAACCGGTCGGGGCAGAACATCGTCTTTGTCAACGAGGATCTGAAGCAGGTCTATCATGAGCTGTTTGACGAGGCGCTGGAGAGCTACAACGCCGGGAAGAAAAAGACAAGGGACAAGATCCCAGACTACGAGCATATCCGGCAGAGCAAGCAGGAGAAGCTGTTCCATGAGGCCATCTTCCAGATCGGCAATCTCAGCGACTGCGGCTGCGGCTCGGAGGGCGGCCAGCGGGCAGCCGAGGCGCTGACGGAGTTCGCAAAAACCTTTCAGGAGCGCAACCCCCATCTCCGGGTGTTCAACATGGTGCTGCATATGGACGAGGCCACGCCGCACCTTCATGTAGACTATATCCCGGTGGCAACGGAGCAGACGCGGGGCCTGTCCGTGAGAGTATCCATGAAGCAGGCCCTCAAGCAGCAGGGCTTTACAGGGATTGGTCGGAAACAGACCGAGTGGAAGACTTGGATGGATCGGGAGAAGGACGCTCTGACGGAGATCGCCCAGCGGCACGAATTTGAAATCATTTCTCTCGGCAGCAACCGGCGGCACATGGACTTGCCGGAGTACCGGGCGGCGATCCAGGGGGCCGAGGCCGTGCAGGAGCAGACGGCGGCAGCCACACAGGAACTGACAGACCTGCAGGAGCAGAAGACGGAACTGAAGAGGGAAATCAAGTCGCTCTCCGGTGCTTCTGCGGCGCTGAAGGCTGCAGAACGGGTGCGGGTGGACTTCGACACCATCCGACCGGAAAAAACGCTCACAGGGGCTGTCAAGGGCGTTACGGTGGAGCAGATCAGGGATCTCAAGGCTGCGGCCATGTGCTGAATATGCTGGAGCGGCACCTGCCGAAACAGCTTCTTCACCTCGTCGATAAGGCGCGGGATCTGCTGCCGGAGCATCAGTCCTAAACGGCTTTGCCGGCAGCTTTCTGTCATTGGGAAGTTATATCCTGCTGACGGTTCTGTGGCTTGCCATTTTGATCGTATTGGGCTCAAAGATCGTTTGTAAACGCAGCTCTTTTCAATGGCAAAGGATCATACTTCCCATATGTGGGCTCATTCTTGGTGCGGCGGGGATTGCCGGAATGCTTCATTGGTTTTCTCTTTACACAATTATTTCGACGGAGTTGAACATAGTAGCAGGTATAGGAATTGCAGCGGCCATCTGCGGGATTTTCACGGAACTCAGCTATGTTGTAAAGAGAAAAAATAGAGCATCAGTACTTACGATTGTTTTATGTGCATTGCAAATTATAGCTGCGTGGATGCTCGGATTCTTAACAGTAGTATAAATTAACAGAAAACGGAGGGACGGACTTATCCAATATAGGTGAACAGAGAGTATTTGCGTCGAGTAGACGTAAAGCCGAATAAGAAAACGTGTTTGGATCGATTGAATCTTTCGCTGAAAGTACTGAGGCCTTCCCTCTCGGCACACGGATGACATTGGGCAAACGGAAAATTCCAGGAAAAGCAGGAATGTCTGGTGTTCTGTAGGAATGTCTGGTGTTCTACATTGAAATCCCTGCGCGCTTATGGTATAATATTCTTCACAGGCGCTGTGCCGTCGGATTTGAGGCAAACTGCGTACAGGCAGGCTGCCTTTTCTTTCATCCACCGGTTAGAGTAAGCTAACCTGTGCACGGAACTGGAAAGGTGGAATGGACCAATTTGCATAAAAGTGTCTAATCATGTGTCGGAGGAGGTGGTCTGGTATGCAAGAAGCACGATATGATTTTCTTCATGGGCAAACGGAGCGCAACGACTTTTTCACCCCCGTGATGCAGCAGCTTTGCGGTATTATGAAAGACAATCAGGTTGCTTTGCCAAGCGATATTGGAGAAGGATATTTCCGCTATATTTCACCGTGCCCCAATATCGAGATGTATATCTGCGATGTAATGTTTTACAGGGACACAGTATTGCGGGAGCAGGTGTATAAGGATTCTTTTTCCGTCATTTTCTCTCTTTCCGATGCGTTGGAGTGGAAGTCTTCGGGCAGAAACCAAAAAACGTTGTTGGAAAAGGGAGATTGCTGCGTATACGGCAGCGGCCTGTTTGATGCGGAAAATATCTATGAGGCAGGGCGGAGATATATAGGCGTCGGGCTGAACCTGCATCCCTGTCGGTTTCGGTCTGTGATGGATGGTTTGCAGAAGAAAAAGGTTTGTACCGTCTTTGACGGGACAAAAACCCCGCCAAAACATAGAATCACCACTACCATAGAAACCACAATACGCCAGATATTGCAGTGTAATTATAATGACTGCGCAAAGTCATTGTATCAGGAAGGAAAGATACTGGAACTTGTTGCCGCCTTTGCGAACGAGATGATGGATCAGAATTCTGTTGCTGTGAAGAGGTCGTTGAGCTGGGCGGATAGCGAGGTTTTACTTCAGGTCAGGCGACAGATAGATGAGGGATTTCTGGAACCCGTGACCATCGCGGAGCTCTCCAAACAGCACTTTATGTGCGAATCCAAACTCCGTGAGATATTTCGAAAGCACTATGGAATCACCATATATCAATATATGTTAAATCGCCGCATGGAGCATGCCTGTGAACTGTTGTCTGCGCCCGATGCTCAGGTGAAAGACATAGCAGGGTTGGTGGGGTACAGCAACATCAGCCATTTCAGCGACGCCTTCCGAAAAAAGTTTGGATGCACTCCGAGTGAATATAAGCGGAGCTTACCATTCTGAAACATAAAAGCAAAGACACAGGTGTATTCTTTTGTGGTTACTTGGATGGAAATTACAAAGATTGCATCTTCCCTTGAAAAACCAGAATAGTAGGCAGCACATTTCGAGGAAGATCTTGCCCAGTGGAAACTATATCATTTGAAATGTGAGCTGCTCAGCAGCGGTATACACATCGATCTTAGTGCTGGGCGGAATTAACCGTACGCGCGGGGCTGCAAAACGAGCCTACGCACAAGTAAAACTTTGACCGCTGAAAAAGCAGAGCGGCGGGACAGATAGAGTCTGTCCCGCCGCTCGTGTTTTAAGGGCATATTGGCTTGATGAACCGGAAGTTACAGCGCCGCCTTTTTCCATTTTCTGATCTTAGTTCTAAAAGTTCCGAAAGGAGCAACAGTATTAACGTGAATGAACCTGTAAACTTCCCATACAGCTGCTTTTGTAGCATCATCAGCCCATTTTCTCATATGCGGCTTAAATAATTCATCCGCACTGAGCGAATCAATCATTGCGCAGATAGACTTGACATTTTCGTTCAGTTCGGCTTTCAACTCTTGAAGAGACAAATGAGCGTAGGTATCCGTGAACCACTGATACAGCTCGCCAAGTTGGTTCCATTTAAATTCGTCCGACGGCGTCTTTACTTGAAGCCCCTTTCTTTCATCTTCCTCCCATTTAAGAACCAATGTTGTCCAACCCACCTGATAGGCAAGGTTTTCTGCCGGGGTCCGGTCAACCTCATCAACCCTCTTATCTTTTAAGGCTTCTGGTATGCTGTCAAACTCCGAAATATATTTTTCAAAAGTTTTATTGATTTCAGCTTTGAGTTCTTCTTTGCTTTTGTATACTCGCAAAAAACCACCTCCATAAATTCCGGTTTGTCTATTGAGCAATGATTCTGATTATAGCATAGCTTTATGAATTATTCTATTACTGCACTGAGCATCATGGCGCTTTAGGGGAAAGACATGGCGTTTTCGGGGGGATTTTTCCTTTCGCCGACTGTATAATGGTAGGCGGTTAGAAAACGTTGACCCCACACGGTTAAAAGACTCAGCTGTTCTGTTATTTCGCTATGCGCGCCCGTTGGTTAGCTTGCTCTAACTAAAGATTTATTACTCAGGAGGTCATCAGAATGAAAAAATTCGCAATGCTTATGTTGTGCCTTGTGCTTGTGTTTGCTCTTGCAGCCTGTGCTGGAACGGATACCACGCCGCAGGGATCGGTCTCGGATACTGTCACGGTAACGGATATGAAGGGCGAGGTTGCCATCCCGGCAAATCCACAGCGCATCGTTGATGTAGCTGGCTTGACAGAGGAACTTCTTATTCTGGATATGAAGGTTATCGCCTCGGCTAATACCAGCATGTTCGATGGGGTGTCTGTCCCCAAACATCTGACAACGCTTTTTGCCGAAAGAGGTATTGAGGTTGTCGGCAATTACTCCGGGTCTTCTTCTACCGGAGACCTGAACCTCGAAAAGATCGCGGAGTTAAAGCCTGATCTGATCATTATGAATATTCGCCATGAGAAGGTTTATGAACAACTCGCAGCTATTGCTCCCACGGTCATGATCGACGATGACATAAGCTATGTTAACTGGCGCGGAAGATTTAAGCAACTGGGGCAGTGGTTTGATAAAGAAGCAACCGTAGAAAAATGGCTTGCCGACTACGATGCCAAAGCTGCGGAGCTCGCGGCAAGAATCAGGGATATGATTGGGGACGAAACCTTTGCTGTATTGGAGGCCAATTCCGTTCATTTTGGTTCCTATTACATCTATCGCAGCGGCGGGCCGGGTGAGCTTGTCTACGATGAGCTGAAACTCACACCATCAGCCGGCGTACCGGAGAATGTCTGGGGTGAAGTGGTCGATGCGGAATACTTTTCCCTAATCGATGCAGATCACATCTTCTTCTTTAGCGACGACGGCAGAGCTGGAGACACGGGGACCCTTGCCGTGTGGAAGAATATGAAAGCGGTCAAAGCCGGCAACGTTTACTTTGGTATCAACGAAGATCAGTATAATATGGCTTTTACGGCGATGGGAAAGGAACTCTATTTGGAAAAGCTCGCGAACGCGATTCTGAACCATGGGAACATTGAGTAAGGGAACAGGCGCGGTTGCGGGAATATCGCAGAGACAAGGGAGATACAAACGCTCCGCGCCGGCTTTTCTGATTATTCTTGTCGCATTGGTGCTGCTGCTTGGGTTCTCAATGGTTCTCTCCGTCTGCACCGGCATTGCTGGCGGTAGCTTCAAGGTCTTTGCGGAAACGGTTATATACCCCGCCAAGGCTTCTGATGTTGGAATGATTATGTTGGAAATGCGTATGCCCAGGGCGCTGGCTGCCGGGCTGACAGGAATGGCCTTCGCTCTCTCCGGCGCTGTGATGCAGGGAATTACCAGAAACCCCCTGTCGGACGCCGGCCTTCTGGGGATCAATGCGGGAGCTGGTTTCTTTGTCGCGCTGTCCGCAATTCTGTTTCCCGCCGCATCAGACATCGTGAAAACATGCGCCGCCTTTGCCGGAGCCGCTCTTGCGGTATTCATGGTCTATGGTTTCGGCGCCGGCAAACATAGATCCGAATCTTTCCGGTTCATTCTGGCAGGCGCTGCTGTATCAGCCCTGCTTACCGCGTTGAGTCAGGCGGTTTCTCTGGCGTTTGGAATCGTGAAAGCCCTTTCTTTCTGGAGCGCGGGCAGTTTGTCCGGTGTGACATGGCAAAGCTTGAAAATGCTATCCCCGGTGATTCTCTCAGCCGGTGCGCTTGGTTTGCTTTTATCGAGCCAGCTATCAGCTCTGGCACTGGGAGAAGATAGCGCCGCCAGCTTGGGTGTAAATGTCCGCACGGTCAGGCTTTTCGGTATGCTTGTGGTGTTGCTGCTTGCGGGAGCCAGTGTATCGCTCGTGGGAGGCATCGCATTTATCGGTCTTATCGTACCGCATATATCCCGACTTCTTGTGGGCGGTGATTATCGCAGGCTGGTTCCCGTGTCTGCGCTCATGGGCGGCGTTGTGCTGGTGCTGTCGGATATTGCGGCGCGCATGATAAACGCCCCTTTTGATACGCCTGTCGGCGCACTGATATCCATCCTCGGCGTGCCCGTCTTTTTTGCGCTTACTTTCAGGAAGGAGGGCATGGTCTTATGAAAAAGAAAACCAGACAGCTCCTTATCCTCAACGGTCTTCTTATCCTGATTGTGGCTGCGGCTATCTTTTCCGTTAACAGTGGTTACGCAAGAATTCCCTTCTCGACTGCGGTTCACAGCATATTCCAACCGCATATGGAGGGAACCTCCGTAGTCGTAGCGCAGTTTCGCATTCCGAGAATCGTCCTCGCCGTTCTATGTGGGATGGGTCTGGCACTTGCCGGATGCGTTATGCAGACTGTCACGGGTAATCCGCTGGCCGATCCGGGGATATTGGGCATAAACGCAGGGGCGGGATTTGCCGTTATGCTGTTCCTGACATTTTTCCCTGCACTGCATATACGTACCATGGCATACCAGCCGATATTTGCCATAGCGGGCGGGCTTTGCACAACGGGACTGCTGTATCTTTTTGCAAAGAGGAACGGAAAACTCCTCCCAATATATTTTCTGTTGGGCGGCATCGGTCTTGCGTCCCTATTTTCTTCTTTTATGCTGATCATGGCCGCGAACATGGACAACAGCAGCTATCAGCTCGTGGCAAGATGGCTGGCAGGAAATATTTGGGGAACGAGCTGGCATCAGGTTCTTGCCCTGTTGCCATATATGCTCATATTGGTTCCTTTTCTTCTTACAAAGTCGAACATACTGGATATTCTCATTTTAGGAGAGAATACGGCCATTTCTCTGGGGATAGCCGTAGAGAGGGAGATAAGACTGCTCCTGATTGCATCGGTGGCTCTTACCTCTGCCTGCGTTGCCGTCAGCGGAGGGATCGGTTTTGTGGGACTGGTAGCGCCGCATATGGCACGAAGGTTAATCGGTGGCAGACACCACGCCCTCATGCCTGCCTCCATGCTGCTGGGGGCACTGTTGTTGCTTTTGGCAGACACGCTGGGACGGTCTGCCTTTCAGCCGAGGGAGATCCCGGTTGGTATCGTGATCTCCGTGCTTTCGGCTCCGTATTTTCTGTTCCTGCTCCGCAGGTATTTTTAAGGGAGGACGTCTATGCTTTCACGTATGCAGGCAAAGGGTTTGTCTGCCGGATATAACGGGGAGGCCGTCTTCAGGGGGCTTGACTTAAAAATCCCTGAAGGCAGCATAACCACCTTGATAGGCTCCAACGGCTCTGGAAAATCCACCATACTGAAGACACTGTGCCGGATCATTTCCCCGGATTCCGGCGCAGTATACCTTGATGGCGAAGCGATCCACGAAATGCCGACAAAGCGTGTTGCCCAGAGACTTGCGCTGCTGCCACAGGGAGCGCAAGCCCCTGCCGGCATCACAGTCGGCGACCTTGTGGAATACGGGCGTTTTCCTTACAGGTCGGCACTAAGCGGTCTCGGCGAAAAGGATCGGGAGATCATTCAGTGGGCTCTTGCCAGTACAGGCATGAGTTCCCTTGAACATAGAGAAATGGAGAGGCTTTCGGGAGGTCAACAACAGCGGGCATGGATCGCCATGGCGTTGGCGCAGAAAACCGGATTGCTGTTTCTGGATGAACCCACGACCTATTTGGACATCTCGCACCAACTGGATATATTGTACCTTCTGCGCCGCCTCAACCGGGAAAATGGTGTTACCATCGTAATGGTTCTTCATGATTTAAATCATGCCATCATGTTTTCCGACTATTTGGTGGCGATCAAAGACGGGATGCTGCACAGCGCAGGTACGCCGCAAGAGGTTATTACCCAGCAGGCGTTGCGGGAAATCTTTGATGTAGAAGCGGAGGTCATTACACATCCGGTATTAAACGTTCCGGTATGCCTCCCCTTCAGGATAACGGAGCAGAACAAAAAAACAGGAGGTTCGAACACATGAAAAAAAGGGTGCAATCAGTGCTGTTCTCCGTGCTGGTGGGTGCGCTGCTGCTGTGCGCCGGATGCGGCAAATCAGGAGACATCTACACGGCGGGCGTTTATACGGCTTCCGCTGAAGGTTATTCCGGGCCGGTTACCGTAGAGGTAGAGTTTGACGGGAGCAGCATATTGTCTGTACATGTCCTATCTCACAGCGAAACAGTAAATATCTCAGACCGCGCAATAGATGAGATCCCTTCCCAAATCGTGGAGGCGCAGACCTGGGATGTGGATGCCGTTTCATCTGCAACATTTACCAGCGATGCCATTCGTGAAGCGGTCAGAGATTGCTTCGCGCAGGCGGCACTCCGATGAACCATTTGCGTTGCAAAGGATATTTTGCGGTGATAGAATGGGTAGGATGACAGGCAAGTCAAAAAATCAGCCATAGCTGCTGTTTTAAGTGCTTTTCCAGCGAAGTGCCGCAGGTATTTCGCTGGAGATTCCATATATGGCTGTATGAACTCCCTTCTATGCGCAAAAGAAAATCGCGACTTCTCCGGGCAGGGGTATATATTTTAAGAAAGGAACACGGAATATGAGCAAACAGAAAAAAACAAAGCAGCCGCCGGTGCTGGGCAGGCTGCTGGCATACGCCGGAGGGCATAAGTGGCTGTCCGTCTTGGGCTGCGGGCTGTCCGGCGTTTCGGCGGCAGTCGGCATTTTCCCGTTCGTCTTTGTCTGGTACGCGGCCAGAGGCATTTTAACGCCGGGAGGCGGCGTTCCGGCAGGGCTTGCCCGCTACGGCTGGTACGCGCTGGCGGCGGCACTTCTGAGCGCGGCGATCTATTTCGCCGGGCTCATGTGTACACACCTTGCGGCCTTCCGGGTGGCGACAAATATGCGAAAGGCGGCGGCCGCCCATCTCATTGACCTGCCGCTGGGGTACTTTAACGCCAACCTCACGGGGCGG
>ERZ834769.2183-NODE-2183-length-15160-cov-4.100298_pt1 | contig 15160 bp, 14 predicted proteins | sample MGYA00519690_ERZ834769 | MGnify/ENA primary metagenome ERZ834769 (study PRJEB31850, sample SAMEA3708760) | human gut metagenome | biome: human gut; feature: human-associated habitat; material: faeces | place: China | collected 2014 ... | reverse complement strand
ATCCCCCTGAGCGGCCAGCTTTTTGATCTGGTAGAAGCGTTCCATACCCACCAGCTTGCGGCAGAGACCACCCAGCGTGCCGCCGCCGATACCGCTGCCGCAAAGGTGCCGCACTTCTTTTCCGGCTTCCGCCCACAAAAAGGCGGTGCCGGTACCCATCGTCACAACTACGCCGGAGGTCTGACCGGACAGAGCCAGCGCACCGGTGCCGCTGGCCTGAAATTCATCCACCCGGCAGGTGGGCAGGCCGAACACATCCCCGTCCACATAGCTGGCGCCAACGCCGGTCAGAACGACCCGGCGCACATCTCCGAGGGAGAGACCGTTGCTGGTCAGGTAGTTGCCCAGTGCGCCGTACAGGCTGGTGACCTGATCCTCCGCCCGGACCCGGAGCATGGAGACCACGCTGCCGTCGGTCCGCAGCCCTACGATCTTTGTAGTAGAGCCGCCAATATCGATGCCTAAGATCACTTCCATGGCTTGTTTCCTTTCCAAAGGGGGCCGGCAGGTGAGGGATACGCGAAAGTCGGCCGCCGTCTTAGTTATGATAGGGGAGCAGAGGTGCCTTGTCAATGTTTATTTGTGAAAAAATTGATAAAAGAATTGCTTTTATCCGGGGAGATAGCTATAATGTGTGGTAACTTGTGGTGTAACGAGAAGGAGACACACGATGGATATCACAGATAAACTCAATATGACGATGCTCTGCGACTTTTACGAATTGACCATGGGAAATGGTTATCTGGAAGCGGGGCTGAAGGATCGAATCACCTATTTCGACATCTTTTTCCGTGATGTTCCGGACCACGGCGGCTATGCCATCTGCGCCGGTCTGGAGCGGATCATCGCCTATATTCAGGATCTGCATTTTTCTGAGGAGGACATTGAATATCTCCGGAGCAAGGATCTGTTTTCCGAGCGGTTTCTGGACTATCTCCGCGATTTCAAATTCACGGGTGACGTCTGGGCCATCCCAGAGGGTACTCCCATCTTCCCCCGGGAGCCGATCATCACTGTCCGGGCTCCGGCTATTCAGGCACAGCTGGTGGAGACCTTCCTGCTGCTGATCTTCAACCACCAGAGCCTTGTGGCCACCAAGACCAACCGCATTGTCCGGGCGGCGGAGGGGCGCGTGATCCTGGAGTTCGGTTCCCGCCGGGCACAGGGCACGGACGCCGCCATCTCCGGCGCCCGGGCTGCCTATATCGGCGGCTGCGCCGGTACGGCCTGCACCATTTCCGACCAGCTTTTCGGCGTTCCCGCCGGCGGCACCATGGCCCATGCCTGGGTGCAGATGTTCGACTCGGAGTATGAGGCCTTCAAGACCTACTGCGAGGTGTTCCCCACCAACGCCACGCTGCTGGTAGACACCTACAATACCCTGAAATCCGGTGTTCCCAACGCTATCAAGGCCTTCAACGAGGTGCTGCGGCCCAAGGGCATTACCAAGTGCGCCATCCGTCTGGATTCCGGCGACATCGCCTATCTCACCCGGGAGGCCCGGCAGATGCTGGATGAGGCGGGCTGGGAGAGCTGCAAGATCTCCGCGTCCAACTCCCTGGATGAGTACATCATTCAGGACATCCTCCGTCAGGGGGCTAAGGTGGACCTCTTTGGCGTGGGTGAGCGGATGATTACCTCCAAGAGCGACCCGGTGTTCGGCGGTGTCTATAAGCTGGCGGCCATTGAGAAAGAGGACGGCACCATCGTGCCGAAGATCAAGATCAGTGAAAATGTGGGCAAGATCACCAACCCCCATTTCAAGAAGGTCTACCGGATCTTTGACAAGGCCACCGGCAAGGCGGAGGCGGACTACATCACCGTGTGGGATGAAGTGATCGAGGAGGGTCAGCCTCTGGAACTGTTCGATCCGGATGCCACCTGGAAGCGGCGGACCTACACGGACTATACCATCAAGCCCCTCCAGGAGAAGATCTTTGACCATGGCGAGCTGGTGTATCAGCAGCCTACGCTGTCGGAGATTCAGAAGTACTGCCGGGAGCAGATCGATACCCTGTGGGACGAGGTAAAGCGTTTTGAGAATCCCCACAACTACTATGTGGACCTGAGCCAGAAGCTCTGGGACATCAAGCAGGATCTGCTGCGTAAGAATTACCGCTGAATGAAAAGCGCATGGCCATTCCAGCCATGCGCTTTTTTCAAATATAGTTGAAGATTGCCGGTTGTGTTGCTATAATTATAATAGAAAACTATTTGAATCCGGGAGGTGACGGTATGGGCAGAATGTCCCATAGGAATCAGGAACGCACGGAGCGGCGGATCTCCGCTGCGGCCAGTCTGATGCTCTGCGCCCTGACGGTGCTGGCGCAGATCGCGGTGACCCTTCTGCTGACCCGTTTCCTGAAAGAAAAGGCCAGCTTTGTGTACGGATTTCTCCAGCTGATCGGCGCGGTGGTGGCCATTCGGGTTTACCAACGCAGCGGCAGCCCATCCTATAAGCTGAGCTGGATGTGTTTGCTGCTGATTTTGCCAGTGGCAGGTATGCTCCTGTTCTGTCTATGGGGCGGCACGCATCAGGCCAAGCAGCTGAGTTTGAAGCCGGTGCCGCCGATCCCCCAGCGGGAGAGCGCAAAAATGCTTATGCCGGGAGGCAGATTTTATATGGTACACCCTGACCCGCCGCAGCCCTGCGTGGGGCCGCTTGGCCGCCTATCTCCAGAAGCGGCAATTCTGGCTGTACCGCAATACGGACGCCGCCTATTTCGGTGAGGGGGAGTCCTTCTTCCGGGATCTGGTGGAGCATCTGCGGCAGGCGGAGACCTATATCTTCATGGAGTATTATATTTTGGCGGAGGGGACTGTCTGGGACGAGATCTTCGCCGTATTGAAGGAACGTGCCGCCGCCGGGGTGGAGATCCACCTGATTATCGACGATTTCGGCACCTTGACCCGTCTGTCTGACGGGACGCTGCAAGCCATCAAAGACGCGGGGATCGAGGTGGAGATCTTCAACCCCGTCCACCGGTATATCAACCGCCTGTACTTCAATTACCGTGACCACCGGAAGATCACTGTTATCGACGGTTATGTGGCCTACGCCGGCGGTATCAACATCGGAGACGAGTACGCCAACCGGATCGAGCGCTTCGGCTACTGGAAGGACAGCACCGTTCGCCTGACGGGGGACGGGGCCTGGGGCTTTGCTGTGCAGTTCATGCAGATGTGGAAGATGCTGGGCCGTCATTTTCCCAACGAGGACGATTACTACCGCTCCCGCCGGGAAGGTCCGGCGGTGGAGGGCTTCTGCCAGCCCTTTGAGGATGGGCCGCTGAATAACCCGGACAATCCGGTGGAGGCTGTCTATCTTCAGCTCATCGCCTCCGCTAAACGGATGCTGTATATCACCACGCCGTATTACGCCGTGGAGGAATCCATCCAGGAGGCGCTGTGCATCGCGGCGGACGCCGGGGTGGATGTGCGGCTGATGATCCCCGCCATCCCGGATAAAAAACTGGTGTATCTGGTGGCGGAGACCTACTGGGGCGATCTGCTGCGCCACGGCGTCAAGATCTACAAATATACCCCCGGCTTTGTCCATGCCAAAAGCGTCATGGCGGACCGGGAAGCGGCCCTGATCGGCAGCACCAATATGGACTACCGCAGCTTCCAGCTTCACTATGAGGACGCGGTGATGCTCTACCACATGCCGGTGATCGAGGAGCTTTTGGAGGATATGGACCACATCGTGGAGGACAGCCAGCTTTATACACTGGAGGACTGGGAGAACCGCCCGTGGCTCCGGCGGATGACGGCGTCCATTTTGAAATTAGGGGCCATCTGGCTGTAACAGTAAGAGAGGATCAAAACGTATGTCCCGGGAACTGACACCGCAGGAGACTGCCGAGCGCAGTCTCATTAAAACCTATCGCAAATCCATCTGGAATCCCTTTATCGCTGCCGTGAAGCGGTACGAGCTGATCGAGCCGGGGGACAGGATCGCCGTGTGCATCTCCGGCGGCAAGGACTCCGTGATCCTGGCCAAGCTGATGCAGGAATTGCAGCGCCACACCTCTCAGCCCTTTGAGCTGGTCTTTACGGTGATGGACCCCGGCTACAAGCCGGAGAATCGAAAACTCATCGAGGATAACGCCGCCCTGCTGGGAATTCCCATCACAATTTTCGACAGCGACATTTTCGATGTCACCGTCAGCGTGGAGAAGAACCCCTGCTATCTCTGCGCCCGGATGCGCCGGGGCTTCCTGTATGCCAAGGCTCAGGAACTGGGATGCAACAAGATCGCGCTGGGCCACCACTTTTCCGACGTCATCGAGACCACTGTCATGGGCCTGTTCTACGGCGGACAGCTTCAGGCCATGCCCCCCAAGCTCCGCAGCAAGAATTTCCCCGGCATGGAACTGATCCGGCCCCTGTACTGCGTCCACGAGGACGCCATCATCGCATGGAAGAACTACAACCACCTGCAATTCCTCCAGTGCGCCTGCCGGTTCACGGAGGAGCGGGAGGCAGCGGGGGACGGCGTGGGCCGCAGCAAGCGGCAGGAGATCAAAATGCTGCTGCGGGAGCTGAAAAAGACGAATCCCAACATCGAAAAGAGTATTTTTCAGGGGATCAACGGCTTGCAGTTGGACACCTTCCCCGGCTTTAAGCACCGTGGCGTGTTCCACTCCTTCCCGGAGCTGTACAACCACCCGGATTGGTTTGCCGGAGAGACGAAATCGGAAGAAATTTCGGAAGAACTCTAAAATAATCCTTGCAATTTGACAGATTCTATGGTATTCTATCATGGCTTACAAAGGGCGGTCCTCTGTCGTGCGCCGGCTGAAAGTGTGCCAATGCGCATAAAAAGCGGCATGAACGCCTATTAACAGGAGGAAAAAATCCATGGATCTCATCAAGGAACTGAACAAAGAAGCCCTGCAGAAGGAAACCGCCAACGTTCAGGTGGGCGACACTGTTCGCGTACACGTGAAGGTTAAGGAAGGCTCTCGCGAGCGTATCCAGGTGTTTGAGGGCACCGTCATTGCCAAGAAGCATGGCGGCATCGAGGAGACCATCACCGTCCGCCGTATCTCCTACGGTGTGGGCGTGGAGAAGGTGTTCCCCGTACATTCTCCCTCTATCCAGACCATCGAGACCGTGCGTCACGGTTTCGTGCGCCGCGCCAAGCTGTACTATCTGCGTGACCGCGTCGGCAAGGCCGCCAAGATCCGCGAGAAGCTGTAAGCGAATTCGATCCAAGAAAAGCCGCCTGCTTATGCGGGCGGTTTTTTCCTTTTCTTTTCACGAAAACTGTGGTATAATCGGATAAATTATCAGCTTGATATGGAATATTTTAGAGATTGCGAGGTGACACACCATGCAAATAGAAGGACTGAGCTGGTTCCCCGGCCATATGACGAAAACCAAGCGCATGATCGTGGCCGAGATCAAGAATGTGGACGCGGTGTGCGAGATATTGGATGCCCGTATCCCGTTGTCCAGCCGCAATCCCGACGTGGACGAAATGACGACGGGCAAGCCCCGGCTGGTGGTGCTGAACCGCGTGGATCAGGCTGACCCCAGAGAGACGAAGCGCTGGGCCGCCTATTTCCGGGGAAAAGGCTACGCGGTGCTGGAGGCCAACGCCAAGGGCGGCGTGGGCACGGCGCAGTTTGCCGCCGCCGTCCGCGAGCTTTTGAAGGACAAGCTGGCCGCCTACGCTGAAAAAGGACAGGTGGGCCGCACTGTCCGGGTGATGGTGCTGGGCATTCCCAACGTGGGGAAATCCACCTTTATCAATAAGGTGGCCCACCGCAAGACCGCCAAGGCGGAGGATCGCCCCGGCGTGACCCGCTCCAAGCAGTGGGTGCCGGTGGATCGGACGCTGGAACTGCTGGACACGCCCGGCATTCTGTGGCCTAAGTTCGATGATGTGGAGGTCGGCAAGTGTTTGGCCTTTACAGGAGCTATCAAGGATGACGTGATGGATATTGAGGAATTGGCCTGCTATCTCATGGAGTATCTGGGGCGGCACTATGCCGATATCCTCACTGAGCGGTATAAGATCGACGTGGAGGAGGGCGACACCGGTTACGACCTGCTGACCAAGGCGGGCCGGAAGCGGGGGTTCCTGATGCGGGGCGCGGAGGTGGACACCGAGCGCATGGCCCGTATCCTGCTGGACGAGTTCCGGGGCGGCAAGCTGGGCCGCTTCACGCTGGAAACGGTGGAGGAGGCGATATGAGCAGCCTTTGGACATATGAACAGGAATCGTGGGCGCAGGGCTGCGAGACGGTCTGCGGCGTGGACGAGGCCGGCGCCGGGCCGCTGATGGGCCCGGTGTGCGCGGCGGCGGTGATTTTGCCCCGTGAGTGCGTCATCGACGGCCTGAACGACTCGAAAAAGCTGACGGAGAAGAAGCGGGAAGCCCTGTACAGCGTCATCACGGAAACGGCTCTGGCCTGGTCGGTAGCCAGTGTCAGCGCTGCGGAGATCGACGCCACGGATATCCTTTCTGCCCGAATGAAGGCCATGCAGATGGCTATCGACGGCCTGTCCCTGAAGCCGGACGTGGCGCTGATCGACGGCAACCGGGATCACGGGAAGCATGCCGCCATCACCACGCCCCACCGCTGTATCGTAGGCGGCGACGGCCACTCCGCTTCTATCGCGGCGGCGTCCATTCTGGCCAAGGTCAGCCGTGACCGCTACGTGGCCGACGCACTGGACAGGGAATACCCCCAGTACCAGTTTGCCAAGCATAAAGGCTATGGCACAAAGCTGCACTACGCTATGCTGGATGAATACGGCCCCTGTCCGGAGCACCGCATGACCTTCCTGAAAAAGTGGGAGGCCAGACGATGAGCCGGGCCGAGGGTATGCAGGGTGAGGCGCTGGTGGCCCGCTATCTGCGAGAGCGCGGTTATCAGCTGGCAGCCCACGGCTACCGCAGCCGCTACGGCGAGATCGATCTGATCGCGTGGGACGGCGACGTGCTGTGCTTTGTAGAGGTCAAGACCCGCACCAATCTGGACATGGCCCTGCCGAGGGAGTACGTAACGCCCCAGAAGCAGAACAAGCTGCGCAAGACCGCCAGAATGTATCTGGCGGAGAAGCGGCTGGACTGTCCCGCCCGGTTCGATGTGGCAGAGGTCTACGCCGAGCACGGCTTTGACGAAGCCCGCATAGAATATCTGGAAAACGCTTTTCAATAAGGAGAACGCTATGATACCGTATTTTGACGCTCACTGCGATACCATTTACCGCTGTCTGGAGACCGGCGAGACTTCCGCGCTGGAGTATGGCGAGGATCGGGAGGAGCAGCGCCGCTATTACGCCGCGTCCACCCATCTGCGAAAAAACGGCGGCCATATCGATCTGGAACGGGGACTGAAGTTCCGGCGCTGTGCCCAGTTTTTCGCCCTGTTCCACGACGCGGCGGAGGCTCCGGCTGACGGCATGTGGGCACAATGTCAACGGATGCACGATTTCTTCCTGCGGGAGATGGCGGACAACGCCGATATCATCCGCCATTGCCGCACTGGCGCAGAAGTGGATGCTGCGGTGGCGGAGGGCAAGGTGGCCGCGTTGCTGAGCATCGAGGGCGCCGACCTGATCGACTGCGACGTACATAAGATCGAAACGGTGTCCGGTTGGGGCGTGCGGCTGCTGAACCCGGTATGGAACCGTGCCAATGTGCTGTCCGGCACCAATGCCGAGGAACCGGAGCGGGGACTGTCCGCCGAAGGCCGGGACTTTATTCACGTGCTGGAGGAGCACGAGATCTATCCCGACGTGTCCCACCTGTCCGACGCTGGCTTCTGGGATCTTGTCCGCATGGCGAAGCGGCCCATCGTGGCGTCCCACTCTAACGCACGGGCCGTCTGTCCCCACCGCCGCAACCTGACGGACGACCAGTTCCGGGCCATCCGCGATCTGGGCGGCGTGGTGGGCCTGAACCTGTATCTTGATTTTGTGGGCCAGCCCACGATGGACGCGCTGGCGGCCCATGTGGAGCACTTCCTGAACCTGAACGGCGAAAAAACGGTGTGTCTGGGCGGCGATCTGGACGGCTGCGAGGCGCTGGCCGCCGGTATGACCGGCATGCAGGATGCGCCGAAGCTGTACGACGCGCTGAAAGCCCGCGGCTACAGCGAGGCGCTGCTGGAGGATATCTTCTGGAACAACCTCCGCCGCCTGATCTGACGGGAAGGAGGGATTTATGGCACTATACGCAATGGGCGACTTGCATCTGTCACTGAACTCGGACAAGTCCATGGATATTTTCGGCGACGGCTGGCACGACTATGTGAACCGTATCCGGGAGGGCTTTGCCCCACTCTGTGACGACGATGTGACGGTGCTGTGCGGCGACCTCAGCTGGGGTATGAGTCTGGAGGAATCCCTGCTGGATTTCCAATTCATCAACGCCCTGCCGGGGAAGAAGATTCTTTTGAAGGGCAACCACGACTACTGGTGGAACACCGCCTCGAAAATGAAGCGGTTCTTTGCCGAAAACGGGCTGGATACCATGGAAATACTCCATAATAACTGCCTTTTTTACGGGGATATCGCCCTGTGCGGCACCCGTGGCTGGTTCTACGAGCTGGACAATCAGGGTACCCACGACGAAAAGGTGCTGCTGCGGGAGGTCGGCCGTCTGGAGACGTCGCTGAAAGCGGCAGGGGAGCGGGAGAAGCTGTGCTTCCTCCACTACCCGCCCATCTATCAGGGCTACGAGTGTCCGGAGATCCTGCGGCTGCTGAAGGAATACGGTGCAAAGGCCTGCTATTACGGCCATCTGCACGGCGCTTCCCACCGCCGCGCCATCGAGGGAACGCGCAATGGCACCCTGTTTTCACTGGTGGCCGGTGATTTTCTGGGGTTTGTTCCCAAAAAAATTTGCGAATAATGCAAAAAGGTATGGAAATTCCATTTGTTTTCTGATATCATATACACTTGGCTTAATTAATATTGTAGTCTAATGCCACAAACATAGATGTAAACTGGAGGAAAAGCAACAATGACTGTCAAAAGCTGCGAAAAACTGGAAAAGAGCAGAGTCGCTCTGACCATCGAGGTGGGCGCCGAGGAGTTCGAGGCCGCCGTCAACAAGGCGTATCTGAAGATGCGCGGTAAGATGAATATTCCCGGCTTCCGTCCTGGCAAGGCTCCCCGCAAGATGATCGAGAGCATGTACGGCGCCGAGGTCTTTTATGAGGAAGCCGTCAACGCCATTCTGCCCGACGCTTATGAGAGCGCCGTGGACGAGCAGAAGCTGGAGGTCGTGGGCTATCCCCAGGTGGAGATCGAGAACGTGGGCAAGGAAGGCGCCACCTTCAAGTGCACCGTCGCCGTGTATCCCGAGTTGGAACTGGGCCAGTACAAGGGTCTTGAGGCCGTGAAGGCCGAGGTCAAGGTCATGGCCGCCGACGTGAATGCCCGTCTCAAGGAGATGGCCGACCGCAACAGCCGTCTGGTGGTGGTGGAGCGCGCCGTCAAGAAGGGCGACACCGCCAACATCGACTTCGAGGGCTTCGACCAGGGCGTGGCCTTCGAGGGCGGCAAGGGCGAGGCTTTTGATCTGGAGATCGGCTCCGGCAGCTTCGTCCCCGGCTTCGAGGATCAGCTGATCGGCATGAAGGCCGGCGAGGAGAAGGATATCGACATTACCTTCCCCGAGAACTATACTCCCGAGCTGGCCGGCAAGCCTGTGGTGTTCCACGTGAAGGTCAACGAGGTCAAGGTCAAGGAGCTGCCCGCTATCGATGACGAGTTCGCCAAGGACGTGTCCGAGTTTGATACCCTGAAGGAGCTGAAGGCCGATATCAAGAAGAAGATGACCGACGAGCGCACCGCCGCTGCCCAGCGCGCCTTTGAGGACGTGCTGATGACCAAGGTGGCCGAGGGCATCAAGGCCGATATCCCCGACGAGATGATCGAGATGCAGGCCCATCAGATGCTGGAGGGCTTCAAGCAGCAGCTGGCCTCTCAGGGCATCCCCTTTGACCAGTACACCAAGATGACCGGCATGAACGAGGAGCAGATCATCATGGATGCCAAGGAGCCCGCCACCAATCAGGTGAGAATGGATCTGGCTATCCGTGCCATCATCAAGGCCGAGAATCTGGAGGTTTCCGACGAGGAAGTGGAGAACGAGATGAAGACCGTGGCCGAGAAGTATGGCATGGATCTGGATACTGTGAAGAAGTACCTGCGCGCCGAGGACGTGAAGGAGCAGGTCATGCGCGAGAAGGTCATCAAGGTTGTCGCGGATTCCGCCACGGCGGTTGCCCCCGAGGTCAAGGAAGAGGAGACCAAGACCGAGGAAGAAGAGGAGAAGAAAGACTAAATCACAGATCAGGGTGGGTATACTTTGACTATCTTTCGTAATGGAGGTATTACACAATGAGTTTAGTTCCCTATGTTGTTGAGCAGACCAACCGCGGCGAGCGATCCTATGATATCTTTTCCCGTCTGCTGAATGACCGCATTATCTTCCTGGGCGAAGAAGTGAATGATACCACCGCCAGTCTGGTCGTGGCCCAGCTGCTGTATCTGGAGGCGCAGGATCCTGACAAGGATATCCAGATGTATATCAACAGCCCCGGCGGCAGCGTAACGGCCGGTATGGCGATCTATGACACCATGCAGTACATCAAGTGTGATGTATCCACCATCTGCATCGGCATGGCTGCCAGCATGGGTGCGTTCCTGCTGTCCTGCGGCGCCAAGGGCAAGCGTATCGCCCTGCCCAATGCCGAGGTGATGATCCACCAGCCCTCCGCCGGAACCAAGGGTAAGGTCACGGATATGGAGATCGACGTGGAGCATTTTCTGAAGATCAAGCAGCGCATCAACAAAATCCTTGCCGAAAACACCGGCAAAACGCCGGAGCAGATCAAAGCCGACTCCGAGCGGGATAACTGGATGATCGCCGAGGAGGCCCGCGAATACGGCCTGGTGGACAAGGTGATCTATAAGCGCTGAGTGAGGTAGTATATGGCTGATAATTCTAAGGCGCTGCGGTGCTCTTTCTGCGGTAAGACCGAAAATCAGGTACACCGCATGATCCAGGGGCCCGGCGTCCGTATCTGCGACGAGTGTGTGCACCTGTGCCTGACCCTGCTGGACGATGGGTATGATATTGAGCCGGAGCTGGTGGACAGCCTCGACCAGCTTCCTACGCCGCGGGAGATTAAGGCGGTGCTGGACGAGTACGTGGTGGGACAGGAGGCGGCCAAGGTCGCCCTGTCCGTGTCGGTGTACAACCACTATAAGCGAATCTTCTTCGGCGGCGGTGAGGATGTGGAGCTGCAAAAGAGCAACATCCTGATGGTCGGCCCCACCGGCAGCGGCAAGACGCTGTTTGCCCAGACGCTGGCCCGTGTGCTGAAGGTGCCCTTTGCCATCGCCGACGCTACCACGCTGACCGAGGCCGGCTACGTGGGCGACGACGTGGAGAATATCCTGCTGCGGCTTTTGCAGGCGGCGGATTTTGATGTGGAGCTGGCCGAGCGGGGCATCATCTATGTGGACGAGATCGACAAGATCGCCCGCAAGAGCGAAAACACCTCCATCACCCGCGACGTATCCGGCGAGGGTGTGCAGCAGGCACTGCTGAAAATTCTGGAGGGGACCGTGGCCAACGTGCCGCCCCAGGGCGGCCGCAAGCACCCCCATCAGGAGTTCATTCAAATCGACACCCACAATATTCTGTTCATTTGCGGCGGCGCGTTTGACGGCTTGGAAAAGATCATCGAGCGCCGCACCGACCGCAAGGGTATCGGCTTCGACGCCGTGGTGGAGAGCAAGGCCGAGCGCCGTCAGGGTCAGCTGCTGAAAGAGGTGCAGCCCCACGACCTGCTGAAGTTTGGTATCATTCCCGAGCTGGTAGGCCGCCTGCCGGTGATTGCTGCGCTGGACGGACTGACCCGTGACGATCTGGTGACGATCCTGACCCAGCCCAAAAACGCGCTGGTGAAGCAGTATCAGAAGCTGTTGGAGTACGACGATGTGGATCTGGAATTCACGCCGGAAGCTCTGGAGGCTGTTGCCGACAAGGCGATCGAGCGCAACATCGGCGCCCGTGGTCTGCGTGCCGTCATGGAGGGCGTGCTGACCCAGCTGATGTATGACATCCCGTCTGACCACACGATTGAGAAGGTGACCATCACCGCCGATTGTGTGAAGAACGGCGCAGCGCCGGAGATCATCCGTGATCCGGAGCATGCCGTGCGGCGGGCAAAATTAAAGACCGGAAAGCAGCCGGAGAAGAAATCCTCCGCACCGGCCTCTTAAAGCATGAACAGGGGAGAGGCGCTGCCTCTCCCTCTGCGCTTTTTTCACGATCCTGAAAAAAGAGAACGATTCCCCGGCAAAAAGGAGAACCCTTATGGAAGAAAGAACGACGATGAATATTCCTGTCATTGCCCTGCGAGGACTGACAGTTTTTCCCGACCTGACGCTGAGCTTTGACGTGGAGCGGGAGATCTCCATCTACGCGCTGGACAGCGCCATGGAGGGCGACCGCACCATCTTTCTGGTGACGCAGCGGGAGATCGCCACCACGGCTCCCACAGAGGAGGATCTTTATACGGTGGGCACGGTCTGCCGCATTTTGCAGATCCTCAAAACCTCTGAGACCAGCGTGAGGGTGATCGTGGAGGGCCAGCAGCGGGCCCGTATTCACCGCCTGTGGCAGTATAAGCCGTTTTTGCAGGCCAATGTGGAGCTGCTGGAGGAGGACTTCCCCGGCCGCATGACGCCCCGTATGGAGGCGCTGATCCGCCAGACCTATGTGATCTTCGGCGAGTATAAGGAGCTTGTTCCCAATCTGACCGACGATTTTGTCTCCGCTGTGCTGGATTGCCGGGATCCCGGCCGTCTGGCGGACTTCATTGCCCAGAACATCAATCTGCGGCACGGCGACCGCCAGCGCATTCTGGAGGAGCTGAACCCCACCAAGCGTCTGCGGCTGCTGAACGAGATACTGGCCCACGAGGTGGAGGTCATCTCGCTGGAGGTTGAGCTGGAGCAAAAGGTACGCTCCCGCGTGGCGCAGGTGCAGAAGGACATGATCCTGCGGGAGCAGATGAAGGTACTGAAGCACGAGCTGGGCGATGACGGCGACGAGGAGATCGAGGAGTATACCGAGAAAATCGAAAAGCTGAAGCTGCCGGAGGAGATCCACAGCAAACTGATAAAGGAAGTGGATCGTCTGGCCAAGCAGCCCTACGGCAGCGCTGAGGCCTCGGTGATCCGCAACTATCTGGACGTGTGTCTGGAAATGCCGTGGAACAAGACCACCAAGGATCGGGCCGACGTGGCGAAGGCCCGTGCCATTCTGGATAAGGAACACTTTGGTCTGGATAAGGTCAAGGAGCGTATTCTGGAGTTCATCGCCGTGCAGCAGATCAATCCCGATACCAAGGGGAAGATCCTGTGTCTGGTGGGCCCTCCCGGCGTGGGCAAGACCTCCATCGCCATTTCCGTTGCCAAGGCCATGAACCGCAAGCTGGCCCGGCTCAGCCTGGGCGGCGTGCGGGATGAAGCGGATATCCGGGGTCACCGCAAGACCTATATCGGCGCCATGCCGGGCCGTATCATCGACGCGCTGAGCCGCAGCGGCTCCATGAACCCGCTGCTGGTGCTGGATGAGATCGACAAGCTGGCCAGCGATATGCGGGGCGACCCGGCTTCCGCGCTGCTGGAGGTGCTGGACAGTGAGCAGAACTATGCCTTCCGGGATCATTTTCTGGAGATCCCGGTGGATTTGAGCAAGGTCATGTTCATCACCACCGCCAATACGCTGGATACCATTCCCCGGCCGCTGCTGGACCGTATGGAGGTCATCGAGCTGTCCAGCTATACCGATGAGGAAAAGCTGGAGATCGCCAAGCGCCACCTGCTGCCCAAGCAGTTGAAGGAGCATGGATTGAAGCGCACGCAGCTCCACGTCAGTGACGGAGCCATCCGCGCCACGATTTCCGGCTACACCCGTGAATCCGGCGTCCGCGTGCTGGAACGGCAGTTGGGCAAGCTGTGCCGGAAGACTGCAATGCGGCTGGTGGAGGAAGATGTAAAGCGGGTAAGCATTACAGAGAAAAACCTCTCGGATTATCTGGGAACGGTGCGCTACACCCCCGGTGTACATAGCAAACAGGATGAAGTCGGCGTGGTCAACGGCCTTGCGTGGACGGAGGTAGGCGGCGAGATTCTGGAAGTGGAGGTCAACGTCATGGATGGCAGCGGCAAGTTGGAGCTGACCGGAAATCTGGGCACCGTCATGCAGGAATCCGCCAAGGCGGCTCTCAGCTGCCTGCGCAGCCGCACGGAAGCGCTGCATCTGGAGAAGGATTTCTACAAGACCAAGGACATTCATATCCACTTCCCCGAGGCGGCCACCCCAAAGGACGGCCCTTCTGCCGGTATCGCCATCACTACCGCCATGCTGTCTGCCTTGACGGGGCGCAAGGTGCGCCGCGATGTGGCCATGACCGGTGAGGTGACGCTGCGGGGCCGTGTGCTGCCCATCGGCGGCCTGAAGGAAAAGACCATGGCTGCCCTGCGCAACGGCATCAAAACGGTCATTATTCCTAGGGAGAACGAAAAGGATCTGAACGAGATCGATCAGACCGTCCGCAAGGCCCTGCACTTTATACCTGTGGAATCGGTAGACGCGGTGTTTGCCGCCGCGCTGGTGCCGGAGAGTAGGGAGGACGCGGTGGAGCATATGGCGGCTATCGCCGCTCCCACGCCCTATCAGGAGGTACGCCATGGCAATCAACTTTAATCAGGCGGAGTTCGTCCTCTCGGCGGTGAAGCCCGCCACGTTCATCCGGGACGGCAGGCCGCAGGTAACATTTGCCGGACGCTCCAATGTGGGGAAGTCCTCGGTCATCAACCGGCTTTTGAACCGGAAGAATTTTGCCCGTGTGGGCGCTACGCCCGGCAAGACCACCCAGATCAACTATTTCCGCATCGACGGCAAGATCTATTTCACCGACCTGCCCGGCTACGGCTACGCCAAGGTCTCTAAGGACGAGCGTGACCGTTGGGGCCGCCTGATGGAGAACTATTTCGCCGAGGAGGGTCTGATCACGCTGGGCGTTCTCATCGTAGATGCGCGGCATAAGCCTACCGCCGACGATGTGACCATGTGCGACTATTTCAAGTCCACTCAGTGCCCCATGGTGGT
>ERZ834769.2163-NODE-2163-length-15265-cov-3.302498_pt1 | contig 15265 bp, 10 predicted proteins | sample MGYA00519690_ERZ834769 | MGnify/ENA primary metagenome ERZ834769 (study PRJEB31850, sample SAMEA3708760) | human gut metagenome | biome: human gut; feature: human-associated habitat; material: faeces | place: China | collected 2014 ... | reverse complement strand
GAGGATCGAAGATATCAAAGTAACCGCCCATGATATTTTCGTTTTCGACATAAACGAAGGTGTATTCCGGTTTGACCGGCAAGGCAAGTTTCTGAACAAAGTCGGTAAAAAGGGAGAAGGGCCGGAAGAGATCCTTTCGATATGGCAAATGATGATTAAAGAAGCGGAACAGGAAGTTTATCTCTATTCCATAACCGATAAGTACTGCATCAAAGTCTATAATTTCGACGGTTCTTTCAATAGAGTTGCTCTTCAGGGTCGAATGGAAAATGTATTTTATGGGCCAAGCAATCAGATTTTCTCCTTTAAAAACCATTTCTTTCTTCAACAAACTCTTCCTGTCCTACGTATCGAAAACAAGCCGGAAATATGGTCGTTTGCGTTGACCGATAGTTGTTTCAATATCCAAAAGAAATTCTATAATCCAAGCCTGGCCGGGAAAGATGAAGAGATTATTGAAAATTGTGCTCCTTATTACGGTTGGAAGAAATACTGGTCGGAAGGCAGGACTGCCATAGACACCTATGACCAGCAACTTGTCATGAAATATGCGGGAGTAGACACCCTCTATCGATACAACGAAAGCAATCAGAATTTCGAACCGTACTACACGCTTCTTTCAGGCGAACAACCTCCTTTCGATATGGCGCATGTATGGGTTAAAGATGCGGCATTCTTTAAATATCTATGGGTCTATGACTTCTATGACACCCAAAAGTATTTATATCTCCTTGCCGGCAAGTCCAATGTCGTCCACACGTTTCGATATGATAAGGAAAACGGGGAGGTTAGGGTTTCGAAAAAAGAAAGCACCATCATTGAAAGGCCTTTCCCCGGCTCCCCCAACTTTGTCTTCCGCGAACTAAAGAAGCGGTTCGAGTTGCAGAACGACCTTTCCGGCGGAATCGTTTTCACGGTCGACTACAAATCACAAGGCAAGTATTGGATCGACGAATGTAATCCTTCCGATTTGCTGGAGCAGATCGACCCGGACGAACTGAAAACAGAAGAAGTAAAAGACAAACCGGCACGCGACAAGCTCGTCCAAGTGCTAAGCAAAGTTACGGAAGAGGATAATCCGGTTCTCTTCATTGCCACTCTGAAATAAATCATTACATTCGCTACAAATACAGATTCAAGATGAAAAAGCACCTTTTTACCGTAAGTTTCCTATCCGTTTTGCTATTAGCAACAGGATGCAAGCAGACAAAAGAGAAGACACGACACATCCCGACCGCCCCACAGATGGAAGCCCGGATAGACCGTTCCGAACCCGTAAAAATCGTGGATGTGGAGCAAGCTGCCGGGAAGCCTGAGGCGTTGAAGTTAAGCCAGATCGCCTCCGAGATCGAATACCACACCGTTGGAGACGGCCGGTTCACCGTCACCCAGGCGATCGAGTTGCCGGACAGCAATGCCTTTATCACATTCAATAACCCGCGCATCTACTACCGCAAGCAAGGCATTCCGAGCAAACGATACGGATTCAAGGCTTTGGCCTACAAATGGAACAACGAGATGAACGGGCAGAACATGTTCTACGACAAGAAGACCACCCGCATGTATGTCGCCCTTAGCGGGAAGACTCAGGAAACGCGGAGAACCGGGACGGACAGCATCCCCTGCATCGGCATGTTGCCGCCACTGGACACGATGCTGACGATCGAGAATTACGTCTTTCCGGAAAGCCTCCCTGCCAAATACCCGCTCAACACGATATATGACAAGCTGTTAGGTTTCTCCTCCACCGGCTACACCCTGTGCCGCTACGGAGAAACGACGGGAGAGCCGGACGGGATCACGACATTCAACCTCCTGGGCGATACGCTCTGCAAGTTCCGGTTGAAGGAAGGGGAATTGGCTCCGCGCACGTTGACCGACAACATTCCGTTCTTCCATACATCCTACTGGAACACCGGACAGGACCGTATGACCTTCATGATGCCCTATTGCGACACCGTCTACCAGTTACGTGACCCGCAAACCGTCGCCCCGCTCTACGCCATCCGTTACGGGGAGCAAGGGCTTAACCTGAAAGAGATGGCGGAGGCTAAAATCCCGAAAGGCAAAATGTGGCTGAAAACCTTTTATGAGAATCCCAAAGGGCTGTTCATGGGCCTTTACCAGAAAGGGGGACGGATAATCGCAAACTGGATCGGTTGGGAATATGACTACAAACCGACCTTAACCCACCAGGCGGTCTACCTGAAAGAAGAAGGCCGGACCGTCATGTTGCCGATCGACAAAAACAGGGGCTTTATCAACGACCTGGACGACGGGATGCCTTTCTGGCCGGACGGACAGACGGACGATTGCCTGTACATGCTCCGCACCGTCACCGAGATGCGCGAACTGGTGAAACGCACCGGCTCGCCCAAGCAAAAGAAGCTGATTGAGCTGCTGGACAACCCGAAGATTCCCGAACGGGATTATGTGATGATTGTCGTACGATAAGGGTTGCCATCCGGTTACAAACCGTATTTCCGCATCTTGTTATAAAGCGTCTGCCGGCTGATATTCAGTTGCTGGGCACAAAGTGTCAGGTTGCCGTTCTTTTCGCGCAACACTTCACTGATAAACTGCTTCTCCATCTCCTCCAACGTCACCGGGGGGGATACGGAAGCCGTTTTTTCGATATGGGAATCGTCCGCCCCGAACGAAGACGAGTCCGTCATCAGAAGGGCCCGCTCCTCCTGCCTTCTCCGGAAAGCCTCTTGCAAGGTTGCCACCAACATCTCGTTATCCCAGGGTTTTACAACAAAATCCGCCGCTCCCCTTTTCAAGGCGGAAACGGCCAGTTCGATATCTCCGAAACCCGTGATCAGGACAACCTGAGGCGGGTCGGGACGGTCTACGATACGCTCCAACCAGAACAAACCTTCGCTTCCATCCTGCCGCCCGGTCGCAAAATTCATATCCAACAGGACAATATCGACATCATTTTCACGCAACAAAGCCGGCAAAAGCGTCGGAACAGACACTCCCACCACCGTTTTGAACTCGCGTGCCAGAATCATCTTCAACGTTTTCAGCACCGCTTCGTTATCGTCCACAAGGATTATTTTCGCGTCCAGCATAGTCTCATTTCTTTTAGTAATACATAAAAAATAAAATGGTGTAAAGGAAGATTTACCGGCAACAAAAATAGGATTTAATACCTATTTTTTCGAAGAAAAGACGACTTATTTTTCCGTCACATGTGTGACGATGTGACGATGTGACAATTGTGACAAATGACAATAACCTAAAAATCAAAAAGAAGTACATAAAGACTTTATATTATATATAATATAAGAGTATCTTTCATTCTCAACAACAGTTATTGTCATATTGTAATATTGTCACATCGTCAAGAGGTGGAGAGGCAAAGCCCCGGAGAAGCTGAAACATAGTTTCATCCCGGACAAAACTATGTTTTACAGGGAAAAGAACTAAGAATCGCGCTTATTAACACATTTCTACGCTTTAACCCCCTCTCCAATTTGCAAAAGGGGGCATCGCCCCTTTACCTTTGCGAGACGAAAAGAAACACCGCCTCCTTTTCCCGAACTGTCCAATAATTAGACAATTCACATGCTCTTCGGAGAAAAACAAGGATTTTCCTTAGACGCATTCGGGAAAAGGAGATAGTTTTGATTCGCACAAAAAATAAAAGTCATGAAAGCAGTAGCACTCAAACTGGTTCTCCGTAGCTGGTGGCGAAACAAAACATTCTCTGTCATTTCGATCGTCAGCCTGGCGATCGGGATTGCCTGCACGAACCTGTTGGTGGCCTTCGTCATCTATGAATTCAACATCGAGGCGGATAATCCGAATAAGGAGAAAATCGTCTATATGGCACAGGATTCGCCGTTGAAATCGGGAGAGATCGTTTCGTATGTGGCCGGCTCTATCCCTGTCCAGCTAAAAGAAAAATACACGGAAGTGGAAGATTACCTGCGCTTCAGCTCGATCGATTGCAACTCCGTCACCATTGGTGACAAACAATACGAACCGGTTTTGATCACCACCACAGATACTACTTTTGCCCATTTCTTTAGATATGAAGTGCTATACGGCGACCTGCATGACGCCCTTTCCGCTCCGGACAAAGCCGCATTAAGCGAATCGTGCGCCCGGAAGTTGTTCGGAAAGACAAACCCGGTAGGAAAGATCGTCCAAATAGACCTGGCGGACGGTGGCATGCGTTATGAGAACGAAACGACGCCCCTTTCCCGTCCTTTCCAGATTGCCGCCGTGTTGAAAGAACATCCGCAAGCCTATCTTAAATTCGACATGCTTACCGGCAACGGACAGGATTACTACGGCGGGATCGCCCTCCTGAAGGTTTCTCCCTCGTTCGACAAAAAGGGATTTGCCGAAAAGATAAAAGCGGATGGAGTCCCCACGTTGCAACAGGAGAAAGGGGGCTATCATTTCTACTCCTTGCAAGACTCTTACTTTCAACGCTTCACGCAAGAGTCGATTCCTTATGTCGCCCGTTCCCAATCATCACTACTGATCATCGGGCTGATATCGGCCTTGCTGATCCTGCTGATCGCTTGCTCCAACTATATCAACCTCAGCTTCTCCAGGGTTCTTCAACAGATGCGGATCATACACACACAGAAGCTGATGGGAGCTACGCAAGCGGAGATGAATTACCAACTCTTCTTAGACACGTTCCTCACGGTCGGCATCGCCTTCCTGCTATCGTTGCTGATCGCCCACGACCTGATCCCCGTCTTCAACCGGATCATGTCCGGGCGGATCACCACCGGCTTCTTCCTGAACAGGCAGGTGTTGCCGTTCATCTGCGGACTGGTTCTGATCCTGTCCGTTATCCCCGCCTGCTACATGAGCCGGAGAATCGCTAACCTGACGGATAGCAACTACCGCCAGTTCTTTACCGGAAACAAAAAAAGAAGGATCGTCACCGCCCTCTCCGTCATGCAGTATATCATCTCCATCGGGCTGATTATCGGAACGCTCACCATCTACGCGCAATTGAAACTGACGCAAAAGAAAGGGGAATGCTACCGCAACCTGATCGAGATCGGGAACTGGAAAGGGGGGAACCCGGATGCCAACACATTCGCGGCAGAACTGAAGAACAGGCCGGAAATAGCTTCGGTCACACGCGCCGGCGGCTCCATCCTCTTCGCCTGGCTCCAACAGATCACGATCGAAAACAAGGACGGATCGGAGTCTTACTACTCGTCCGTCCAATATATGGGTGAAGAAGACCTCCTGCAAACCCTGGGCCTGCAAATACTCCAGGGGGTGACTCCTCAGGAAGCGATGCGGAAATATGACCGGCCGGTCTATATAAACCGGAGATATGCGGACATCCTGATCCCTGCCGGCGAAAATCCTGTCGGGCAACCGGTCAGCCGGTACGACAAGTTTTCCTACGGTGATCAGGCAAACGATCCGCAACAAGCCTGCACGATCTGCGGAATCGTCAGCGATCTCTATATCAACACGCTGGAAGAGGAAGCGATGCCATCCCTGATCTACCTCAACAATGCCGGTGCAAAGAATTACCGGATGCTCTATGTCAAGCTGAATGAAAAACAGAAAAAGAAGGGGCTGGAAACGATACGGGAAGTGTGGGAAAAAGCAAATCCGGGCGAATACTTCACCTACATAGATGTATATGACGTATTTATGCAACGCAACCGGAGGACGACCGATATGGGTAACCTGCTCTTGATGTATTCGGTCATCAGCATCTTACTGACCTGCTTCGGCCTGTTCGGAATGGCTTTGTACGCGACCGAGCAACGGACGAAAGAGATCGGCATCCGGAAGGTGAACGGAGCCAGTACCCGGAGCATCCTGTTCCTGCTGATCCGGCAATTCATCACATGGATAGCGGTAGCATTCGTGATCGCAACACCGCTTGCCTGGGTGCTCCTGAACCGTTGGCTGGAAAGTTTCGCCAACCGGGTGAGTGTTTCGCCGCTCTATTGCCTGCTGGGCGGAATTATCGTCTTAGCCATCACATTGCTGACGGTAGGCTGGCATAGTTACCGGGCCGCCTCAGGCAACCCGGTAAGGAGTCTAAGAAGTGAATAAAGGGGAAATTATCCGTTCACCTTCTTATAGTCGGCCAGGAAAGTAGCCAGGCCGCTATCGGTGAGCGGGTGTTTCAATAAGCCTTTGATAGCGGAGAGCGGGCAGGTCGCCACATCGGCGCCGGCTTCTACGCATTGCATGATATGTTGCGTGGAACGGATGGAAGCCGCCAGGACCTGCGTCTCGTAATCGTAGTAATCGTACATCTCGACGATCTTGCGCACCAGTTCGATCCCGTCGCTCGCTATATCGTCCAAACGGCCGACAAAAGGAGATACATACGTCGCACCCGCTTTGGCAGCCAGCAATGCCTGTCCCGGAGAAAAGACGAGCGTACAATTCGTGCGGATGCCTTTACCTGAAAAATACTTGATCGCCTTGATCCCGGCTTCGATGCAAGGGACTTTCACTACGATATGCGGGTTCAGTCCGGCCAGTTCCTCACCTTCCCGGATCATGCCTTCGTAGTCCGTGGCAATCACTTCGGCGCTCACATCGCCGTCTACCATTTCGCAAATCTCGATGTAATGTTTACGCTGGTTTTCTACTCCCTTGATGCCCTCTTTCGCCATCAGAGAAGGGTTGGTGGTAACGCCGTCGAGCACACCCAATTCGTTTGCTTCCCGGATCTGATCCAGATTAGCCGTGTCAATAAAGAATTTCATCGCCTGTTTTTATTTAAGTAACTATATGATATAACAAACGAAACCGCCTGATAGTTCATGCCGTTCTATTGACTTTCAAAACTCGAAACGCACACCGGCCCCGACACCTATCAAGGTCATGTTCTCGGTGCGATAACTCACCGGCTGGTTATTATCGAAATAATAGGAATAACGCGGTTCCAGGTACAAGCTCCAATCCCGGTAGAAACGGTATGAAACGCCGATAGAAAGGTTCAACGACCATTGCAGGCCGGCTATGGAGGAACGGCTGGTAGCCGGTTCAGATTCATTCAAGCCATACGGTTCCACATGATAAATGGAACGCAACCCCTTCTCCATCATAAATCCGCCGGAGACATACACGTTCCAATCCGGATTGTCCCATAGTTTAACCACCAGGTTGACCGGAATACCTAAATAATGGAGTCCCAACGTAGCTCGACGACCGGTCGTCCAACTCTGGCTCATCTTCGAATACAGATAGGTATAAACAAGCCCGCTTTCCAGACCGATACGGTCGTTCAGGTTCTTCCGGACGGTTAATCCGAACGACAAGGGAGGTGCACAATCCACATGCGAGAACGTTTCCGGACCGCCACCTATATCCAGATCCGGTTTCTCTTCCACGGGCGGTATGGGAGGAAGAGGCAGGCTGGGCTGATAGTCACTGCTCGATCCATCTTGAGAGTTACCATCCAGCCCCAAACCCAAAGAAAGATGTCCGCCCGTTCCCATATTGGCTCCGACCTGCCATTTGCCGCCTTTCGCTTTTGGGCGGTCCGCCCTTGCAATCAGTTTTTGAGTCCGGCGCTTTTCCGGTTCCGGTCCCTGATGTCGTCTGGCAGGGACTTGGGTTGCCGGTTGTGTAACCTCCGCTTTTGAAGGAAGCTCGATTTCTCCTTCTTCCCCAATGGTTTCTTCCCAAGCAATCGTATCGACAAGAATGGGAATGGCCGCCTCCTTTTGTGCAACATGGGCAACCACCCGTTCCCGCTTTTCAACATCCATTTTCTCAGGATTTGTCCTTTCAGCTATCTGTCCGCTCTTCTGCAATCCCGCGTCAAGCGCGGGAACGGGCTCTGTTTCGGGCTGGTACAAGCGGATCACGAGCAGCAAGGCAAGAACCGCGGCCACGACCGTTATCCAGCCACCGATCCGCCAGCCGGAAAGACGCGGACGCCCGGCCACCTTCGCCTCGATCTGTTCCCAACATTCCGAATCGACAGGCAGACGGTGGTCTTCCAGTTTTTGCTTTACCTTCAAACTGAACAGGTCTAAATGCTCCTTATGTTCTGTTTCTGCTGACATTGTCCTGCGCTATTAAAGATTGAACCATTTCCTGCAATGCTTTCCTCGCCCGTGCAAACTGGGAGCGGGAAGTGATCTCCTGGATATGAAGCATAGCCGCTATTTCCTTATGCGTATATCCTTCGATGGCATACAGGTTGAAGACGGTCCGGTAGCCGTTGGGCAACCGGGAGATGCATTCCAGCAGGTCATCTGCCGACAAGCGGTCCAGCACGGAAGCATCCGCATCTTCAACCTGTCCTCCATATTCATCAATCGGGGCACTCGACCGGAGAGCATCGTATTTACGGAGATATTCGAGTGCCGTCGTCACAAAAACCCTTCGTATCCAAGCGCCGAACGGGCCTGTCGCCGAATAGGTCTGTATTTTGGTGAATACTTTGATAAATCCATCCTGAAGCAAGTCACGGGCCGTCTCCCTGTCGCGGACGTAACGGGCACATACGCTCATCATGGCAGGTGCGTACAGCTCGTATAATTCTTTACGAGCCGATGCTTCGCCACGCTTGCATCCGTCGATTAACAGTTGTTCGTCCATAAATACTTGCTACTCTCTGATTATATGATGAAACAGGTTCCCGGATAGTTGCACCTATCTTCATTATTTATACACAAATATCTAAATTTATTTTTATCTTCGCAGAAATTAAATGAGTTGTTGTATGAAGCGGGGAATAAATTTAATCATCTTGTTATTGTGCGCACTATGTCTGCAAGCACAATCCGATCTGACTTGGATCAGAACCAGGGAAGGGAAAATGGTGGTAGTGCCCAAACGGGCGGTTTTCGACCTGAACCTGCCCAAGTTCGCCTACAAAAGCTTCACGCCATCGGACAGGCAACTGATCGAAGCCAAGTTGCGCGAATTCATTCCCGACCTTCCGGTCCAATCCGCCTACGACCAGGAGCGCCCGATGGATATGATTATTTCATCTGCCGCCTATCAACCTTTCTTCAATCCGTACACACCGATGTTAAGACGCGTTTCGCCGATGGCGTTGGACTTCCACGAAGTCTCGATCGTTCCCGTTAGCGAACAAGTGGCCTTTATCACAAGCGGCAGGCAATACACATGGCCCGGTGTCGGCGGCCTGACCCGGATCAATACGGAATTGCTATGGACGCACGACAGGTTCTCCCTGTCGGGAGGCGCTTTCGGCGGACGCTATTTCACCCCGTTCAATCCTTCCCCCCAATTCATGGGCGGCTTCAATGCAATGGCCAGCTACGATTTGACCGATTGGATGACGCTCAGAGGCTGGGGACAATATACGTTTTACGACCACAATGAGAAGCGGAATCCGCACATGTTGATGAACCCGTTCTACAATCATACAAGCGTAGGCGGAGCATTCGAATTCAAGGTGAACGATAGCGGCTTCAGGGTCGGCGTAGGGATCAACTACGAATACAATCCGATCCGCGGGAAAATGGAACGCCAGTTCATGTTCTATCCGGCAGGCAAGATCGGGACGTTCCGGATCGGTAACTAAACGTAAGGGAAAAGAATAAAACAACACAACCATGAAACGACTTCATCTATTTTATGCTTTACTATTCACATTGTTATTCCCGGTAATAAGCAACGGGCAATCCACCGGGAAAGAGAAACTACGGGTGATCTCCTACAACATCTGGAACGGTTTTGAGAAAGATGCCTCCCGCCGGACAAATTTTATCAACTGGGTGAAAGGGCAACAACCGGACATTCTGGCCATGACCGAACTGGTAGGATTTACCGAAAAAGATCTCGGAGAGTTGGCTTCCGAATACGGACACAAGTATTATGCAATCGTGAAAGAAGAAGGATATCCGGTCGGCGTTACCTCCAACGAGCCGATCACGGTAGTCAAAAAGCAGGTAGAAGGCTTCTGGCACGGTATGCTTCATGTAAAAACGCATGGGCTGGACATCATCGTAACCCATCTCAGTCCCCACGATTGGAAATTCCGCCTGAAAGAAGCCGGGATGTTGACGGGATATATACAAGAAAACCACCTGGACAATTGCATGATCATGGGGGACTTCAATGCTTATTCTCCTTTTGACGCCGATTGGGTGGAGACACACGCCCAACTGATCGAGAACATGCAAAAATGGGATGCCGATCAGGAAACATACCGGAATACGCGGGACGGACGGTTCGACTATTCCGTTCTGTCCGAGTTTCTATCGACCGGGCTTACCGATATATGCCGTATGTACATCCCTGCCGATAAACGGACGACATTCCCGTCTGCTTTCCTCTATGGTTGGCAACATGGCGACACCCGCCTGCACGGGATAGGCGAACGGTTGGATTATATACTGGTTTCCCCTTCGCTGGTCTTCCGGTGCATCGATGCCCGCATCCATAACGGAATAGAGACGGAAGGGATTTCAGACCATTATCCGGTCAGCGTGGATCTTCAAAAGAAATAAGATCTCTCTCATCCCACTCGTAAATACATTCCGTTACGCTACCCAGCACTCCCGTTCCCCCTTCCACATTGGAAGGGAGACGGATCGGTTCGGCAAAACCGGATGACGCGAGATCGCCTGTAAAAGAGCCGGATTTAAGTTCCTGCAATGTCTTCAGGTAATCATAATAGTCCTTAGAGATAGCCTGCAGATAAAAACGGAACTTTTTAGGATAAAGGATCGACTGGTCTTCCTTGCTCTGATAAAGAGTATAACCATACCATCCGATAGGAAGCCGCATGGCATAAGTCCGGCCATCTATCAACTCGTCGGAAAAGGCCCCCCAATAGTTGTTCTGGGAACCTCCGGTTCCAAAAATATAATCGAAAGCGGTTACCTCGTTTTTAAACAACGGTTCTTCGGAAAAATGGATATAGGTTGAACTCCAATAAACGGTATCACCCTGATTTATTTCGATACCGTCAAATCCACCTCCATATCCTGGTCCATACTCATATCCATACCCATATCCGCCACGCCAGAATTCTTTCCCATAAATCAAGTAATAGTTCGCCTCTGCCGGTTCATCCTTGACCGTCAACTCCAATGTGTAATTTACACTATATTGACGAACAGAATCATCTTCTACAACCAATGATTTTTGCGCCAGCAATCGACAACCGGCAACCGGCATAGGCGGTGGAAGTTCCGAAACTACGGCAATGTCAGGATAGCCGGGAGCCGAAGCCGTGATACGGATACGGTCACCAACCGAAGGAGAATAGGCCGCTTCATAAGAACCGGATCGAGCTTCTTCGGCAGGAGCGACAAACGCCAACTGTTCATGAAAAACATCGTTCACATATAATTTCACGTCTGCATCCGGGATCGTCAGGTTAGGCTTTCCATCCGTATGAAACCAGGTACGGGAAAGGTTTGCGCGTACCGGTTCACCGGCTTTTACGACCCCGTTAAGCACTAACTTCGGATCGGGCTTGATGGAATTAAGATCGACGACTTGTTCGCAACCCTGCAATAGCATTGCCAAGAAAAGCAGGAACGGGAATATCTTGTTTGTCTTCATCTTCATTTAAAATTTATAGGTATAGCCAACAGACGGTATTATCGGTAAAAAACTATATTGTTTAAACACGGGGTACGACTTGTTTGTAGCCGAATCATACTCGTCCGTCTTTTCTATCATAAAAGGGTTCATCCGGCAATAAGCATTGTAAACACTGACATTCCAGATACCCATACGTCCTTTTTTCTTCGGACGGTAAATATTGATCCCCAAGTCCAAACGGTGATAGGCCGGAAGCTGGTAATTGTTGCGATCGCCATAAAGGTCGAACTCCTCTTGGTTGGAACTATAGTATGGGTTCTCAGACGGAGGATTCAGCCCCTCGTAATTTTCGGTCGAGAGCGTAGTATAGTTACCGGACGTATAGGTCCAGGCGGCCGAAAGCTCCACGCGCTTCGAGAGTTTATGCATGACGACAATATTCAACTTATGGCGGTTGTCATAGCGGGAAGGAAACCGGCGGCCCCCGTTCAGCTCGTCAAATTGGCGGTCCGACCAGGCAAGGGAATAGCCGATCCAGCCGGTCGTACGTCCTGCTGGTTTCCTCACCATCCATTCCAAACCATAGGAGCGTCCTTTTCCGGCGACCAACTTCCGGTCCCATGCAATCGAAGAGGGAACCAGGCTGTGCCCATCCTTATATTCGAGCAGATTACGGCTATCCTTATAATATCCTTCCATCGAGAAGTCCAGATCCTTCCAGTTGTAATAGGCGCCCAGCGAATACTGGTCGCTGATCAGCGGCTTCAGGTTGCGGGTGACAGGCATCCACGAATCGGTCGGCAAATTGAGGAAGCTGTTGCTGATAAGATGCACATATTGATTCATCCTCGAATAGGAAGCCTTCAAACTAAGGTCTTTGCCAAGCAACCAGCGTAGAGAAAGGCGTGGCTCGACGCCGGTATAGGTCTTCCGGTCGATATTGAAAAGGCTCAAACGGACTCCGGCGTTCAGACGGAGCGCAGGTGTCAATGTCCAGTCGTCTTCTGCAAATGCCGACAACTCGTGTGCCAGCAATTTCTCGTTGCTGAACACTTTACCGACCTGCATGGAGTCCGGTTTATCGCTCTCCTCCGTCAGGAAACGGCTGTATTCGGGACGGAAATCATGCCGGACATAGTCGCCTCCGAAACGGATATGATGGTTAGACACCGGCTGATAGTCAAACGACGTGCGGACACCGAAATCATTGATACCGGAAGCGCTGACCGTTTCGTCGAAACTCAGGGAATAGGCTTCGTTATTATAATCCCACGCCTTCTCTTCTTCCCGATAGGATATTTTCGCATTATAACGGGTATAGAAACCGGCAATCTTGCCGAACAGGCGGTTATTGAACGCATACGTCCAGCCTGCGGAAGCAACGAGATTCCCCCAGCGCATGGAAACATGCGTTTTATCCAGATAGCTACTGATAGAACCATCCTTTCCCGGCTTGTCTTCACTTGTGGCCTTCAGCACATCGTTTCCATTGTAGATACTGACAAAGAGACGACTCCGATCGTTGACACGGTGGTCCACGCGGGCATTCAAATCATGAAAGGCGTAACGAAAATTGATATCGGAACTCTTATCTTTTTTCACGGCATTGAAAATGGCCAGTGTAGGTGCGGTAATCACATCGAACCAAGTACGGCGCAGAGCGATCGAAAAAGAAGTACGGTCTTTGACAATCGGACCTTCCAGGCTCAGGTTCCCCGCAATCAGTCCGAGCGACGCGCTACCGTGGTATTCCTTCATATTCCCCTCCTTCGTCTGCACATCGACAACCGACGAAAGACGACCGCCATAACGGGCGGGAAAGCCAGCCTTATAAAAATCCATACTTTTGACCGCTTCGCCGTTAAAAGCGGAAAATATTCCTCCCAAGTGGTTAAGCTGGTAAACTGGGTTACCGTCTATCAGAAACAGGTTCTCGTCGACATTCCCCCCGCGCACGTACAAGCCGGAGACACCTTCTGTCCCCATCGACACACCCGGCGTCAACTGTAATGTCCGGATAATATCCGCCTCACCCAGCAAGGTCGGAGTGGCGCGGATCGTTGCCTGGTTTACCTCCAAAGCCCCCATCTGTACATTATGGACGGGCGAACGCAACGAACGTTCATTGCCAGTCACCACCACTTCGCCGATCGAAGCATTCGTCTGTAAAAACAAGGTAAGCATCGTATCGCGTTCCAATGCGGGAAAGTCGAGTTTCCGGTTTTCATAACCAATATAGGATACCGAGATCCGTACCGGATCATCGGAGGCAGGTATCGTAAGGCTGAAAAAGCCAAAAGCATTCGTAGCGATCCCCATCCGGCTACCTATATCATACACAGAAGCCCCGACCAGGGATTCTGCGGAAGTTTTATCCCGCACAAAACCGCTGATCGTGACCTGCCTGGGTTTGCGTTTCAGGACGACAATGTTTCCTGTCCTCTTGTACACGATCGGATAGCTGGCGAAAAGTTGTGCCAGGCAATCGTCAAGTGCTGCATCTTTCACTTTGAAACTCGTCTTCTGAAACTCCTTCAACAAAGATGATTCATACGAAAAAGTCACTCCGGCTTGCTTCTCGATCTCCGTCAGAATCTCTTTCAAAGATACTTTCTGCATATTCAATGTAACCGTTCGGACATCATCTCCACCGTTTACCTCTGCCGACAACTTCTCCGACATCAAAAAACAACTCAAACACACAATAGCATAGGTAAACCATCTCTCCAACACAAACTTCTTCATCTTATCTTTATTGACTTTTCATTCATAAGACAGGAAAAACGAAAAAACCCCTATCGGAGAAGGGGAAAAATAAAAAAGAAATCAATCATATGAGGCAAACGGATTCCAGTAAGGTTCCTCCTCCATGCAAGGCATCGTGAAGCGGCGGTGATAAAGCTGGTAACCGGCAACGATACCGAAGCCGTCTTTCACATTCGTATAGGTGGCCGAGGGTTCGACCAGCCCATCCAAATAAGCATCGCCCAACGAGATGGAAAAGTTCTGTACAACCGTCAGGTAATGGTAATAATCTTCCGAAACAGCCAGCAACCGGACATCATAATGTACGGTCGTCACAACCGAATCGCCCGCATACGAATAGTCGACGGGATAAAAAGACGAACGGACGGTATATTCGTTTCCGTCAAACATGTCATCGGTAAACGTGCCCCGGCAGGTCTTCCCGTTCAACTGGTCTATAGCCGGATTCGTAACGGTTGTGCGGAACACCGGGTCTTCATAGACCAAGCCCAGGGAAGAATATAAATCATAATCCGTATGATACATGGAACTGACGACTATCACACTGTCCCCTTTCTGATATTCCGTAATCTTCTCCACCATCAAACGATAATAATTCCGTTTATCCGGCTCATCCCGGAAGCGAATGTATAAACGAAGAGAAGGATATTCATATCCCTGGTAGCCGAACTTGAAAAAGCGGACCGTATCGACCGAAAGTACTTCTATCGGATCAGGAATAAGCGTTTCCCCTTCTATAGGATCGAATCCAGGTGCAGCCGCTTCCAGCCGCAGGCGGTCTCCGGAAGCGACACGGCATCCGGGTAAAGCATATTGCCCCGTATACCGGTCATTTTCTACGGGTTGCATCGTTCCTTGCAGACGGTCGTTCACATAGACCCGGATTGTCCCGTCCGTAATACCGTCGTCCGTAATCGTGTCCAATATAAACCAGCTTTTCGACAGGAAAGCCGTCACATCCTCATCCGGCGAGACAGATGAATTAAGCACCAGGAGCGGA
>ERZ834769.2151-NODE-2151-length-15322-cov-6.669614_pt1 | contig 15322 bp, 10 predicted proteins | sample MGYA00519690_ERZ834769 | MGnify/ENA primary metagenome ERZ834769 (study PRJEB31850, sample SAMEA3708760) | human gut metagenome | biome: human gut; feature: human-associated habitat; material: faeces | place: China | collected 2014 ... | reverse complement strand
CCGGCTTGGATGAAATCTCCATTGATCGTTAAAGTATGTCCATTGAGATCTAGTTCGCCCATAGCAAGAATGTAATCTCCGTCGACAACTTTATCCGCCGACAATGTTTCTCCTACCGTGCCTCCATTAGCAAATATCACTTTACAGCCGCTTTCATTTACTAATTCTGCATAGTTAAAAGAGTTCTTGACCTCTATTCCGTCTTCACTGGTATTATTAAATATTATTTTACCAAAGCTTGCGTAAGTATTTGTTACATTTATTATTTGTTTTTGTTCTCCATTGAAAATCGTTTTATGTGCTGCTGTTGCTCTGAAGTCACCTCCATTTACATTGCAATTTCCTCCTATTATGAGTGTTCCATTACTAAAATCACAACTGTATCTTAAGTTTGAAAAAGTAAATGTTCCTTCTACATTCAATATGTCTTTTTCATTTTGCATGTATATCTCTGAATAATAATTAGCATAAAAATCACCTTTACAATTCAGTCTGCCATTTCTCACATGCAAATAACTATTAACATTTACGTTTTTACCTACATTAAAAGTTTTTCCGTTCAAATTTAATGTTGCATCGATCAACAGTTCTCCAGAAATATCAATATCACTATTAAGTGTATATCCCTCTATTATTCTGATACTTCCTGCATATGTATCAATAACTTTGGCAGAACCTGTAAGACCTACATATCCTGTAACTGCACAGTTTGTTCCATTTAATTCTCCAGTTACCGCTGCTGTCGCATTTTTTAATGTTATCTCACTGCCGTCTTCAAATGTCAAATTTGCAAAATGAGATTCACCACTACGTGATGAATCAAAGCTTATTGCATGATTCTTTTCACTTGTGAATATCACTTTGTGACTTCCGCTTGCAACAAAATTATTACGTGCATTATAACTCAGCTGTGTAAAGTTTCCGCCCACAGTCAATGTTCCCGCACTCAGTTTTCCATCATGCGATTTAGTTGAGCCCATAACAAAGTCACCCGATACCTCTACAACATCAGATTCATTTGTCATATTAAGTATTCCCGTACTGTAATCGTAGCTCTCCTTTCCGTCTTCCGTGGCTTTCTTTGTCTGTATACGATAATTTCCGTTTACAACGAGCTTTCCGCTGTTTATCTTTACTTCTCCACCGGCTTGGATGAAATCTCCATTGATCGTTAAAGTATGTCCATTGAGATCTAGTTCGCCCATAGCAAGAATGTAATCTCCGTCGACAACTTTATCCGCCGACAATGTTTCTCCTACCGTGCCTCCATTAGCAAATATCACTTTACAGCCGCTTTCATTTACAAGCTCTGCATAGTTGAATGAGTTCTTGATCTCTATTCCGTCTTCACTTGTATTGTTGAATATTATCTTGTTGAGCGATACATACGAATTAGTTACATTTATAACTTGCTTTTCTGTTCCGTCGAATATGATTTCATTATCTGTATTTGAATTAAATGTACTGTAATTTATTGTGCAATCCCCTGCAATATACAATTTTCCTTTTGTTAAGTACGACGTATAATCTCCGCCATTAAATACAAAATTGCCCTCTACATCAATTACGCCGCTAGAATTATCCATATTAATTCTACCGCTATAATAATTCACTACTAAATTGCCTTTGCAATTCAGAGTTCCACTTTGTATTCCTATGTACGATGATATAGTGACATTTCCATCGGTCGACAACTGTTTTCCGTTCAAATACAAATATGATTCTGCACTGAAATTACCAGATATCGATATATCGCTGTTCAATGTATAACCTTCCGATATTCGTATGTTTCCTTTGTATTTATTCACAACCTTGGCAGCACCTGCAAGATCTATATATCCACTGATCTCACAACCGGTTCCGGTCAAACTTCCTGTCACGGTCACTCGTTTATAACTATCATTCTTCAAGGTTATTTTACTGTCATCTTCAAATGTAAGGTTTGCAAAATGAGATTCACCACTACGTGATGAATCAAAGCTTATTGCATGATCCTTTTCACTTGTGAATATCACTTTGTGACTTCCGCTTGCAGAAAAGTTATCAGAATCCTTATAATTCAGCTGTGTAAAGTTACCTCCCACAGTCAGAATTCCTGCACTCAGCTTTCCGTTATGCGACTTGGTCGAACCCATAACAAAGTCACCCGATACCTCTACAACATCGGATTCATTTGTCATATTAAGTATTCCCGTACTGTAATCGTAGCTCTCCGTTCCGTCTTCGCTGTTTTTTCTTGTCTGTATACGATAATCTCCGTTTACGACGAGCTTTCCGTTATTTATCTTTACTTCTCCGCCGGCTTGGATGAAATCTCCATTGATCGTTAAAGTATGTCCATTGAGATCTAGTTCGCCAACTGATAGACAATAATTATCCAATTCCATATCTCCGGATAACACAGTACCCACCGCACCACCAAATGAATAATGTATCTGACTAAGATCACCAATCATACTGTTCGCAGAAATAGGATAATCTGATAGTATTCCCCCTTCACTTGTATTGCTTACTTCAAGAATATTAAAACTACAGTTTTTTTCGTTAATATACACTTCCTGACTGTCAAGTCCGTTAAGAACTACTTTTTGCTCTCGGGAAGGATTAAATCCTGTTGTTATATTAACATTACCTCTAAGCTCAATAATTCCGGCAGTTGCATCATCTCCAGAAAAGCTGCCGCCGTTAAAATTGAAATTTCCTTCAACAACTAAATGATCATTTGCATTGCGCATATACATATAACGAGAATAATACGTACCAGTCATTGTAAAATCGTTACATATTAATTCACCCTTATTGAAATTCAAACAACCTCTATTTTGAATAACAACGTTGCCATGTACTATAAGTGTATTTTCATTAAGGTTTAATGTTCCATAATTAATATACAAATCTTTAACTTCTGTTTGTGCAGTCAAAGTCGTATCAGAATTTATAGTCATATCCTCATAAACTATCTCATCTTCTGATGGCTCATCAATCTCTTCTGTGTTTTCATCGTTCTGAGCAACAACATCATTTTCTGAAACATTATCCGCATTACTTTCTGTTACTATTTCAGATTTAGACGAATAGTCAGCTTGAACAGCAAAAGAATATCCGCACTGACCCACAATCTGAAAAGCAAGAGCCAATGCAATGACCTGGCTTATTGCCCGTTTAACAAATTTCTTCATATTCATTTCACTCCTAATTTACTTCTCTTCACCGTCAATTACAGTAACAATTTGAGTTATATTACCGTTAGCGTCATACATATATTCCACATAATTTTCTTCATCATAGGTCACTTTAATAAGACGATTAAGTCTATCATACTCATATTGCGGTTCATTAAACTTGTCTGAACCTGACAAACTGCTGTCATCGCCCGAACTTGAACCTGACAACTCTAAGCTTGATGAATTTCCTGAGCTTGAGTCAGACGAACTCGTATCGTATCCGGAGGAATCTCCTTGTGAAGTTGAATTATCATCCAAATCGGAATTTACCGAAGAATCCTCAGAATCAACAGAACTGCTGTCTGTCTTGGACGAATCAGTTTTTGAGTCCTTCAGACTGGTATCGTCAGATGTTGACTCGGAATCTGAATCCTTAATGTAAACAAAACCAAGATATGAAATATCCTCTGTTCCGCCAGTAATTTCAAAAGAGTCGGAAACGATCTCAATATTTTTTGCAAATATTCTTCCATGAAGAGTTCCCGTACTAACGTTTAATGTAACCTTGCCATTAGGAGCATAAATTATTGTCTGAACATCCATTTCATTTTTTACATTTAACGTTATATTACCGCTTTCAGATGCAATCACCGAAAATGCATTTTTCCTGTTCTTCAGAGTATCCGCTGATATTACAATATCTTCATCAGCAAGAATATATCTGCCAATGAGGAGTTCACCCGGTTTTCCGTTCATTTCTCCGAGCACGAAATCATTGTCCTGATTTTCCAGTCCGCTTAAAAAGTTTTCTGCGTCGCCTATACACGAAACAAGCTCTTTTGGAAAATCGGAATACTCAAAATCGCTTATTCTTCCGATTTCTTCTGTTCCGTTAGGCTGTTTGTTCAAGCTGTTGATATTAGGAGATATATTATATGCATATGTATTTACATAAAATCCGACAGCGGAGCTGTTTCTATACTCGTCAACACCCTCAGGAGAAAACATAAATCCACGGAAAACATCTATGTTGGCATTAGCCATTATAATAGAATTTTTATTAATTACAAATGTTCCTTGTAACAACTTAAAATTACAGTTTATTATCGACATCGGATATGTAGAATAAAATACAGGAAGGTCCCCATATCTTGTGGTATTATTGTCATTCATATCTTCAAACATAACACCATTTATAGCTGCCATCAACGTATTTTCAACATTAAACCTAGAAGCTATTTTGTCTGCTCCCGCACCTCTCATCAGTATCATCTGTGTAGTCACCAGTCTGCTGCTTGTAAGATTAACATCTTTAGCTGTATATACTACTATCGGTCCATATTCGTCTATTACAGTCAAATTATCAGCATTAAACCCAACATCACCTGTACCTAACAGAATCTGACCGCCCATTGTGTATACACATTCAAGGGCGGGAAAATCTCCTGCGAGATTCATATCAGAATTTCCAGTTCGGTAAATATATTTAAGTTTAGGAAAATTTCCCATAAGCTGCACTCCGCCCCAGTTATCAAGCTTAATTTCTTCAAGATTTTCATAATCCCCGTTAAGCGTAATATGACCGCCCTCTATCACCAGTTTTCTTTCCTTTTCAGCTTCTTCAGGATTTATCGATCCATTAGCCTGAATCTTCACAAAGTCTGACGAACACGCAGAAAAAACAGGATTGTCCTGTTTCAACATACTTATATATTCCTTTAATCTCTCTTCCGAAAAGTTATCGCTTATAACTGAACCTGGCAGTTGCTCATAGTCCTGCCATGAATTACTTACTACCTGTTCTTGAACGGGAATGAAATTACTGTTATTGCCAAGTTCAAGAACAGAGTCTGTTTCAAATTCTGAATTTTGGAACAGTATAGGGAAGATTTCCTCCCATTTTGCCTTATTTTCGTATACCTTGGTAAAGAATCCTGCGCCAAAAGCTCCAACTTTACCTGTTTTATCTTTTGTAGTTTCAGAAATAGGCGCATTATCCGCAGATACGTTTATATTTAAAGAATCTCCTGAAATTACTGCACCATCTAACGTTAAAAAATTATCAGTAAAACTCTTCGATTCATTTTTATCTGCTTCGATACTCTGTGCAATTGTATAAACATTGTTCCAAACATTTGGAACAGTAATTTTCTCCGAATTATCATATTTACTGCCAAAGTAAACATCATCCGAATTGCTAATTATAGTCTTATTCGCTGCGACATAGCCTGAAACGGTAATTTTATCGTCATTCAATGAAACGTTTCCATTAGAGCGAACGTCTCCGTCAATAGATAAACTGCCGCCTTGGGCATTTATATGGCCGTTATCATCCGCTGCAAGCAAGGTATGCTCCCACGGATTATCATTTAACCTCCGAACATCATAAATAGCCGCAGTAACTACTGTAACAGCAGTTACTGCGGCTATCGATACGGCAATTACTCCAATACGCAATTTCTTGTTTGCTTTCATACATTTTCCTCACTTTTACTTCAAATATATATTTTTTAATTAACCTTCTTATACCTTATATTTTTGATTTTTCCCAACAGAAGCATTAATGCTTCTGTAAATATAATAATAGGAATAACTTCACTTTCTATCTTAGCGACACAAGTGAAAATTATCCATATAATGATCTCAACCAATAAAATGAGCAGTGATTTTCTTCTGTACATCTTGCATTCTAACTCGTCCAAAGGCTTATTTTCTCCTGCAACTGGAGAAAAAACAAAGCAAACACAACTTCCAATAACGAGCATTATCACACAACAGCTTGTCGAAAGAATTTGGAATTTTAACAGACACATCCAAATTATCATAATCAGCGATGATACTATGTAACATTTTTCTGATGAACTTGAATGATGACCGCCTGCATAACTTCTCAACGGAATATACGCCGCCAAAAGAATAATGCTTTCCAAAGCTTTTCCGAAAATCACACCAATCAGTATCGACGTGATAAAATTGAGCGTCAATATCATACCATTTTGAAAACCGTATCTATACAATTCCCTTTTATCGGACGAAATAACGTTTTCATTTTCAAGCTGTTGAGTGAGATACTCTGCAAGCTTAGCAAACATTAAAATTTGCGAAGGCTCTTTGCATCAGCAGGAAGTTTTGGCTGATTAGCTATCCAAAAACAAGCACTGTTAACGTTAACAGCTGTGATTGTCAATGCCAATGCAGCAAACATACCGCCATACTTCTTGAAAAACTTGAGCATAAAAGACTTCATAATAACACTCCCTTTTAAAACTATTGTGATATTCACATTATTAACATAGCATAAAAATGTCGATATAAGTCAAACTATGGTACGAACCATAGTATTTTTGGGTACAAAAAAGCAGCGCCGATTTTGGCACTGCTAAAGTTCACTTTTCTTTTTGTTTTATATTATATAAAATAGCTTTTGCAATATACTTATTATCAATAATATCATTCTGAAGTTTCCCGTTATACTTTTCCAATGAAGTCTGAACACTTATTAATCCGTATCCATGTTCTCCGGGATTATCATATGTATTATTCATACCGGAAAATGTATTCTCGATTTTAATAACTATCATTCCTATGGAATAATTAATATCTATCTCAAGTATCTTTTTCTCAGCTTGTTTTAATGCGTTTAACGCATTGTCAAGCAGGTTTCCAAGAATTACTGTTAAATCAAATGAATCGACCTGCAACTCTTCAGGTAAAACAACGTTACAAGAAAAGTCCACTCCATATTCCTGAGCTATCGCCAATTTATAATTCAGTAAACAATCAAAATCAACATTCCCCGTGCTTACAAACTCTTTTTCCGCTGTGATTTTTTCGCTCATTTCGTCGATGTAATTTACAGCTTTTTGACAATTGTCGTTTACTAAATCATATTTCAATTTCAGCAAATGGTTTTTCATATCATGCTTCAATAAGCGTATCTGCTTTTGTGATTCATTCATTATAATCAGCTGATTCTGATATGCTTTATTTGACGATGCAATTTCATTAAACATAATCTGAAACTGCATATTCTCTATGTATCTATCGTATAAATAAAAATTCAAGAAATTTATAACAAGCAGTATCAACGAAATAATAAAACATCTGACATTGAATTCTGGTCCTGAGAGCTCTGCAATAACGATTGTACCAATAGAGATTATTATAAGAAAGATCACATACCCGGAATTAACGATAACCTTCTCTTTTCTGTTGAAATAATGTCTGAACAAAAAAACTAATCCAAGAAATGAAATACTTTGAGGCGTGTTTGATTTTAATAGCATTGATTCCGGGAATATGCAAAATAACATCCAATCCAAAATCATACCTACTGCGCAAACGCCAATTGTAAGAAATATATACGTTTGTATCGGTTTTCGGTATTGCAGCATTATCATAAACATAGGCAATATATTACTGATCAAATTCAGCATCATGCTATCCATAAAAAGGTACACGCCGCAGTTTATCAGATAGTAAACATAATACGTCAAGAGCTCCGCATATTTAGGCAGCTTGCTCTTACCCAAAACCGCAGTAAAAAGTATATATACCGCATACATATGTACCGCATTAGAAATTAAATACACTATTGGCTGCATTTACGCTCCTCCAATCTTATCAGATAAGACATCCATTACACTATTACGATATCCGTCGCTGATCTTTAGCTTTGTTCCGTTTGATAATACAACAGTTTCAAAATCGGTATCAACGATATGATTAATATTAACCGCCAAGCCACGTTTTACGACAACCATATCATTCTTCATTTCATTGGTTACAGCGTCACTAAATTTATGATAACATATTATAACACCGTTTGACGTAATTAGTTTCAGCTTTTTTCTTTCGCTTTGTATATAAATGATCTCGCTGATAGCTATTTTATGTTTCATATTTTCCAATGTATATGTAAAAAACATACTGCTATTGGCATAATATTTAATGAATTTAGAAATGCACGGATATAATCGTTCTTTCTTTACGGGTTTAACGATGAAATCAAAAGGCTGAACAGAAAACAACTCCATTGCGTATGAATCTTTAGCCGAGATAAAAATTATCTGAGTTCTTATATCTCCCATTCCCAATCTGATTTTTTTGCTAAGATTTACACCATTCATATTGGGAAATTCAATATCCAAAAAGATTAAATGATAGTTCACTGAAGATTGAACTCTTTCAAATAAATCTTCGCATGATAAAAATATATCAACTTTAAAATCCAAATTGTATTTGAACTGATATTCTATCAATAATTGTTTCAAATGTTCACACACATATTTTTCATCATCAACTATTGCTATTTTTATCATAAAGCTCACCTGCCTTAATTGACATTATACCAATTATTTCACGTAAAATCAATACATAATCTGTTAAAACTATGGTATAATATATTAATATAGGCAGCAAAAACTTTCGCAAATTCTGTACATTTAAGCAAAACGCTTGAAAATACAGGAAAAATAAAGGCTTTCAGGTTATTGCGGCAGGAAATCTGACGGCTTAATACTTTTTTTATGAAACAAGGTTTAAGTTTTCAACGCAGCGCTTCTTTATTTCAATATCGGAGTGCATATAGCGATTAAGCGTAATCTGAACGCTTGAATGTCCCAGTAACTCGCTTACCGTCTTCGCATCAAAACCATTCTCTATGCAAACCGTGGCATATGTGTGACGCAGTAAATGAAAATTCGCTTCTCGCACACCGCACTGCTTCAATACTGATTTGAATCTGTTCTGCATAGTTCTTGGCTCGACAGGCTTTGATGTTCCGGTCAGCAAATAACCATTATTGCATGGGGTGTTCTTTAAAATATTTATCAGAAAGTTCGGAATAGGAATTGCTCTCTCGGAGCTTCTGCTTTTTGGTGAGCCGACAATTACTTTTGTTTTGCTGCTGCCGGTAGTATCCGAAACACGTTGAACAGTCTTTGTGATGAAGATTACGCCATTTTGAATATCAATATCTTCCGCCGTGACAGCACAAAGCTCGCCAATACGCATTCCCGTGTACATAGCAAGCAGTATTCCGACATTTGTTTTGTTCAAGTCGTTCATAAGATATGATTGAAGACTGCTGCGTTCATCTCTATTAAAAACCATCGCAGCTTTTGTATTCTCCTTTGGCATGATAACATTTCTCATAGGATTTTTGTATCCGTATTCGCTTTCGGCATACTTTGCGACGGAACGAAGCAAAACAATATTATCACGAATCGTTTTAGACGACAAGCCTCCCTTGCCATTGGATTTTCCGTTTTTCAAAAGATACTCGATAAAAGCGTTGATCTTGACCGAATTAAGCTCGCTGTATTTTGTTTTCTTGAAGTACGGAAGTATATGTTTATTTATATTCCTTTCATAGCAGCAGTAGCTTGAACGCTTTACACGAAGCTTCGCACAAGAAAGCCATTCTGCACAAATTTCCGAAAGAGTTTTAGCGCATGATATAGTATTGTATTTTTCTATTGAGGTATAAGCCGAGAGCATTTTATCTTTTAATTCAGCAAGGTCTTTTGAATAAAAATACCTATACTTTAAGCTTCCATTGTCGTTACGACCAAAAGGAATACGACCCTCAAAGCGACCGTCCTTTCTCTTGTAAATATTAAGTGCGTTCCTCATTTTTTCATCCTCCTCATACTAAAAAACTGACGGCTGAAAATCTTTGTCAGCCTGATTTTTTTAGATTTTTTCTTCAATTTTTAAAATAATGTCTTTACAAATGGATTTTGGTGTGATATAATGTGATTAACTTTTCATCAAATCTATCAATTTCAAGACCAAAATTACTCTTAAAATCCTTTCGCAAATGTACAGAATTTGCGAAACAAAAACGGCGGATCCGGATGCTATGAAGCACGAATCCGCCGTTTTCTATTGCATTGTAATATTATTCTCCTCTTTTACGCCCAACTCCTGCTTTTTCTTTAGAATCATTTGCCTTAGCTTCCTGTCAACCATCTGCTTAACCGGCTTATACTTCTGCACATAGTCCTCTTCAATACACCTGCTAAGATTAACAAACAGACCAATCACCGTATTTGCAATCATAGCGTTTCCAAAGTGTGTCTTACCATCAATCGACGTATATATCTCAACATCAGAATCATAGATATTAGGCACTATCAGTTCAGGGTCTTGAACCACTACATCGACCATAGGGCTATCCATATCAAGCACAGTCCTGATTATCATATTCCTCACCGGCTGAAACACCTTATTTTCTGTCAAAGCAGGCAGTACTTTTTCTTTTTGCGTATAGGTCTTGTATTTCAACCGCTCCAAGCTGCACCATTTTTCATAGAGCTGACGAATATTCTCATCTTTTGCAAGCTCCAAAAATATATTGTTGACCGTTTCCTTAACATTGGATGGAAGATAGCCATACACTTTTTTGCCTCTTACATTCTGTAACTGAGAATGTAGTTTACGGATAAAATTTTCAAGCTGCGGATTGTCAAAACCGCCTTGCTGAATTTTTCTAACGATACTTTCAAACTCTGTTTTGGATACAGCTTTCAATTCGTCACGGTTTAACGTCTGCTCCTGATAGATTGACTGCAAATCGTCATGGAATATGTCGTTTGCAAAAGCTGAACGTATCTGATCTATACCCTTAGTAGTTAAAAATCCCTGCTTTGGATTTGTCGAATAGACAAGCAGATGAATATGCGGATGATGAGTAGTGTCGTGAAAAGCAGCATACCATTTCAGATTGCATAGCGGTATACGCTGTGCTTTTGCAATATCAGAAATATGCCTTTTCACAAGTTCTCGCCACATTTCCGAATTATCATATCCGAGACGAATTGCGTCCTCACGGCGGAGTGAAACAACGTGCGACCAGACATTGCCTTTGTGATTTGCTATTTCGTTAGCTACTCTATCAAGAATGATCGGTTCATCTTTTTCATTAAACAAACCGTGCGAACCTCTTTTCTGAACTCCCGGTCGCATAGCCATATAGCCCACAAAATTCTGCCGATTTCCGATGATGTCGGCGTTACGCTCAATGATCGTACTGATAAGCTCAGATGCGTTTTCTACGGTAGAATCAGCGATATAGTCCCCATACTCAAGGTACCTTTTGGCTTCGGGAAAATCGATCAGCAAATCATCTATAAGCTCTTTCTGATTTTTTGTAGCATTATCATTTCTGTCAATAGTGTTTTGATCACGGACTTCAACTGTTTCACGGGTTGCAATGTACTTTGTGTAGTTTCTGCGCTTGTTTTTAATTTTCTGATTTCCGCTTTTCAGATAGCGGCTTGTGACAATCAACTGTGATAGCGCCAACACATATCACCTCCGTTTTAATTTGATTTAATCTGACCGCTGATACCTAACCGCCTTCTCAAAATTAATGATACCATTGATCCTTCTGACTTCGTCCGTACACATAGCCCGAAGTTTTATCATCGTATCATCGTCAATGTCATGCACAGCCGCAAGCATATGTGTAATCGCGCCAAGCTCCACTGCAATTTTAAACATGGCACGGGACAACCTCTGTTCCGTGCCTTTTACAATTCCCTCCGTGAGCGTTGCAAGCTGAGGAGCAATGAACTCCGTCGCTGTATGCTCTTTGTTAAGAAGATATCCGCAGTAAAATCGTACTGCCTTTTCAATAAACTCAGACCGCGACTTGCAGTTGTCATGCTCAAAAAGCGTATCAATGATCTCCATAGTTTCGGGAAATATTTTAAGTCCGAATCTCTGCTTTTTATCCTCAGAGGCGACTGCCGAAATTTCCGTAAATCCTGTTTTTTCTTCTTTATTTTTAATAGTATCCGACTGCAAATTTCAAAACCTCCATTCTATGCGACTGCCCGTTAAGGCTTTCAAACCTCTGCAAATTCGGCGAGCTTTGCTCGGCGATGTAATCGTTTGGTCGCCATGAGGCGACCAAACTTTAACCAGCAATATATTAAATGCCCCTCAAACCCACCCGAAATCATCCGATTCCTGCCATTCTCAAACTCTGCGATAAGACTTGTTCTTAACGCTCGACAAAATGCCCAAAATTCGCTCCGACCGTTGTTAGGGTAAAGTTATCCCACCGACCTCCGAACCTCGCCACACAAGGCGACACGGCGCGAACTGCGGCGAATTACTGCTCGGACTGCTTTTCCGGTTCGGCAGAAGCAGGATTCTTCGGTTTTCTCGCAGGCTTTCTGTTCGACATCATATCAATAAAATCTCTCACATTCTGCGGAACGACCTTGCCGTAAAGCTGATCCGCATACTTTTCAAGCTCAGCCGCAAGAGTTGTGTTCTTCTGTTCCAGATAGATTTCTATCGCCGAGAGCTTTTTCTCGTTTACATTTACCGTAACTGATTTTTTCAACCTATCACACTCCAATAAAATTAATTTTCTGATGAGCTGTCCTCATTCACACTTTGAATAGCGTCAGTCACTTCCTGAGGATAAGTCACTCCATCATAGGTACACCAGCTTGTCCAGCTGCCATTTGAAACAGGCTCTTTTGTGACATAACCAACGCTTTCAGAGCTGTAAACAACTTCTCCGTTTCCAACATATATTCCGTGCTTACTTCCGTCGAACAATCCCAGCCCTGCGACCTTTGGCATGGTATCAAGACTTCCTTGTTCTGTGTAAATAAGAGTACTGTGATCACAACCGAACACTCTATCGGTCGGGCTGTAGTTCAGATACCCCAGCACAAGTCCTGCGTTGTCAGCATATCTGATGCGGTCTGACTCGTCTCTTTCACCAACAGCACCGCTTTTGTATCCCCACCCTGAGATAAAAGCATTCTCCGCCCAAGCCGCAAGGTCTGAGCAGTTTTTACTGCCTGCGTCATTGAACATATATGAATTTAAGGTGCTGTTCATAACAAATGTGTATGTGCGAACAAATTCGTCATAGTCTATCTCCAAGCCGTAAGTCGAGTTTATCGCCGCAATTAAATCACTGTCATTTGGAGCAATTGCAAACAGATCTGCATATGATTCGGTATTGAAATTCTGAACCTCATCGAAGTATGACATATATATCAGCTGAGCCTTTATGGTCTGAACCTTGACACCCTTTTCGTCCATAGCGTTTGCAATGTCATTACCTGCTGATCGGATATCATCGAGCCTTTGCCTGCTTTCACTGTCAAGAGAGCTGTAAAAATCATCGGCACTAATGTGAAGTTCAGGCACTTGAGCTTCCTCGCCGACCTCCCCAAGAGAAGAAAGCATCACCGCAGGAGCACACAGCAAAAGGAGCAGACCCACCGCAGCACTAAGCACCACAGTCACAAGCTTGCCTCGCTTTTTTTCATCACCAAGAATATATACGGCTGCCTTTTTAAGAGCCGCCGCAACTGTCGCCGACATTACATCACCTTCCTCCCGCCGAACCAAACAGTGCCGCCTTGTAAGCAGGAGCAATGACCTGCAGCAGATACCTCTCATTACCACACCGATACAGGCAAGTACCTCGTTCGGGATACTTGATAAGACTGTACTCTGACTCTTCCAACTGTAAGGTGTCAATGAATGCCGTCGGCGAGATATTTCCCGGATTGAACAGAAAATGATGTACAGGAATAGAAAACAGCGGCTTTGTGAACTCCTTTATCTCAGGCAGCAGAAAGTCCTCGATATTCTGACTTGCCAGAATAAACGAGGACTCTTTTTTACGCACACGTTTCATACCGTTGCGAATATATTCGATTGCCGTCATATTTGTGAGGAATAAATACAGCTCATCAACTGCCGCAACAGTATTTCCGCACCCTAAAAGCTGATTGCTCATATACGACAGAATATTAAACAACAGAGTATCTTTCAGCCTTTTGTTCGTGTCCATAAGACCTTTCACTCCAAAACAGATAAACTCGCCGTTCTTGATGTTGGTGTGCCCGTTAAAATATTTGCTCTCCGCGCCTTTGCACATACTGTGCAGTCCAAGACAGATGTTCTGTAAAATTTCTTCTGTGTAAAGCTGCTTTTTAGACTTATCAAAAGCGTAAAACTCCTTTTCCACAAGGTCATAGAGATCTGACATCATGGGATAATCCTCGTTTTTCTGCGTACTGAAATCCGTGAAGTCATCAATACCGAATCTTGCATAGAGCTTCATCAGCATAATTTCTATCGTATCGACTTCGGCGTCACTAAAATCCTTGTACGCTCTGAAAAAGTCTTTCAAATAGCTGATGTGCTGACTAAGTCGGGTGACCTTGCGGAACGCTTCGGGCGAACAGGAATCCACTCTGTCGCCGTCGCCCCATGCTTTCGGTTCAAGAGGATTTATCATAAATTCTCCCGACATCATATCGATATACGTTCCGCCAAGGTTTGAACATAAGTCTTCGTATTCATGTTCAGGGTCTAAGACCAGAACACTTTTCCCTGCCTCACGCTGATTGCATAAAAGCAGTTTCATCAGATACGACTTGCCCTGACCGCTGTTGCCGAGGATAAGGATATTGCTGTTTGTCTTGTCCTCGGTACGTCTGTCGAAGTCCACAAGCACGTTGCTGCCGTACTTATCTCTGCCGATATAAAAGCCGTTTTTGTCGGTCTTTCCTGAGTAATTCAGAGGATAAAGATTCGCCACAGAGCTTGCAGGCAGCACTCTTTCAAACTGACTTGCAAACACGTTATTGCCCGCAGGATGAACAGACAAGAACCCCTCTTTCTGACGTAAAAGCAAACGGTCAACAGATATTTTGGAGCGTGTCAGTTCCATTTGAATATCAGCCTGCAGTTCTTTCAGCTTGTCCTCAGAGCTTGCTTTTAGCTCAATAAAAACAGCTGTGTGCAGTAAAGGTTCTTTGTTTCTGCGTAGTTCGCTTATCAGCTCCACCACATCATTTATGTTATCCTGAGCCTTTATACTCTCGTTGACATCATTTGTAGTAGTCATCATATGGTTCTTCCGCATTGCCTGCTGCACGATCTTTCGCTGTTCTACGGCGGTAACAAGTCTGTCATATATCCTCAGCGTAACGCCGTTTCTGTCGGCAAGGTGAGCAAGTATAGCAGTTTCTTCTGTGCTCGGCGGATATTCCGTAACCGCCCAGCAGGACTTATAGAAGTTTCCGCAGATATAGTGGTCAGTGTAAAACTTGATTATTCCCGGAACAGTGCGGTCAAAAAAGTCCTTTGTGCTGATAATTTCAAGC
>ERZ834769.2139-NODE-2139-length-15385-cov-2.603196_pt1 | contig 15385 bp, 19 predicted proteins | sample MGYA00519690_ERZ834769 | MGnify/ENA primary metagenome ERZ834769 (study PRJEB31850, sample SAMEA3708760) | human gut metagenome | biome: human gut; feature: human-associated habitat; material: faeces | place: China | collected 2014 ... | reverse complement strand
TATGGATCTGGACCAGTCCCTTACCAGCCGTGATACCATCAACTCCCGGATGCGCTCCATTCTGGACGAGGCCACGGACCCCTGGGGCATCAAGGTCAACCGGGTGGAGCTGAAAAACATCATCCCGCCCAAGGAGATCCAGAACGCCATGGAAAAGCAGATGAAGGCGGAGCGGGAGCGCCGTGAATCCATCCTTCAGGCCGAGGGCCAGAAGCAGAGCCAGATCCTGGTGGCGGAGGGCGAGAAGCAGTCTGCCATCCTGCGGGCCGACGCCGCCAAGCAGGCAAAGATCATGGAGGCCGAGGCGGAAAAGACCGCGAAAATCCTGGCGGCTGAGGCAGAGAGTGAGGCCATTATGAAGGTCCAGCAGGCCACGGCGGATGCCCTGAAGCTGCTGAACGAGGCTGCGCCCAACGATCAGGTGGTGAAGCTGAAGGCATTGGAGACCATGACCAAGGTGGCGGACGGCAAGGCCACCAAGATCATCATCCCCAGCGAATTGCAGGGCTTGGCGGGTTTGGCGGCCAGCGCCAAGACCGTGTTCGAGTCCGAAGAACCCAAGGCATAAACAGTGAAGCAAAGCAGTCCCGCGGCCCAAAAGCCGCGGGACTGCTCTTGTCAAAACTGACCTTATCAAATTTATGAGAACTGGCATTTGCCACAAAGTCAATCGCGTGCTATGATAGCTTCAACAAACAACTTAGGAGTGCTTTTTATGAATCGGAATGAGAAGAATGTCAATAAGCTGACCATGCTGGGCATGATGACGGCGCTGGTGTTTGTCAGCAACTATCTGCGAATCACCATGCCCATCGCCATCGGCGGCCGCACCTCCTTTACTCTGGCCAACATCATGTGCTGCCTGTCCGGCTTGCTGCTGGGGCCTGTGGGCGGTTTTGCCTCCGGCTTGGGCTCCGCCATCTATGACCTGACCAACCCGGCCTACGCTCCGGAGTGCTGGATCACCTTCCTCACCAAGGGCGTTATGGGTATGGTAGCCGGTCTGGCCATGAAGGACCGGGAGACGCCTGCTTACGGGCGCTGCACCGTCTCCGCGGCTCTGGGCTGCGTGGCCTACTACATTCTCTATTTCTTCAAGTCCTTTGCGTATGACGGCCTGCTGATGGGTGGTCTCACCGCTTCCGTGGCGGCGGCGGCTCTGCCTCTGAAGATCCCCGCTTCCCTGTTCAACGGTGCAGTGGCCATCATCCTGGCACCCCCGCTGTGTGTGGCTCTGCGGCGGTCCCTGAAGCGGACGCATATTCAGCTTCCCTGATTTTCGGCCTCCCTTGTCCCGGTCCCTTTGTGAAGTATCACATGGGGGCCGGGCTTGTTTTTTTGCTCAGAAAGAGTATAATAAAATTCCGATTTGATGTTGGAAAGAGGAGAACTGAATGAACGAATATCTGGATTTGTTCGGGACCTTTGCCAAGGTGGGCGTGATGACCTTCGGCGGAGGATATGCCATGCTGCCCATTCTCCAGCGGGAGGTGGTGGAGCATAAGGGCTGGGCCACAGAGGAGGAGCTGATGGATTACTTTGCCATCGGCCAGTGCACCCCCGGCGTCATCGCCGTCAATACCGCCACCTTTATCGGTCAGAAGCACCGGGGCTGGTTAGGAGGCATCGTGGCCACGCTGGGCGTGGTGTTTCCTTCTTTGGTCATTATTTCGATCCTGGCGGGATTGATCACGAATTTCTCCCATTTGGCCTGGGTACAGAACGCCTTTGCCGGGATCCAGGTATGCGTGTGTGTCCTGATCTTCAACGCCGTGCTGAAGCTGCTGAAAAAATCTGTGGTGGATAAGCGGACGGCGGCCATTTTCCTGATCGTCATGGCGGGAAGCTTGTTCCTGCATATTTCTCCGGTGTGGTTTGTGGTGGTCTCCGCTGTGGTGGGGATTTTGCTGAAAAACCTGGAAGGGAGGGCTGCGAAATGACCTATCTGCGTCTTTTCTGGGAATTTTTCAAGACGGGGCTGTTCGCCGTGGGCGGCGGTATGGCCACCGTGCCTTTCCTGAAAAACATCGGCCTTGCTACTGGCTGGTACAGCCAGACGGACCTGATGAATATGCTGGCGGTTTCCGAGTCCACTCCCGGCCCCATCGGCATCAACATGGCCACCTATGTGGGCTTCACCGTGGCGGGCATCCCCGGAGCGGTCATCGCCACCATCGGTGAGGTGACGCCCTCTATCATCGTCATCTTGATCGTGGCGGCCATGCTGACCAAGTTCAGGAACAGTAACTATGTGGAGAACGCCTTTTACGGCCTGCGGCCCGCCTCCAGCGGCCTGATCGGTGCGGCTTGTGCCGGCGTTGTTTTGCAGGTGCTTCTGCGCGTCACCAGCACTGCAGTCCCGGATTCTCTTTTTATGCGGTTTTCCTGGGACGGTACGGTAAGCTGGATGGGTCTGGCGCTGGCGGCGGTGCTGTTGGTGCTGACTAACTGGGTGAAGCTTACGAAAAAGTGGCATCCCATTGTGTTCATCGGCCTTTCTGCAGCGGTAGGCGTGGTGTTCCGGTTCGGCGGTGCGTAAAAGATGAAAAAAGTGCCTGAGATCTCAAATCTCAGGCACTTTTTTGCGTTCTTTGTTCAGAGCGGCTGCGCGGACAGACCACACAGTTCCCGCAGGACCTCCACCGCCTCATCCATGATCTGGGAGAGGGTCAGGTCCCGGACGCCGACCACGATCTTGCCGCAGTTGGAATTCACCGGCAGCAGTACCTTCTGGGCCCGGCTCTGGCCCACGGCCACCGCCATAGCAGGGGTGATCTCCCCCATGAGGGCATCCGCCATCAGAATGCCAATGGGTCCGGCGATGATGTCCGCATCCCGGCAGGCCACCAGAACCGGGTTTTCTCCGGTGGCGCCTCGCTGAGCCCCAGCCTTCATCATGGCGGCAGTGGCGATGGCATTGGTGCCTACCGCCAACAGCTCCAAGGGAAGTCCCGCCGCCCGGACCCGTTCTACCAGCAGCGCACCTGTGCGGCCGCTCTGGCCGTCGATCACAACGAGCTTCATCGTGTTTCCTCCTTTAAAGCCAGCGTGCAGCGGCCCTGAGTGTCTGTTTCGTGAAAATAAGTCTGCTCCAGAGGGATCCAGCGGTCAAAAAACTGCTGACCCCACTCCGGACCGTTGCGCTTCAGTATCCGGCTCCGCTGGGTTTCCGGGGAAATGTCCAAAAAGACGGACAGATCGTAATAACGGGCCAATTCCGGGTGAAAGCTGTAGCTGCCTTCCACGATATTCAGCCGCCCCGGCAGGACGGTCACCGGCTCCCGGAGGGACAGGGTGCGGCAGTTGAAGGGACGGTAAACGGCGGCTTTGTTCCGACTGATAGGAATCAGAATCTCCGATTCCAACCGCTCCCGGTCCAGATTGCCGCCGGGCTGGGCGTAGCGCGCGGCGGTCCGTTGCTCCGGACGGAGGAAGAAATCGTCGGCATGGAACAGCGCCGTATCGGGATAAATCGCCGTCAGCAGATCTGCCAGAGTGCTTTTGCCGCTGGCGGCGCCGCCCTCAATGGCCAGCAGGACCCGAGGGTTTTCCGCCAAGGCCCGGTCAATGGCCGCCAGAAGCGGCAGCAGGCGGACATAAGTGCGGTGCAGCACCCGGTAAGCTGGACGGTAGGCGGCCCGGTATTCCTCGGAGTGGCGGCAGGCGGGAAAACCGTTTTTTCGCCAGTCATCCAACTCCGCATCGGCCTCTGCCGGGGAATAGGGCAGAGCGCCGGAGTGGATCAGCCGCCGCAGGACCGTCAGCTTTTCCTGCAAGGCATCCGCATCCCCATGGGGCATAGCGGCAGACCGGGCAAACATGCGAGATAGCGTTTCGGGGGTCAGACCATCTGCCAGAACGCCCAGCTGCACCCGGGACCAGGGACCGTCCAGCGCTTCAATCTCCCGGCTGCACGGTCCGGCTTCCGCAGCCTCCCTCCGGATACCCTCTGCGGCGGCGGAGGTGTCCGTGATCAGGTGTCCGCAGCCAAAGACGCTTTGGTAGAGGGCTTTGCGCAGATCCTGAAGCTGGGACGCGGGATGCCCGGTATATTGCTCCAAAAGGAATTGTTCGGTAGACGCAGGACTCATAAGTGCCTCCTTGCACGATCATTTGCCTTTTTATCATAGCATCCGACATCTGGACCTGCAACCGCTTTTTGGGACAAGATTCCGCTTGCTTGGGAAAATAATACCCTTTGATGACAAAAAAATATATCTCTTCGACAAAATCCGACAAAAAAGCAGCCGGAAATTTTGTATGATAGAGCCGTATTCCGAAATTGCAATTCATTCGGAAAAGAAAGGATACTATATGAACCATACACTGACGAAAGAATACCTGCTTCTGTTCAACGCATTGACAGATACCGAAGAAACGCTCCGACAGCTCCGGGAGGACCTGATCGCCGTTCAGCGGCAGGCGGAGGAACTGTTTCTGTCCGATACGCCGCAGGACGGTGAGATAGAAGCGGAGACTCCGTAAATAAGACCCGTGACAGGCGGCAGCCGGTGTGCTATAATGAAGAAACTATTTTTCAGGAGGTTTCTATGCTGCACATCGGCTGTCATTTATCATCCTCCAAGGGCTTTCTGGCTATGGGCCGGCAGGCGTTGGAACTGGGGGCGGACACCTTTCAGTTTTTCACCCGGAATCCCAGGGGGAGCAAGGCCAAGGAACTGGACCCTGCGGACGCGGTGGCGCTGGTGGCGCTCATGAAGGAGCACTGCTTCGCACCGATCATCGCCCATGCCCCGTACACCCTGAATCTCTGCGGCGCGGAGGAACAAAACCGTCTTTTCGCACGGGACACCATGGCGGACGATCTGCGCCGTATGGAGCACATACCGGGGCAGCTTTACAATTTCCACCCCGGCAGCCATGTGGGACAGGGGATCGAAGCCGGGATCACCTATATCGCGGAAGGACTCAACGCCATCCTGACACCGGAACAGTCTACAACGGTATTGCTGGAGACCATGGCCGGGAAGGGCAGCGAGGTAGGCGGACGCTTTGAGGAACTGAGGGAGATTCTGGATCGGGTGGAACTGACGGAGAAGATTGGGGTCTGTCTGGACACCTGCCACGTTTCCGACGCCGGGTATGACATCATTCACGATCTGGACGGCGTTTTGACGGAATTTGACCGGGCCATCGGACTGGAGCGGCTGCGGGCCATTCATTTGAATGACAGTCTGAATCTCTGCGGCGCCCACAAGGACCGCCACGCCCGGATCGGGGAGGGCTGCATTGGACAGGAGGCGCTGGCCCGGGTGGTGAATCATCCGGCGCTGAAAAATCTGCCCTTCTGCCTGGAAACACCCAATGAGCTGCCCGGCTATGCCAAAGAGATCGCCCTGATGCGAAGCCTCGCGGAATGAATTTGGATAAATGGTATTGAGATAGAGGAACGTCCGGCACAAATGTGTCGGGCGGTTTTTCATTGGATGGTCATTTTTTTGATTTGTGGCGCATAAGGTTGTCCCAAGAGGTGAAGCAAATGGAACGAAAGAGGTTTGCAAGGCTCTCTCAGCGGTTGGGCGCGCTGCTGCTGGCGGGTGTGACACTGTGGACCGTCTATGCCACGGCGGGCAGCGTTGACGCCGCCGGAGCGTGGATGGCCGTGAAGAGGGAATTGCCGCTGGCGCTGCTCCAGTGGCAGTTAGGGGACATGGGGCAGAGGGACGGCCTTTCGGCGCCGTCCGTGCTGATGCTGAGTCAGGCGCCGATCTTGCTTTCCGCCCGCGGGGAGATCTCCGATCTGCGACGTCAGGCGGCGGAGGAATCGGAGGACGAACGCCCCGCCCCCGTGACCCAGCCGGTGCGGGAGGAGTCCCAGCCCGCTCCGGTGACAGCTGGGGCAGACAACGGCGTGACGGCAAAGACCCTGATCCCCACAGACCCCAGCGGCTACACCGTCTGCGGGAAGGTCTACATCCGAAACACCACCCAATATACCCTCTCCAACGAGGAGCTGCTGAAGCCCTTCGCGGCGGAGCTGACCGGCGAAGCGCCGCAGATCCTGATTCTGCACAGCCACGGCAGCGAGGGCTATACCCCGGCGGTGGATGACGGCATCGTCTGGTCCGGGGACCACCGCACCACGGACTCCCGGTACAATGTGGTTCGCATGGGGGACGCCATGGCAGAGGTATTTGCTCAGGCGGGGATCTCCGTGCTCCATGACCGGACCCTGTATGACTATCCGGAGTACGCCGGGGCTTATGACCGGTCTCTGGCGGGGATCGACCGGTATTTGAAAGAGTACCCATCTATCCGCTTCGTGCTGGATGTCCACCGGGACGCTATCGAGGCGTCCGACGGCAGTCAGGTGAAAGTGGTGTCGGAGATCGAGGGACAGGGGACGGCGGCGCAGCTCTCCCTCATCATGGGCAGCGACGGCGGCGGACTGAGCCATCCCGACTGGATGGAGAATCTGCGGCTGGCGGTGGCGGTGCAGGAGCAGGCGCTGACGGATTATCCCACGCTGATGCGCCCTCTGCTTCTGCGGAATTCCCGGTACAATCAACACGCCACCACAGGTTCTCTGCTGGTGGAGGTGGGGACCGCCGGAAACGCCCCGGAGGAGGCGGAGCTGGCCGCCCGCCTGTTTGCGGCAGAGCTGGCAAAAACGCTGGAGGAACGAAGCAAGTAGGGAACTGCCCGGCAACAGCCGGGCAGTTTTTGCGGAATAACAAGGGCGTGCACAGCACTTTTCACATATATTGTTAATAATTTGAAAAGATTCCGACAAAAAGTTGCGATGCTAAGGTGAAAAATGGTATGATAAATCCATCAAGTGATCATCAGAAAAGGAGGCGGTGCGTTTGTTTGCAGGACTGCGGAAGAAGTGGCGGGACCGGATCGGCCAGACGAAAACGATATTGGGTGAAAAGGTGAGGGAGGCGCTGGCCTCCGTGGTGCCCATTACCCTGATCGTGCTGATCTTGTGTTTTACCGCGGCTCCGGTCCCAACGGACGTGCTGCTGGCGTTCTTGGTAGGCGCCGTGCTGCTGATCGTGGGTATGGGCCTGTTTACTCTGGGCGCGGATACCGCCATGCTCCCCATTGGTGAGCGGGTGGGCGCACAGATGACCAAATCCCGGAAGCTGTGGGTGGTGGTGTGCGTCAGCTTGCTTATCGGCATCATCGTTACTATTTCCGAGCCGGATCTTCAGGTTTTGGCGGGGCAGGTGCCAGGGATCCCTAACGCCGTCCTGATCGGGGCGGTGGCCGTGGGCGTGGGGATCTTTCTGGTGATAGCACTGCTGCGTATCCTGTTTCAGATCCCGTTGAACGGCCTGCTCATCGCGTCCTACATCGTGATCTTTACTCTGGCGGCCTTTGCCCCCAAGGATTTTCTGGCGGTGGCATTTGACTCCGGCGGCGTGACCACCGGGCCTATGACCGTGCCTTTCATCATGGCGCTGGGCTTGGGCGTGTCCTCCACCCGAAGTGACGGCAAGGCCGGCGAGGACAGCTTCGGTCTGGTGGCGCTGTGCTCCGTGGGGCCGGTGCTGGCGGTGCTGACGCTGGCACTGGCATACCCGGCAGCGGGAAGCTATGTGCCCTCCGTAGTGCCGGAGGCCGGGGACAGCCGGGAGCTGTGGCGGCTGTTCGCCCAGGGCCTTCCGGTCTATGCGAAGGAAATGGGGGCGGCGCTGGCGCCTATTGCGGCCTTTTTCGCCGTGTTTCAGGTGACGTCTCTGCATTTGCCTCGAAAAAATGTGTTGAAAATCACCGTGGGACTCCTGTATACTTATATCGGTTTGGTTTTGTTTATGACCGGCGTGAATGTGGGCTTTTTACCCGCCGGCAGCTATTTGGGCCGCCAGATCGCGGCTTTGGAGCAAAGCTGGGTCCTGATCCCCATCGGTATGCTGATGGGCTGGTTCATCGTGCAGGCGGAGCCTGCCGTCCATGTGCTGAACCGGCAGGTGGAGGAGCTGACCTCCGGGGCTATCCCCGGCAAGGCCATGAGCACCAGCCTGTCCATCGGCGTGGCGGTGTCCATTGGTCTCGCCATGCTGCGTGTCCTGACGGGCATTTCTATTTTTGTCCTGCTGGTGCCGGGATACCTGTGCGCCATCGGCTTATCCTTCGTGGTGCCGAAGATCTTCACCGCCATCGCCTTCGACTCCGGCGGCGTGGCCTCTGGTCCCATGACGGCCACGTTTCTGCTGCCCTTTGCTATGGGGGCCTGTGAAACCCTGGGCGGCAATGTGGTAACAGACGCTTTCGGCGTAGTGGCCATGGTGGCCATGACGCCGCTTATCACCATCCAACTGCTGGGCCTTGTCTATCAGCTCAAGCTGAAGAAGGCCGCGGCGGAAGCACCTGCCGCGCCTGCACCGGAGATGCCGGCGGCGGACGACGAGATTATCGAACTGTAAGGGGGGAAGTTATATGTCTGCTGATCTGATCCTTACCATCACGGACCGGAGCCGGGGCGGAGACTTCTCCGCTTGGTTCCGGGAACAGGGGGCAACGCTGGTGCTCACGGCTCTTGGCCGTGGCACCGCCACCACTGAGGTTTTAGACTGTCTGGGGCTGGAAGCTACGGAAAAGGCAGTGCTGCTGTGTATGCTGCCCAGCCGGAAGGGGCTGCTCCGGAAAGCTGCCAAGGACCTCTGGCTGGATGTTCCGGGCCGAGGCGTTATGATGGCGGTGCCGGTGTCCAGCATCGGCGGCGCGTCTGCCAAAAATTATTTGTTACAGGGGGAGGCGGAGGACCGCATGGAAAAGAAATTGACCCACGAGCTGATCGTTGTGATCGCCAATCAGGGCGCTACGGATCAGGTTATGGACGCAGCCCGGGCGGCAGGAGCCACCGGCGGCACGGCGGTCCACGCAAAGGGGACCGGAACGGAGCTGGCGAAGAAATTCTTTGGAGTGTCGCTGGCGTCTGAGAAGGAGCTGATCTTCATTCTCGCCTCGGCGGAGACCCGGAAGCCCATCATGAAGGCCATTATGGAAAAGGCCGGAATGCAGACCGAGGCCCAGGCGCTGGCGTTCTCTCTGCCGGTCACAGACCTGGCGGGCCTGCGGCAGTTCAACGTGGAATAAGCGCTGAAAGGGAGCTGCCTGTCGGAAAAATTTGCCGACATAAAGCGCCTTGGAAAACTTTTTGAGAAAAAACGAAAAAAGGCTTGACAAATCGGCGGAACTCATGTAATATATACACGTTCCGCTTCGGACGATTAGCTCAGCTGGCTAGAGCACCTGCTTGACGTGCAGGGGGTCACAGGTTCGAGTCCTGTATCGTCCACCAAACAAATCCCTTAGAGCCGCAAGGCTTTGAGGGATTTTTTGCTGCGCTGAAATGGTGTTTACCCTTCATCTTACCCTTTACAGAAAATCTTTGCGACCGGATTTTCCGCGTATTGGTGGATCGTGGTGCACAGTTCCTGTCCGATCCGGATACGGCCTGCGGTTAACAGGCAGAGCTCTTACAAGGCTGTCTGAGATAGAAACGCCCGGTATACCGCCAGTCCGTCCACCGTGCCCGTTTGGCAGTCCGCTGTCAGCCGTTCCGGGTGCCATTGGATCCCCCAAACCGGCAAGGTTTTGTGTCGGAAGGCCTCTACTACGCCGTCCTCCGCCCGTTGCAAAACCTCCAAACCGGTTCCCAGGCGGCCAATGATCTGGTGGTGGCAGCTGTTGACCATACAGCGCTCTCCGTATAGCTCCCGCAGAAAGGACGGTGCATTTTGAACGCTGTGGAGCCGGTCAACGCCTTCTATGGCGCTGTGTCCTGGCCAGTCCTGCACCAGATCGCCGCCGAAAAATACATTGATGGTCTGCATTCCCCGGCATATACCCAGGACCGGCTTGCCAAGGGCCGTAAAATCCGCCAGCAGCTCCAGTTCCAGCGCGTCCCGTTCCGGCTCCAGATCCCGGCAGGCTGTGTTTTTCTGGCCGTAACGCCAGGATTCCATGTCCCCGCCGCCGGGCAGCAGCAAGCAGTCGCAGTCCGCCGGCCGGCTCCCGAAGCAGGGAATCCCTCCGGCACGTTCCACTGCCAGTGTATAGTTTTGGTAAGCTACGGCATCACCAAGAATATAGACCCGCAGGGCCATAGCACTTCCTCCTTCTTCATCCGCACAGGTAAGATATGCTCATTCTATGCTGTGTTCCTTCGCTGCGCAAGTATTTCTCTTGCAATAGCTGTGAAAATATGTCATAATATCTAACGCAGTCCCCTTGGGGTTTGGACTTGACCGTCTGCGGGGGGCAAATAGGATCGCTTGGAGATGTACCCAAGTGGCTGAAGGGTCCGGATTCGAAATTACTCGAAATCTACTTCCGATTTTGCTCCCGCAAATTCTCCAACCCCTTGTATTTCAAGCACTTAGATGGTTTTACAAAAGTTCATATTTCCGTTTGTTCTATCCTGCTTTTCTATCCTGCTCCCGACCTTGTTTTTTGGGAGATTTTAAGATAGAATAGGGATTGACATATTCGGAGGGCTATCGAAGCGGTCATAACGAGAACGACTCGAAATCGTTTGACGGTTAACCCCGTCCGTGGGTTCGAATCCCACGCCCTCCGCCAAAGAAGCTATCAACCTCGGTTGGTAGCTTCTTTTTTATACCCCGAGTTGGAAATTGCTTTCCATTGCGCTTGCAGATGTGAGCTTTGATGAGTAATCAAGGTGCGCGTAGATATTTGCTGTGGTTGAAAAATCGCTATGTCCTAACCATTCTTGAATATGTTTCATGGGGACACCGCTGGCCAGCAGGAGGCTCGCACAGCTATGCCTGAGATCATGAAAGCGGATTTTGCGGAAACCGTTCCGTTCCAACAGCTTTGGAAACTGCGATGTGATATAGTTCGGCTTGAACCGATCCCCAATATCATCTACGCAAATATATTCAAGGAATTCTCTGTTATAGGAGCGTCCACATAGCTTTTGATTTCTTTCCTGTTGAGCCTTTACCGCAAGCAGCTTTTCATGAAAGTACGGTACAAGCGGGAGCGTTCTGCGGCTGGACTTTGTTTTTGTCGTATCCTTAGCAACGATTACGCATTTGCCATCCAGATTGCAGGAAGTCACCGTATGATTGATCGTAATGGTGTTCTGCTCAAAATCGACAGCGCTCCACTTCAGCCCAATGATCTCGCTGCGCCGCAGGCCATAAAACGCCCCCAGCAGCACCGGAAGTTCCAGTTTTGTTCCTGCAACAGCTTCAAAGAGTTTATTCAATTCCTCTTTATCATAGAAGCTGCCGTAGAACTTATCTTGCTTGGGTCGCTCGACTTTATCCGCAGGGTTAGTCGGAATCATATCATTCTTGACCGCATATTTGAGTGCCTTATGGATATTTGCGTGATAGTGGATCACAGACGCGGGCTTTACCCGCTGCAACTGTTCCTGATAGAACATTTGAATATCATGTGCCTGCAAATCCCGTAATAGGATTTTCTTTTTACGAAAGTATGGCGCAATAATTGACTTCACGGCGTTTACATACGAAGAATATGTCGGCACACTAACCGTCGATTTTACAATTTCAAGCCATTGCTCCATGAAGTCTGCGAACAGAACATCATCACCAGCCTTGGCGTTGGTGTACTTTCTCCGTTCCTCCATGAGCATCTGCTCTGCGCGTTTTTTGTTGCCTTTGATGGTCAAACCTGTCGAGATCCATTTGGGTTTTCTTTTTCCCGCCGAATCCGTTAAGTTCAGAATGATGTAATAATAGCCATTCTTTTCATGCAGATGGCCCGCTACCATGTTGTTCCTCCTCTCACACAAATCGGGGCCACGGAATTATCTGCTGTCGGCCCTCTTATCGTACCACTCGTCACCCATCAATGCAAAAAATGCAGTGATGACTACGAAGGATTTTTTCGTTCAGGTTCAATTATCTGTAAATACTCCAATAAGTTGATTTTGGGAATACGATATGCACGGCCTATCTTCAGGCACCGGATCTGTCCTGTCTGCAATAATTTATAACCGGTCTTTTTCCCAATCGACAAAGCCTTGCACATCTCGTCAATAGACATCACATCAGGATAGCTATTGAGCATTAAACGAATAGCATTTTTTCGCATGGCTCTCTCCTTATTCTATTATTTTATTGGAATAGCAAACAGGCGGCTGCTGGCAGGCCAAAAGCATTCCCTTCGGTCACAGCTCCACAGGATTTTCACCTCGGCCCATGCTGATGGGTGCGCCGAACAATGCTTTGAGGGCGTTCAATTCGGGAGTATCGTTAGAGGTGGCAAAGGTCATGGCCGGCAGATTGCCAGTCTGCTTTCCGGCTGGATCGTAATCGCTCGCTCTGCAAAAAGAGGTCGTGGCGGATCTGCCGCGTGGCTCACTTTGACACGAATGTACCTGTCTGCCGTATTCTGCGTCCATAAGCCGCTTTCTTTTTCAAGGTGCTTAAGGCTCCTGTTAGCCCGTATCAGCCATCAAATAGAGAGATTGATAACTGATACCCGCAAGCAGGAAAAGCCCATAGCGGCGGCATGGAAAGGGGAACACGCCGCCGTGTATGGGCCAGGGTTATGCTGCCTTTACGAGTTCAAAACTGAGGATCTTCGTAATCAGCTTGATTTCCAGCGTCTTACGCAACTCATCGTCCACGCACAGATGCGGCACACCGTTTTCGTCATAGAGGCGTCTGGTTGCCAACGCCGCAATGTACGGCTCATAGTGCTTCAAGACGGTGTTTATTGCGTCAACATTGCCGCTTGCCGCCGCTTCAATCACAGAGAACGGAAGTAAAGCGTGTTTGCTATTCTGCGCTCTGTCCATCTTCCTTAACCTCCAATCTTAATTTCAATTCTTTCAGGGAGCTTGTCCGCCTGTAATGGATGGTAGCTCCAACTACTTTGAGTTTTTCGGCAATTTCCGTATCATTCATATCCAGGAAGTATGACAGCAGGATCACGTCGCGCTTTTTGCTCGGCAAAGCTGCCAGCGCTTCTGCCAGTCGCTCATCCTTTACGCCGACACGGTACTCCAGCACATCGAAATATGTACTGTCCGAGGGATACTCGTCCATAGCATAGAGCTGACCAAGTTCCGCTTCTGACAGCTCCGAAAGATTGGTTTCCTTTTCGGCTCTGCGGGCAAGCTGCTTTTTGTAGTTACGGCTTTCATCCCGCAGTACCTTTCGGCAGATGCTGTCAAACTGATGCCTTACGGTTTTCATTTGAGATGGCGATAGCTTCAAGAGTTTTCACCTCCTCTCATACACCGAGAGGCCGGTTTATTTCCCCTTTCACTCTCTATCCCAATCGGGAAAGGCCAAATCTTAAATTTTTCAGAAAGATTTTTTGAAAAAATGTAAAAAAATTTCCCCACCGGATGAAAAACCGTTGGGGAAGAAAAAATATATGTATCAAAACAAGTCAATCCGCTGCACTCGAACGCAGCAAGAAAGATGCTATTCTTTGCCTGCGTCAAAAGGCAGTGAAACAGTAACCTGCGCGTAGTAATCAGTTTTTTATCAGTTCTGGTCTTCGTAGTGTCCCATTACTGACGCACTAAGTATGTTGCCTGAGTCTTTACCAAAAACCTTACCTCCTTTTCGGAAGTGAGTTTAAGTACATCATTTTGCTGCCCTACATACGGATTTATGTGAGCCGCAGTACACGGTAAAATGATAGCAGAGGTGATGCCCATGCAATCTGCTCTGGACAAACTGGCAAAGGCTGTGCGCGACGCACGAGAGGCCAAAGGCCTTTCGCAGCGTGAATTGGCCAGAAAGCTAAATATGAATATGCGCACAATCATGGACTTAGAGATGGGACGCAGTAACCCAAAGGGCGAAACAATCTTCCTGATTGCAGAAGAACTCCATATCAGCTTGGATGCACTTATTTATACTGATAAGACACAGCCGAACGCAGTCAGCATTGATGTTCTGGAATTCTTTTCAGAGAAAACAAAAGAGGACAGCGCAACTTATGTTGAGATCTGCCGCCAAATTGAAACACTGCATTCAAAAAAGCCAATTGAGTAGACGAGGTCGGTCCACTTAGGAACCGGCTTCGTTCTCTTTTCTTAAGATATAAACGACAAGCGGCGGCAAGGAAATTCGTTCCAAGCCGCCGCTATATATTTGTTTGCCGTTGCTGTCCAGCGGCTGTAGTTTTCAATTCGCTTGTTCTGCGATCAAAGTAACTGTAGCATATAACCAGTCTCCATTTCAGTAGCGCAATTTGGACAATTCATAGGTGTTCCTCCATCTCCCGCACTTCTGCATATACCACGCTATCTGGATTGACCAAGACAGACGGAGCTGCCGGCTCGTGGTTGGAAGAAAATCCGATACTTAATGCCAAAATCGCACCCAGATAAAGAATGCAGTAAATCCCCACCACGATGCAGCTCGCGCGACGGTTTTTTCGCCCTTTGCTCTTGACGAACACAATGATGGCAACAACCAACAAAAGGGCAGTGAAGATCATCATGCCCTCACTAAGATACAGCGACAGCAGTTTGTCGAAGGACATACTTGTAACTCCAAAAACAGAGTTCATGAGAACACTTCCCTTCTTCAATAGGCGAATATAATAGTTGCTTCCGATTTTCGTATCAGGAATACCTCCATTGGCTTCGCTATAGATATCTAAAAACCGAAAAAAGGCCGACAGATTCCGTAATGAGAATCTGCCGGCCACTTATTTTGTGAGGGCAGAATCTCGTCCCCGCATTATGTAATTGCAGTTACTGGAACCGGTAGCCTCGCTCTTGCAGCGAATGCAGGAAACTCATAAAGAAATCGTGACAGCTAAAAGTCTGAATGTTGTACCCTTCTACATAGTGGAAGGAGGCAATACGGTCTTGCTCATTCAACCACACGATATGATCTAATACGACTTGATGACTCATGCTGCCTGCATCCTCCCATCAGAATTGTTATCACGCTCCACTCAAATTGTGGTTTCTTGATTACAGAATGGGCAATTCATACAATTATGCTCCTTAATCAAATTCAAATTAGTCTAATCAAGTAGTTTTACACTCTCTGCCAGCTTGATCAGATCTTCTTCATCAAGGAATGCATGGACTGCATGAGCGCAGTTGTTTTCGTCCGTCCACAGGATACAGTTCGAGGTTTCGGGATCATCAAAAAGAAGCATATCCGCCTGATAACCGTTGATTTCAATGATCGAATGGGTGCCTTCTTCAGCAACTGTAAACATCGCAGTTGAGGCCGTATCATAAACGTAGTGATACCTCAATAATTGTCCTGCTTCATTTCTATAAACGATTAGCCGACAACCGCCGACATCGCTTTCGCGATGCCAGGTATATCCTTCCGGAATCAAAGTCGGTTGATAATTCAGAGAACTGAGGTCTGGCGTAATACGACGGATATGCAGTTTTGGAACTTTTGAGAGCCTCCAATATCAGAAATTC
>ERZ834769.2126-NODE-2126-length-15492-cov-4.528406_pt1 | contig 15492 bp, 15 predicted proteins | sample MGYA00519690_ERZ834769 | MGnify/ENA primary metagenome ERZ834769 (study PRJEB31850, sample SAMEA3708760) | human gut metagenome | biome: human gut; feature: human-associated habitat; material: faeces | place: China | collected 2014 ... | reverse complement strand
CTTTATCGGCAAAATTGATTGAATGATACCAATATCTTTAACTATGTGATACCGGGCTTTCCTATCCCGATGTCACACTTCTGGAGCCGCTGGCCACGGCTTTAGGGATGACAACAGCCGCGCTTATCCGGTGCGATTCGCCTGCTGAGGAAAAGGAGAACGCTATGGAAGAAAAAAAGCCCCATGCGGAAAACGAGACGCTTCGCGCCGTCGCGGAAATGGCCGATGACAGCAAAAAGCAGCTGCAGCGCCAGTGGCTCACGGGTACCAGTGCCACTGTAGCGACGCTTCTGCTCGTCATTATCCTGCTGGTGATCGAAAATATCCACACCAATCTGACAAACCCCTATCGAAACACAGAGGCGGTATTCTGTCTTGTCCAAGAGGTAGAGCGCACGGCAGACGGCACATGGCTCTACGTTATGGATGCGGACGATCTCGCCATGGAATTCCTGAAACTCCGGTGTCCGGCGGATATGGATACGGACACCTTGAAAACCGGATGGCGCTATGTAGACTCCGTTTTGGCACATCCACAGTATCTCATTGAATATGATCGCCGCACCAACGAGATCACGCGATGCGATGAACTGCCGGAATATCTGACAGTGACCGCCATAGGCGGCTTTGACGGCAGTCCGGCACAGCCCATGGAGAAGCCGCTTTTCGGCTTTGAGAAAACCTATTCGGCGCACCTTGACGACCATGGTGCCACCTACTTCTTCGCTCCTGTTCCGGAACATCCGGAGGAGCGGCAGGTACTGATGCTCCTGCCGGACGCGGGACGCCACGTAGACTACCGCGTGGAGGATGTGGACGGCGACGGCATCAACGAACTGCTGCTGACAGGTCTCGGCGGGGAGAAGCCCTTCATGCTCTGCGATGTGGACATCACGGGACAACTCATTACACAACTCTACAGCACATGGAACTGACCAGCTTTCAGAAAAAAAGAACCGCCCGCAGGCGGTTCTTTTTTCTGTTCTGAGAATTATTCGTCGTCCTCTTCGGCGGCCTCGTTCAAGGCGTTGGCCAGATCGCTGAGATCGAACTCCAGCTTGGTGCCGCAGTTGGGGCACACCACTTCGCCGTCCTCCAAAATGGACTCGTCGAAGTAGACCTCTTCCTCGCACTCGGGGCAGGTGGTCATGAAGCAGTCCTCTTCGTCCTCGTCATCGTCCCACTCGTCCTCATCCTCGTCCTCCAGCTCGTAGAGGGATTCCTCCACTTCGCTCAGGTCGTCGCTGACGGCATCCAGACCGTCTTCCAGATCCACCATCTCGTCCTGCATGTCGGCGATTTCGTCGGCCATGTCCTCCAGCACATCGATGATGGCGGCAAACAGCTTGCCCTCGTTGCTCTCGGCGTCCAGCTTCAGACCCTCGGCCAGACCCTTCAGATACGCTACCTTTTCAGAAATACCCATTTTCGGCTCCTTTCTGTACGGTTGGTTGATTGTTTAACGACTGCTTTTTACTTGGCGCGGCCCAGATATTCGCCGGTGCGGGTGTCGATGGTGATCTTGTCGCCGATGTTGATGAACAGGGGCACCTTCACCTCGGCGCCGGTCTCCACGGTGGCGGGCTTCAGGGTGTTGGTGGCGGTGTTGCCGGCCAGACCGGGCTCGGTCTCGGTGACCTCCAGATCCATGAAGTTGGGGCACTCCAGACCGAACACGTTGCCCTTATAGCTCAGCACCTTGCACACGGTGTTCTCGGTGATGAAGCGGAACGCGTCGCCCAGCAGATCCTTGCCCAGAGGCACCATGTCGAAGGTCTCCTGATCCATGAAGTAGTACAGGTCGCCGTCGTTGTAGCTGTAGGCCATGTCCTTGCGCTCAATGAAAGCTTCCTCGAACTTGGCGGTGGGGTTGAAGGACGTTTCGGTGACGCCGCCGGTCACGATGTTCTTCATCTTGGTACGCACGAAAGCAGCGCCCTTACCGGGCTTCACGTGCTGGAACTCGATGACCTGCATGATCTTGCCATCATACTCGAAAGTCTTACCGTTTCTGAAATCGCCGGCAGTGATAGTTGCCATATTGATATTCCTCCCATGTGATGAGGGAATATCGCGATTCCCTCGAATAAAATAATTCTGGCCGCAAAAAGCCGTATCTATTTTACATGATGCTTACCTGTTTGGCAAGAGCTTTGCCGTATTTTTTGCCAAAAAAGCGAAAATATTTCTTTACAGCACCAGCAGCGCCTTGGGCGCTTTGGTGATGATCTCCGCGCCGTCAGGCCGCAGCACCATCACATCCTCAATGCGGACGCCGAATTTTCCCGGCAGATAAATGCCCGGCTCGGCGCTGACCACCGCGTTCTCCGGCATGGGCTTTTCGTTGGCGGGCGAGGCGTTGGGGGACTCATGAATGTCGATGCCCAGACTGTGGCCGAAGCTGTGGCCGAAGTAAGCGCCGTACCCGGCGTCGGCGATGACCTGGCGGGCTGCGCCGTCGATGGCCGCACCGGTAACGCCCGCCTTTGCAGCGGCGATACCCGCCAGCTGGGCCTGCAAAACAATATCGTAGACCTGCCGCATCTCGTCGGAGGGCTGGCCCAGCGCCACGGTACGGGTCATGTCGCTGCAATAGCCCTTGTAGACGCAGCCGAAGTCCATGGTGATGAAGTCGCCCTCCCGCACCTGCCGCATGCCCGGCACCGCGTGGGGCATGGAGCCGTTAGGGCCGGAGGCGATGATGGTGTCAAAGGAGGTCTTTTCCGCTCCGGCGGACACCATCAGGTAGTTGAGCCGGGCGGCAATGGCCTTTTCCGTCATGCCGGGGCGGATCTCTTTCAAAATCTGCTCCAGCGCGCCCTCGGCGATCCGCTGGGCGGCGATCATGGTTTCGATCTCCTCCGCGTCCTTGCTGCCCCGCAGCTCCGTCATCAGGGCCGAGGCGGGGGTCAGCGCGGCGCTGAGCTTCTTCGTATAGGCGGTGTGCTCCGCCACGGTCATGCTCTCGTCCTCAAAGCCCACGTTTTTCGCGCCGGTCTGGGCCAGCGCGTCATTGATCAGAGCGGAGAAGGGCTTCTCCCGGCTGATCTCGCCGATGACGGCCGCACCGCCGATGGCCTTTTCCGCCGCTTCGGTGTAGCGGCTGTCGGTAAAATACCAGCTGCCCTTGCGGGTGATGAGCGCCGCACCCTCGCCCATGAAGCCGGTGGCGTAATAGCAGTTGGACTCGCCCGTCAGCAGCACCGCGTCCAGCTCGCCCAGATGGGCGGCGATCCGTTCCAGATGGTTCATATGGCTTCCTCCTTTACCGTTCCCGCGCCATGCCCTTGAAAGGAGCCTGCATGGCGTGCAGTACCTTCTGCCAGGGCGTTACCGCGCCGCCTACCGGCTCCACCATCAGGGCGGTGACGCCGGACAGGTTGGCCGCCAGCACGTCCGTCAGCAGTTTGTCTCCCAGCATGGCGGTCTCGCGTTCTGTGACGCCTGCCCTGGCCATGGCCCGCCGCAGTCCTTTGGTTGAGGGCTTCTGGGCGTGGCCCACATAGTCGATGCCCAGTGTGCGGCAGAAGTCGTTCACCCGCTTGCCGCTGCGGTTGTTGGACAGGATCATCACCGTGATGCCCGCCGACTTCAATCCGTCGATCCACGCTTTCACACCCTCCGGCGGGGTCTTTACCGCCTTGGGCGCCAGCGTGTAGTCCAGATCGCACAGCAGCAGCTTGATGCCTTTTTCATGCAGCAGCTCCGGCGTAATGCCGCTGTAGTCACTGAATAAGCGGTCAGGCCGCAGGGAAACGCGCATATCCATACTCCTTTTCTCATAAATTTAAACGTAGTATACCAGTTTTTACCGGAAAAAACAAGGGGGCGGGGTCATGCAGTTCTATCTGGCGGCAGGGGCGGGCGACACGCTGCCCCGTGGGCGGTTCCGTCCGGTGCGGGCGGTCTACCGGCTGGGGCCGCGGCTGCTGTCGGCAGCGGGCAACGCGCCGGTGCAGGGCGGGCTGATGCTGGTGCGCGACAGCCGGGAGTGCGGCCCGGCGGAGGTGCTGGCCCGTGATATCCTGCGGGAGTGCCTGCGGCGGAACTATGACGGCGTGGTGCTGGACTGGTATCATAACAGTACCGACAGAGGGGCTTTAACAGCCCAGATGGGGCAGTTATGCACCCAATATGAGCGCCGTCTGTTCGTACCGGAGCGGTACGCGTCCCATGCGCCCCATGCCACGGTGCTGCTGAACACCGCCGTGTCCGGCGGCACGCTGAAAAGCTGTCTGGACGAGGGGGTACGCCGGTTCGGCGCGTCCCGTCTGGCGCTGGATCTGGAGCGGATGCGGCTGGATTTCACCCTGCCCCACACCATGAATGTCCGCCGTCCCCTAACGGCGGAGGAGCTGCGGCGGCTGCGGGAGGGAAAGAGCGTCTACTTCTCTGACGATCTCTGCGCCCGGTACTTCACCTACCGCTCCGGCAGCGAGAACCACTATGTGCTGTTCGATGACGCCCAGACCCTGCGGAAGAAGGCGGATATGGCGGAGAACCGGGGCATCCGTGAGGGCTTTTTCATGCTGCCGGAGGTGGCGGATATCACAGGGGAACTGCTGGGGTAAGCGAGAGGAAGGGCCGCCCCTATAAGTGTCATTCCGAGCCAGTGACCGACGTCACTGGCGTGAGAATCCGTACTTGGCCCCCTCTGTGAGGGGGCTGTCGAGCGGAGCGAGACTGGGGGAGAGAATCCGAGATCCTTATTCTCTCCTTCCGGCGCTTCGCGCCACCTCCCTCACAGAGGGAGGCTTTAGAAACGGATTGCCACGCCAGTGTGAGCACTGGCTCGCAATGACAGGTTTCCGTGGGCATCGGCCCCTACATGTCCAAATATCAAAAAAGGATACCCGCCCATCAGGCGGGTATCCTTTTTTACGTATGTTATTCCTCGGTCTCAATGGCCTCGGTGCGGAAGATGAACTTCACGCCGTCGCTGCTGCTGGTGGTGAAGCCTTGATAGCTCCGGGACACATCACGGGCGGCACGCAGCCGGTCGCTCAGCAGCTCCAGATCGCCGTCGAACGCGTCCACCAGCTTCTGGATGCCCTCCTCGTTCAGTTCCTTCAGGCCGTCGGCCAGCTCACCGGCGCCGTCCCGCAACTTCTTTACGCCGTCGATCAGGTCGGGCATGTTGCTGTTCAGCTTCACCGCGCCGTCCTTGGCCTCCGCCACACCGGCGGTGTAGGACTTCAGACCCTGATAGAACACGTTGTAGCTGTCCAGCTGCTGCCGCACGGCCAGCAGCTGGCTGCCGGCGGATTCCGCGCTGCCCAGCGCCTTATCAAGCGCCTCCTGACGCTTGGCCTGAATCTCGGGGGAGACCAGCGTTTCCTCCACCTTCTGGGCCTTCTGGGCCTTGACGTTCTCCTCAATGATGGCCTTGACCTTGTCGGTCTCCATCTGGGCGGCTACGTTCTGCTCCACCAGAGCGCTGATCTGCTGCTGCACGGCTTCACTGGCCATCTGCTGGGCCAAAGCGGACTCCAGCGCGGCGTCCAGCTGCGCCTTCTTCTCGCTGCCCTCCGGCAGCGCGTCATACTGCTCCTGGGTGATACCGGCCTGCTGCAGCACACCGGCCCACACCTGGGGACGCAAAGTTTCCTGCACCTGCTTTTCCACGGCGGCGGTGACTTCCTCGGTGACGGACGCCTTTACCGCCGCGGTAACACCGGCGCGGAATTCCGCGTCCTTGGCCTCCACAGCGGCGGTTACCTGCTCACGGAGGGTCTGATCTACCTTTTCACGAATGTTGTCCTTGTCAAAAATACGGATCAGCGCGTTCAGCTCGTCATAATAGTTGCTGATGGTCAGGGTGGGCAGCTCCTTGCCCACGGCTTCCTTCAGCTCCTCGTTGGCCTGAAGCTGGGTGTTGACGGTGTCCAGCAGGGTGTTGAACACGGTCTCGGCGCCGGCGTTCAGCTGGGCGCTGTTGGAGTCCAGCGTTTTCAGGCCGCTGGTCAGCTTGCCCACGCCGTCAGACAGCTCCTTGGAGCTGCCCAGCAGGGTATCCAGACCGTCATACAGCTCATCGGAGCCGTCCATCAGCTGGGTCATGGCGTCGGTCAGCTTATCCATGTCGGCGGACAGATCATCCAGTGCGCTGTCGTCCAGCTTGTCATCGTCCATGTCGTTCAGCAGGGAGTTGGAGACCACCGTCAGAGTGGTGTCCAGCGTGAAACCGGTCACGTCTGCTTCGACCTCCACATAGGTGGGGATCTCCAGCGTGTCGGTGTCCAGCGCCAGCGTTTCCTGCAAGCCGGGGAAGGCCATGCCCACCACGACGGTGTGGTCGCCGTCGTCCACCAGCTTGCCGTTGGTGACGGTCACATTGGTGAAGTGGTCGCTGTCCAGCAGCGCACCGGTCAGCACGGCGAAGGGCACATAAATTTTCTCCTGCTTGCCGCCGATGGTCTTGGTCTCATACTGGGTGTTGGTGTAATCAAACCGCATGGTCACGTGGCCGCTTTTACCCGCCAGCTCCTCGGCGGTGACGGTCTTGCCGTCCAGCGTGTAGGTGATGGCCACGGTCACGGGTAGCGCCTTGTCGGTGGTGCCCTGCCAGCAGTTGTCGCCCTTCACGTTCTGGGGATCGGTCAGGGTGGACTGGGCCTCCTGCGCGGCGTTGGCATCGTCCGCGTCATACTTCTGGCTGACGATGACCTTCTGGGCGCTGCCGTCGGCGTTGGCGATGACGTATACGGTCTCGCTGCTGGTGTGGGAGGCGGAGGTCTCCTGCACGTCCTTCTTCTGGGCGGCGGTGTCCGCCGCGGGGGTGCTCTGGGTGTTTCCGGAAGCGGCAAAGGCAGACACGCCTGCCAGACTGCCTACCAGCGCCACAGCCAGCACAATGGCGATGATCCTGTTCTTTTTCATAAGCTTACCTCCTGTTTTTTCATTCCCGAAAGATGGCGCATGCCGTGGGTGGTCTTGCAGATCACGCCGTCGCACAGGATCAGCAGTGCGGGCAGCACCAGCAGTACCAGCAGCACACTGATGATAGCGCCGCGGGCCATCAGCATACACATGGAAGCGACAATATCAATATTGGAGTACACAGCCACGCCGAAGGTGGCGGCGAACAGGCCCAGACCGCTGACGATTACGGAGGGAGCGGAGGTCCGCAGGGCAGTGTACACGGCGGCCTTACGGTCATTGCCGTTCAGACGTTCGGATTTATAGCGGGTGGTCATCAGGATGGCGTAGTCCACCGTAGCGCCCAGCTGAATGGTACTGATGCAGATGGGTGCGATGAAGGGCAGCGACTGGCCCAGATAGTGGGGCAGGCCCAGATTGATGAACACGGCCAGCTCAATGACGGCGATCAGCACAAAGGGAAGCGACAGGCTCTTTTCCACCAGCGCGATAATGACGAAGATAGCCACGATGGACACGGCGTTGACCACCTGGAAGTCGTGGTCGGTGGTGTCGATCATATCCTTCATGCAGGGCGCTTCGCCGATCAGCATGCCGGTGTCGTCATATTTCTTCAAAATGGCGTTCAGGCTGTCCAGCTGGTCGCTGACCGCGTCGCTGGCCACCTTGTATTCCGAGTTAATGAGCAGCAGCTCCCACTGGTCGTTCTCCAGCATAGAGCGAACGGAGTCCGGCAGAATTTCCTCCGGCACCAGCGGGCCCACCACGCTTTCAAGTCCCAGCACGTATTTCACGCCGTCCACCTGCTCCATCTCGTCGATCATGTCCCGTACGTCACGGGTGGGCAGGTCGGCGTCGATCAGCAGCATGTGGGTGGAGGAGATGTCGAAGTCCTCCGCCAGCTTGGAGTTGGCGATCACATAATCAATGTCCTCCGGCAGGCACTGTCCCATGTCGTAATAGACCTCGCTGTTGGTCTTGCTGTAGCCGTAGTAGGCGGGGCCGATCAGCAGCGCGAAGATGACGAGGAACACGGGGAAGCGCTTGCACACACCCTTGGAGAAGCCGCTCATGTCCGGGATCAGGGATTTGTGACGGGTCTTTTGCAGAGGCTTATCCAGCAGCAGAATCATGCTGGGCAGGATGGTCACACAGCCGATAACGCCCAGCAGCACGCCCTTTGCCATTACAATACCAAGGTCACGGCCCAGCGTGAAGCTCATGAAGCACAGCGCGATGAAGCCTGCCACCGTGGTGATGGAGCTGCCCAGCACCGAGGCAAACGTCTCGTGAATAGCTACCGCCATGGCCTCTTTGTGGTCGGTGGTGTGCTCCAGCTGCTCGTTGTAGCTGTGCCACAGGAAGATGGAGTAGTCCATGGTGACGGCCAGCTGCAGCACGGCGGACAGCGCCTTGGTGATGTAGGATATCTCGCCGAAGAAGTAGTTGCTGCCCAGATTGAACAGGATGCACATGCCGATGCTGGCCAGGAACACGAAGGGCACCAGCCAGCCGTCCAGCAGGATCATCATGGCGGCGCAGGCACAGGCCACAGCCAGCGCCACATACACCGGCTCCTCCTGCTCGCACAGATCCTTCAGGTCGGTCACCAGCGCCGACATACCGGAGACGAAGCACTGCTTTCCCGCGATGGCGCGGATCTCGCGGATGGCGTCCATGGTCACGTCCTCGCTGGTGGCCGAGTCAAAGAACACCGCCATCATAGTGGCGTTCCCCTGATTGAAAGCGCTGTACAGCTTATCCGGCAGCAGCTCCATGGGGACGGACAGATCGGCCAGCGAATCGTACCACAGTACGGTGTCCACATGATCCACGGCCTCGATCTTTTCCTTCAGGGCCACCACGTCCTTCACCGGCATGTCCTCTACAATGATGAAGGAGAAAGCGCCCTTGCCGAAGTCGTCCTTCAGGGTGTCCTGCCCGATGACGGTGTCCATGTCGTCCGGCAGGTAGTTGAGCATATCGTAGTTGATGCGCGTTCCCAGCATGCCGAGGGTGGCGGGGATCATCAGCGCCAGGGCGACGATCAATATCAGCACGCGGTTTTTGACGATGGCTTTTGCAGCCTGCATGTCTCTCACTCGTCCTTTCCTATCTCATAATCATCAGTTTCGATCACATCGGGCCGCTGGTGATCCACGATCTTCACCGTGCACAGCGCCACGCTGAGATTCAGCACGCCGTCGCACAGCAGCGACAGGCCCATCAGCGCCGTCAGCGCCCGAACGCCGGTCATCGGCCGGAACACCAGCACCACGCCCACCACACAGGTCAGCGCCGCCAGCACCAGCACCAGCCACCAGTTCCGGATGCCGAACTGGCGGGAGTCCATGGCGATCTGGATCTTGAACAGGCCGTCCGCCAGCACCGGAATGCCGAACATGACGCACAGAAAGCTCAGCGCGTCGCCGGGGTGGCTCAGCGTGACGATGCCCAGCACCATCAGCAGCAGGCCGAAGGCCAGATCGTACTGAAAGGCCAGCCGGAACAGGTCGCGGGAGAAGTACCCCACCAGCTTGATGGCGCCGAACAGGATCAGTCCCACGCCCAGCAGCCGCCCGATCCACAGGGCGGAAGCGTCCGGCGTGAACAGCAGCACCACACCCAGCACACAGAACAGAACGGACATCACGATATAGCCGATCTTGGCCGTTTTCATTGGCGCGACAGAACGCATATCCATATCCCCTTTCACCGTTGTTTTTTCTCAACGAAACGGAGTATAGCATCCGGGCGCAAAAAGGAAAATGGACAGAAAAAGACCCGCTGTCCAAGATTTGGACAGCGGGTCAATATTGCCTGTATTTTGGGCAAAAGGCGCGTTTTGCCTAAATTTACCCGTTGGTTTCCTGGCTGCGGCGGATGATAAGCTCCGGCACGCCCTGACTCAGCTGCAGCATCCGGTGCAGGTCGTCATAGGCGGCGTTGGTCATACCCCGGTCGATCCAGTCGAAGCACATGCCCAGCAGCTGGCACTTCATGAACCGGATCACAACGCTGCGGTCGCTCTCGCTGATGAGATCGTCGGGGAACGCGGTGGTAATGTAGGTCGTCACCACGTATTCGCACAGCTTCAGCATGCTCTGGGTGAACACGTCCCGGTTTACCGAATGATAAATGTGCATCACCGCCCGCTTATTCTCCAGCGCGAACCGGAAGGCCACGTGGAAGCACTCGTCCAGCGAGGAGATGGAGGGGTAGGCGCGGATCAGCTGCTCCGTCTGCTCGGCAACGATCTCGCCCAGCAGGGAGGGGATATCGCGAAAGTGATAGTAAAAGGAGTTGCGGTTGATGCCGCAGTCCTCCACAATGTCCCGCACGCTGATCTTGTTCAGGGGCTGCTGGTTCAGCAGCTTCAAAAACGAGGCCTTGATCGCCTGCTTCGTAAAGTTCGCCATAGCGTCCTCCGTTCTGGTAATATCTGGAGTATAACACAGGTTCTCCCGATGTGCAACCTCAGATATCGGCAAAAAGAAGGCAGGCCGTCCGGCCTGCCTTTTCATCACAATTACTCCTTCGCTGCGGCGTTGGCGTTTTCCACGAGAGTGTCGGTTTCCAGCACCACGTCGCCGCCGTTGCCCACCCGCTGGAGCATGTTCCACCACTCAGTACGGGCGGTGGCCCAGCCGGGCGTCAGCGCGTCATAGCCGGACAGGAAGTCCGTCAGCTTGGCGTATTCCGTCATCACGTCGCTGCCCGCCCAGATGTTCCGCAGGTCGGCGCCGTCCACCGTGTCGCGGACGGGGAAGCACCCGGCGGCCTTCACGGCGGCGCTGGTGCCCTGCCCGTCGGCGAAGAAACGGATCAGCAGCTTGGCGGCATCGATCTTTTCCTGATCGCCGTTATCAAACACGCCGAAGCCCCAGATATCGCCCTGAAGCCGGGGCTGGCTGATCTCGGGATCGGTGGGGAAGGCCATGAACTCGATGGTCTGGCCGTTGACGGTCTTGCCCGCCGGATGCACCACCGGCTCGCCGCCCTCCTCGGTGGGCTCGTCCACCGTCTCGGCCAGCTGCTGGGCAAGACTCCAGCAGAAGGACATTTTCAGGGATTCGTGATAGAACAGCGCGGCCTCCTCCTGCCCATTGATGGCGTCGTCAAATTCGATGCCCTTGGTGTCCCGCAGCAGGGTCAGCGCCTGCTGGTTGGCCTCGGAGTTGGCGACGTAGCCGGTGTAGGAGTCGTTGGCGAACTGGCCGCCGTACAGGTTCGTCACCAGCGCGCGGGTGCCCTGATCGCCGTTCTGGCCGGAGCAGTACACGGCGGCCACCGTCTCGCCGTACTTGCTTTGCAGCGCCTTGACGGCCTGGGTGAACTGCTCGGTGGTCCAGGTGCGTGTCTCCAGATCGATGTACTGGTCGGCGCCTGCGGTGACGAAGGCGTCATAGTTGATGGCCATGCACTGCACGTTCATGGCAAAGGGATAGGCGTAGCACTTGCCGTCCCGGGTGAAGCAGACGCTCTGGCAGGCGGCGTTGACCTCCTGCTTGTCGGCGTCGTCCCACATGTCGGACAGATCGGCCAGCATGCCCTCTGCGCCCCATGCTTTGATGAGACGGTCCGGCTGGGCCAGCAGAATGTCGGGGGACACGCCGCCGTCCACGGCGGTGCTGAGCTTGTCGTCGCCGGTGGCCTCGTCCAGACACTGTACCGTCACGTGAATGTCGGGGTACACGCTGTTGAACTGGGTCAGCAGCGTCTCCACGGCGGCCGGATCGCCCCAGTCGCCTGCGGGGAACGTCCACAGCGTCAACTCGATCACGGCGGGCTCCTCATCCTCCTGCGCCTGCTTGCCGCACCCGGCAAGGGACAGAAGCATCAGCAGAGCCAGCAGCAGAGCCAGTAGCTTTTTCATTTGATTTCCTCCTTATTTCGGCGGTTATAGGGCGGTTTTTGCACCTATAATCGCGGCAATAACCTTGTGTATTGTATAGAAATAGTGGCAAATTGTCAAGTCATGGAAAAAATGGGCGGCTTTGCGGCGGCTGCATAGTTTGCGCGGAAATGGAAAACACTAGGGCAAAAAGGAGGGAGCGCACACATGAACTACAGCGCCAACAGCTGCGAAAGCAGCGAAAACGAGAACCGGGACACACCCCAGCAGCAGATCATCGAAATGGGCTCCACGGTGGTGAAAAACAAGCGGGGCACCATCCACTGTCTCACCATCATCGGACAGGTGGAGGGCCACACTACCCTGCCGCCCAACGTGAAGACCACCAAATATGAGCATGTGCTGCCGCTGCTGACCTCGGTGGAGGAGAAGGACGATGTGGACGGCCTTTTGCTGCTGCTGAACACGGTGGGCGGCGATATCGAGGCGGGCCTTGGCATCGCGGAGCTGGTGGCGGGCATGACCAAGCCCACCGCCACGCTGGTGCTGGGCGGCGGCCACTCCATCGGCGTGCCGCTGGCGGTGTGCGGCAAGGCCACCTTCATCGTGCCCAGCGCGTCTATGACCATCCATCCCGTTCGCATGTCGGGGCAGGTCATCGCCGCGCCCGCCACCTACCGGTATTTTGAGCGGATTCAGGAGCGGATCATCGACTTTGTGGCCCGCAACTCCCGCATCAGCGCCGAGAAGTTCCGGGAACTGATGCTGTCGGTGGGGGACATGGCCAACGACGTGGGCAGCGTCATCTACGGACAGGAGGCGGTGGCGCTGGGTATCATCGACCGCATCGGCTCGCTGGGCGACGCGCTGGACGCACTGTATAAAATGGTGGAGAAGGGGAGAGCGGGGTAAAAAGCGCCCTTACAGCTGAAAACGGAGTAAGGCGAGGGGGAGTCCCCCTCGCCTTAAAATTTTTCCGGGACCAGGGAGGGACTACGATTCCCTCCACTGGTGCTGCCCCTTTGACGGGCGGCTTTTATTTCACATGGGGCAGCACACCCAGCAGCTCCAGCGGTGTATCGCCGGTGTTGACGATGCTGTGGGTGTGTCCCTCCGGGCAGTAGTGGCACATACCGGCGGCAACAGGATACTGGGTATCATCGTCGATGCACTGTCCGCTGCCGGACAGGATATAGATGACCTCGCAGTTGCCAGTATGGGTATGCAGACCAATGGACGAGCCCACCGGCAGCGTCAGGCGCACCACCGCGCCCATACGGGGATCGTCAAATTTACGGACGATGGCCTCGCCCTCGCCGCCCTTGAAATGGGGCACGGCGTTGGCGGGGATGGTGTTGAAATCAAGGATCATGGGAGGTTCTCCTTTAGTTCAAAAAGTCCTTCAGCTTCTTGCTGCGGCTGGGATGGCGCAGCTTGCGGAGAGCCTTGGCCTCGATCTGGCGAATACGCTCACGGGTGACGTTGAACTCCTTGCCCACTTCCTCCAGCGTGCGGGTGCGGCCGTCCTCGATGCCGAAGCGCAGCTTCAGCACCTTCTCCTCGCGGGGGGTCAGGGTGGACAGCACGTCCACCAGCTGCTCCTTCAGCAGCGTGAAGCTGGCGGCCTCGCTGGGCTCGGACGCGCCCTCGTCGGGGATGAAGTCGCCCAGATGGCTGTCCTCCTCCTCGCCGATGGGGGTCTCCAGAGAGACCGGCTCCTGGGCGATCTTCAGAATCTCCCGCACCTTGTCCACGGGCATGCCCATCTCGGCGGAGATCTCCTCGGGAGAAGGATCGTGGCCCAGCTGCTGCAGCAGCTGGCGGCTGACGCGGATGACCTTGTTGATGGTCTCCACCATATGTACGGGGATGCGGATGGTACGGGCCTGATCGGCGATGGCGCGGGTGATGGCCTGACGGATCCACCATGTGGCGTAGGTGGAGAACTTGTAGCCCTTGGTGTAGTCGAACTTCTCCACGGCCTTGATCAGACCCAGATTGCCCTCCTGGATCAGGTCGAGGAACAGCATGCCGCGGCCCACGTAGCGCTTGGCGATGGACACCACCAGACGGAGGTTGGCCTCGGCCAGCTTCTGCTTGGCCTTGCTGCCCTCCTTGATGTCCTTCTTCAGCTGGGCCAGTTCCTCGTCGGGGATGGTCTCGCCGTTCTCGGCGGCCTCGTCGATCCGCTCCTGAGCGGCGCGTCCGGCGGACATGGCGGTGGCCAGCACCACCTCTTCATCGGCGTTCAGCAGCGGCACGCGGCCGATCTCCTTCAGGTACATGCGGACGGGATCGTCGATGTTGAAGCTGTCCACCAGCGTGTTGGGGTCGACAAGCTCCTCTTCCTCGATCTCGGCGATCTCCTCCAGCGGCGGCTCGATATCATCGTCGATGCTGGTGATGAACTCCTCGCTGCCCACTTCGATGCCCAGCGCCTCCAGAGAGTCGTAGATGCGGTCCATCTGCTCGCTCTCCAGATCCATCTCGTCCAGCACGTCGCTGACCTCGCTGGAGTCCAGCTTGCCCTTCTTCTTGCCCTTGACCAGCATGTCCCGCAGCTTCTCGTTGGCCATGATCAGCGCCGCGGCGGGCAGAGACGCGATGGTCTTGTCGTCCAGCTTGCCCTTTTCCTTGCTCTTGTCGTCCTCCTTGGTCTCCGCCTCGGCCTGAGACTGCTCGGCCGCCTTGGCCTCCGCCTTTTTCTTCTTGTTGTCCTCGGCCAGCAGGGCGTTGGTCATTTCCTCCAGCTCCTGCTTGGTGTACGTCTTATCGGTCATGTGCGCTTTCCTCCATATCGTTTCTTATCTTTAAATGTTTCCATTGCCAACAGCAGGGGATCCACCCCGGAGTCGTCCCGTTTGGTCTGCTCTTCGCGGATCACCCGTATGTAGTCCGCCAGCGCCTGAGACGCGTTGGCGGTGGATTCCGGTTTTTGCAGCAGCGTGGTCAGGTGGCTCATCTCGTCGCCGGACAGCTCCCCCGTCAGCGCCGACAGGCCGCTGCGGTTGCCGCGCTGGTGCCACATGGCGCCGTAAATTTTTCCCAACAGCGGCGAGGAGAACTCCTCCGGCGTCAGGGGCGGCGTGTCCCCGAACAGCGTGGGGTCAAGGTGCAGCAGCCGGATCACGCCCTCCTCCGCCATGGCGCTGCGGAGATTGGTATAGCGGCTGCCCCGCTGGGCGGGCTGTACGGTCAGGGCGGGGTTCAGCTCCTGCCGCTCCCGCTTTTTGCGGTCGCTGTAGCGGCGCTTGCGGGCGGCCCGCTCCACCTCCTGCCGCATGGCGTCGGGCGAAAGTCCTGCCGTCTCGGCGGCACGATTGGCGTATACCTCCCGCTCCACGGCGTTCTCCAGCTTGGCCAGCTCCTCGCTGATGCAGTAGCGCGTCACGGCGTTGAGTCCCAGTCCGCCGTACTGCTCCGGCACGTCCAGACCAAACAGGCCCATTTCGCCCCATTTTTCGTGCAGCTGCACCGGGAATTCGCCCTTTTCATCATATTCTTTCACGACCGGGTCGAGCTCACGCTCGGCAAATTCGCGGACCATTTTGACGATATCCTGCTGCTCCGGCGTCATGCCGAGATAGTAACCGTATTTGCTCATGAAAATCTTGCTCCTCTCACGGGAAAGCACGTACTTTCCTGACTTTGATTACATTTTAACGAGGCACGCGGCGCAGAACAACGTCATTCAAAACGACATTTTTTCCCGCCGCCGCACAAGCGACTGTGCAGAAATGACGAAAAAAAGCGCCCGC
>ERZ834769.2123-NODE-2123-length-15514-cov-5.199948_pt1 | contig 15514 bp, 6 predicted proteins | sample MGYA00519690_ERZ834769 | MGnify/ENA primary metagenome ERZ834769 (study PRJEB31850, sample SAMEA3708760) | human gut metagenome | biome: human gut; feature: human-associated habitat; material: faeces | place: China | collected 2014 ... | reverse complement strand
CATGCAACATTTGTTAATATTTTATCATTTTTTTCCTATTATGTCAATGTTTTTATATTAAAATTATTAATTATTCTTTATTTTCTTCTGGTAATATATTTGCACTACTTATATTAAATATTTTCTTCATAAAACATTTTATTTTTTCTAATAATGTTACATTTCCGATTATATCTACTAATGCATTTTGTGTTGAATTTTTTACTATTTTTTGTAAAATTTTTATTTCTTTTTTACTTATTTTTGCTTCATTTATATATGATAAATTATATGTTATAGCTGGTAATATATCTGAATCGTAATCATCTATTGATGAAAATGACATAACATAGTTATATACTAAATTTTGAGAATCCATATCATATTGTACTGCATATCTATCTAAAATTTCACAAACAATTGGATCCATTTTCTTTATTGCTATATTTCTTAAGTTTCTATAGTTCTTTGCTGAATATTCTATTAACTCTCTTTTCCATGTTTCTCTTTCAAATTTTTCTTTTTCTAATATTTTTTCTTTAATAGGATATATTTTTATTGTTGTTTCATTACTTAATTCTGCTTTATATATTAATTCACCATTTTCTACTTTTACAACAATATTCTTTATCGTTGTTGGTTCTTCTGTATTTGTATTAACTAATTGATTTTCTTCAGTTTCTTCTAAAGTAATTATTTCTTTTTCTAAATTTTTAGTTATTTCATTTATATTATTATAATAATCTGTTAATACTGGATCAATAGCAATTTCTTCAATAGGTTTTAGCTCTTCATTTATTAATTGAACTTGTTCGTTTTCTTCTTTATTTTCAATTTCTTGTTTTTCTATTATTTCATTTATTTGTTCAGATTGTTCTTGGCTTTCTTCTATTTCTGTAGTTGAAAATAAATTAATTACATCAACAATTTGATTATGTTTGATCAATCTTTTTGCAAACATAATTCTAGCCATACTTTGTCCTATTTCATTTATGTTATCTGTTAATTCATAAATTTCTTCTGGATCAAGATTGTCTCTATTTTCTTCTATTTGTTCACTAATAATTCTACTTTTTCTTACACTTTCAGCAATCAAATTATCTATTTCTATAAATGCTTGTTCTCTAACTCTTAAAAGTTTAGAATTTATTTGATTTTGAAACCATTGGCTTTGGTTTCCTAAATCTGATATTTGTTTTCCTAAGCAATTTACTTCTGACCAAACATCTTCATCATTATTTATTTTATTTTGTGCTTTTTTTGTATTTCTTTCTTTTGCTAATTCATTTCTTTTGCTTTCTATATCTCTTATCTGAGCACTTAAAACTGCTTTTTCATTAACAAATATATCTAATTCATTAATTAATTCTTCCATCTTTTTTTAACCTGTTATATTAAGTTGATTGCTTCTTAATACATTCCTTTCTTTTGTTATTTCCGAATTTTATTCATTTGTTATTCTATCATATGACTTTATTTCTTGCAAGAGTTTTTTGTCAATTTTTTTAATATTTTATCATTTTTTGGTTAATCAATTTTTAAGTTCTCAATAGCCCTATCTGCTAACATTCCATACTTTATTTTTTTGTCTTTTATTCTCTTTGGAAGTTCTGGAACAATTCCAAAATTTGCATTCATTGGTTGAAATTTGTCATTTGCTGTTGAAATATATTTTGCTAATGCTCCTATCATTGATAAATTTGAAAATTCAATTTTGCTTTCATTTTTTATTTGTGAAACAGCATTTAATGCTGACACCATTCCTGATGAAATTGATTCAACATAACCTTCAACACCTGTAATTTGTCCGGCAAAATAAATATTTTTATTATCTTTGAAGTTATATGTGTTATCTAATAATTTCGTTGAATTTATATATGTGTTTCTATGCATAACTCCATATTTTACAAATTCAGCATTTTGTAATCCAGGAATCATTCCAAATACTCTTTTCTGTTCTCCATATTTTAAATTTGTTTGAAATCCAACTATATTATAAATTGTTCCTAATTCATTATCTTGCCTCAATTGAATTACTGCATATGGTCTTTTTCCTGTTCTTGGATCATCAAATCCAACTGGTTTTAATGGTCCATATCTTAATGTATCTTTTCCCCTTTTTGCCATTACTTCTACCGGCATACAACCTTCAAATATCTCTCTTTTTTCAAATTCATGTAATGTTATAACTTCAGCATTTATTAATTCTTCTACAAATTTTTCATATTCATCTTTATTCATTGGTAAATTTATATAACTTACTTCTTGTTTGTGTAATCTTTCTTTCCAATCATCTATTGTTTCATCTTTTCCTTTTTCTTGTTCATATCTATTACCAAAAAAAGCAATATTAAAATCGATGCTTTCTTTTGTAACAATTGGTGCAGCTGCATCATAAAAATGTAATTTATCTTCTCCAGTTATTTTAGAGATTTCTTTTGATAATCCTTCTGATGTTAATGGTCCTGTTGCAATTATTACGATTCCTTTTTCTGCAATTTTTTCTATTTCTGTTACTTCTTGATGAATTATTTCTATTAATGGATTTTTTTCTAATTCTTCTGTTACTTTTTGTGAAAACAATTCTCTATCTACTGCTAATGCTTGTCCTGCTGGTATTTGTGTTTCATCTGCTATTCTTATTAGCAATGAGTCTAGTTTTCTTAATTCTTCTTTTAACAAACCACATGCATTTGTATGTAAATTAGATTTGAACGAGTTACTACATACTATCTCAGCCAAATTTTTATTACTATGTGCTTCTGTAAATTTATCAGGTTTCATCTCATACAATTTTACCTTTATTCCTCTTTTTGCTATTTGATATGCTGCTTCACTTCCAGCTAATCCTCCACCTATTATTGTTATATAATCTACCATTTTATTTTCCTTCCTTTTTTCATTAAAAAGTCTCTGCAAAAATGCAGAGAACTTTTAATTATTCAACATTAAATTTTAATTCATTATTTTTTATGTCAACATTAATAGTTTGCCCATCATGGACATCACCTTTTAAAATCATTTCAGAAATTTCATCTTCAACATATCTTTGAATAGCTCTTCTTAAAGGTCTTGCACCATATTTCAAATTAGTTCCTTTTTCTAATATAAAATCTTTTGCATTTTCTGAAACATTTAAAGAAATATTTTTGTCTACTAAAGCTTTTACTGTATCTTTTAACATTAATTCAACAATTTGTAATAATTCAGGTTTTGTTAATGAATCAAATACTATAATTTCATCTATTCTATTTAAAAATTCAGGTCTAAAAACTTGTTTTAGATTTTCTTCTATTTTATTATTATCAACTGTTTTTTTATCAAAACCAATTGAATTTGTATTAACATTTGAACCTGCATTTGATGTCATAATTATAATTGTATTTTGGAAACTAACAACATTTCCTTGTGAATCCGTAAGTTTTCCATCATCTAATACTTGTAATAAAATGTTAAATACATCAGGGTGTGCTTTTTCAATTTCATCAAATAATATAATAGAATATGGTTTTCTTTTTACTTTTTCAGTAAGTTGACCTGCATCATCATATCCAACATATCCTGGAGGTGCACCAATAAGTTTTGCTGTTGAGTGGCTTTCCATATATTCAGACATATCTACTCTTATTATTGAATCTTCTGATCCAAACATTTCATATGCTAAGCTTTTTGCAAGTTCTGTTTTTCCAACACCTGTTGGACCAACAAATATGAATGATGGTGGACGTTTCGTGCTTTGAAGTCCAGCACGATTTCTTCTTATTGCTCTAGAAACTGCACTTACTGCTTTATCTTGACCAATAACTCTTTTATGAAGATTTGTTTCAAGATTTAATAGTTTTTGTGTCTCTGCTTCTGTAATTTTTTTAACTGGAATCTTAGTCCAATTTTCAATAACTTGTGCTATATCTTGAACTGTTAAAGATTTTAATTTTATTGTACTATTTAAATGATCAATTTCTTCAATTAATCTACATTCTTTAGTTTTTAAATCTGCTGCTTTTTGATAATCTTCTGTTGAATCTGCTTGTGCAGCATCTTCTTTTTGTGCTTGAACATCAGCAAGTTCTTGTTTTAACATTTCAAGTTTAAACAATTCTTTATTTTCAAGATTAATTCTAGAACAAGCCTCATCTAAAATATCAATTGCTTTATCTGGCAAAAATCTATCATGAATGTATTTTTCAGACATTATAACTGCTTGTTTTATAACATCATTTGAAATTTTTACTTTGTGATATTCTTCATAATATTTCTTTATTCCTGTTAAAATTGAAATTGTATCATCGATATTAGGTTCTTCAACTAAAACTTGTTGGAATCTTCTTTCTAATGCAGTATCTTTCTCTATATATTTTCTATATTCTCTTAAAGTAGTAGTACCTATTAATTGAATTTCTCCATTTGCAAGTGATGGTTTTAAAATATTAGCAGCATTCATAGAATGTTCTCCATCTCCTGCTCCAATTATATTGTGAATTTCATCTATTACAAGAATAATATTCTTGAATTCTTTACATTCATCAATAATACCTTTCATACGGGCTTCAAATTGTCCTCTAAATTGAGTACCAGCTATAACAGATGTCATATCTAATAAATAAACTTCTTTATTTAAAAGTTTTGCTGGAACATTATTATTAGCAATTTTTATAGCCAAACCTTGAGCAATTGCTGTTTTACCAACACCTGGTTCACCAATCAAACAAGGATTATTTTTAGTACGTCTATTTAAGATTTGTATAACTCTTTGAATTTCCTTATCACGACCAATAACCATATCAAGTTCATTATTTTTAGCTTTTTGAGTTAGATTTGTTCCAAAAGTATCAAGATATTTTTTCTTTTTCTTAGCTTTCTTTGATTCAACTTTAACCTTTTGTCTACCACCATTAGTTTCTTCCTCATCTTTTTGTTTTTTAGGAACAAAATTAGCAAAGATAGATCCAATAGGAATTCCCATAGAAATACCCTCTGGAGCATTTTCATCATCAACATCTTCATCACCATCAGATTCAAAATTTTCAAAATCCATATTTTCAAGATTTTCCAATTTTAAATTAGAAGATAAATCCTTAAACAAAGACTCTAACTGTTTTGACATATTATTCATATCTATATTATTATTCGTTTGATTAGAAGTAGACTGATTTGTATTAGTCTCAGGAACATCTAATCCACGTTTTTTTGCACACTCTTTACATAAGCCTTCCATTGAAGAAACGCCATTTTCAATTTTGTTTATAAATACAACTGCAGTGCGTTTTTTACATTGTGAACATATCATATACTATAATTCCTCTTTTCTTTTATTAAAATATTATATATTCTACATTAAATTTTCCAAATAGTCAAGAGAAAATACATTATAGTACTAGACAAAAAAATAAAAATATGATATATTAAGAAAGTCTTAAAAAACAAAAAAACAATAAGCCGATGTGGCGGAATTGGCAGACGCACCAGACTCAAAATCTGGCGGGAAACCATGTGGGTTCGAGTCCCACCATCGGTACCAAAAAATAGTAGTATTTGAAAAATATTCAAATACTATTTTTTATAACAATTTTAAAGTGGGACTCGAAAAGGAGGATTAGAAAATAGTCCAGCGGACTATTTTCCCGACGCGGGTTGTATAGTCCCACCATCGGTATCAAAAATAGTAGTATTTGAGAAATGTTCAAATACTATTTTTTTACATCAAATTTAACTCAAATAAACATATTGAAAATTATATTACAACATGATATAATCTCTCAAAATAGTCAAGCACTATCTCATAACTATTTCATCAACAATCATAGATGAAAAACTTAATCTCCAATTCATCCATAAACAATTCAAAAATATTAAGGAGGCAATTTCAAATGACAACAAAAGAAAAAAATCTCAAAAAAGGAGCAAAAGCATTTGATTTACTTCAGCAAATCCAAAAATATGCCAATGCTTGTTTTGAACAAGGAACTCCTGAATATGAAGCTGTTATGCATAGTATTTCTATTCTTGAAAAAAATTTTGAACCTTATTCAATTCAATTCAAAAAAATTCGAGATGAAAAGCAACAAAAAGAGCTTGTAGCCAAGGAAACCTGTGCACGAGAAGGACATACTGGAGAATGGCATGAACATGAATATACCGTTTGGGCAATTTGTGGAGATAGAGGTTTCGAACGTTACTGTCCAATTACCAAAAAAAACTGGACTAGAATTTGTACAAGATGTAGAGAACAAGAAACAGTAGATGTAGAACCTATTGAAGTTACAAGACTTCATAAATTACAAGAAATCAATGATATGGAAGAAAAATTAAAACAAATGAAGTCTGAATAATTCATTTTCAAAGAAACCTCTATTAGAGGTTTCTTTCTTTATATAAATAGAAAAACACAGATAGACTTTTATATCTATCCGTGTGTTTTCAATTTTATTCAGCATCTGATTGTGTTTCAACTTGTTTATTTGCATCAATTTCTTCTGCAACTGTCTTTTCATCTTCGCCTTCAACTTTTATAGTAACATCTTGATATCTCTTCATACCAGTTCCAGCTGGGATTAACTTACCAATGATAACATTTTCTTTTAATCCTATTAAATCATCTTCCTTACCTTTAATTGCTGCTTCTGTTAATACTCTTGTTGTCTCTTGGAATGATGCAGCTGATAAGAAACTATCTGTTGCAAGTGAAGCTTTAGTAATACCAAGTAATGCTCTCTTTCCTGTTGCTGGACGTTTACCTTGTTCAACAGCTTCTTTATTTTTATCCTCAAATTCATACATATCAACTAATGATCCTGGGAACATATCTGTATCTCCACCATCATCAACTCTAACCTTACGAAGCATTTGTCTTGCAATTACTTCAACGTGTTTATCATTGATATCAACACCTTGGTTTCTATATGCTTTTTGAATTTCAGATATTACATATTCATAAACACCTTCTGGTCCTTTTATTGCTAAAATTTCAGCTGGATTTATAGAACCTTCTATTAATGGATCTGCAGCTTTTACTTCATCTCCATCTTTTACTTTTAGTTTTGATCCAAATGGAATTGTGTATGTTCTTGAATCATCTTTTGATGTAACAATTACTTCTAATTTCTTCTTATTATCAGAAATTTTAACTGTACCATCAATTTCTGTTATTACAGCAACTCCCTTAGGTTTTCTAGCTTCAAAGATTTCCTCTACTCTTGGAAGACCTTGTGTGATATCTGCAACACCAGCAACACCACCAGAGTGAATTGTTCTCATGGTTAACTGTGTACCAGGTTCACCAATTGATTGTGCAGCTATAATACCAACTGATTCACCAATTGATACTAAATCTCTTCTTGCTAATCCCATACCATAACATTTTTGACATACACCATGTTTTCCTCTACATGCAATTACTGAACGTACAACAACTTTTGTAATTCCAGCATCCACAATACGTTTTGCTATGTCTTTATTAATCATTGTATTTGTATCTACAATAACTTCATTTGTTTGTGGATCTAATATATCATTTAATGGATATCTTCCTTCTAGTCTTTCAGCTAATCCTTCAACTATTTGATTTCCATCTTTAATATCTTCAATTGTTAATCCATCAACAGTTCCACAATCATGTTCTCTAACAATTATATCTTGTGAAACATCAACTAGTCTTCTTGTTAAGTATCCAGAGTCAGCTGTTCTTAAAGCTGTATCTGAAAGTCCTTTACGAGCACCATGTGATGATATGAAATATTCCAATGCATCTAGACCTTCACGGAAACATGATTTGATTGGTATTTCAACTGCTTTACCAGTTGTACTAGCCATAAGTCCACGCATACCTGCGATTTGTCTTAATTGGTTCATGTTACCACGGGCTCCAGATTTAACCATCATATATATTGGGTTTAAATCATCAAAGTTTTCTTCCATTGCCTTACTTACATCATTTGTTGCCTTTTCCCAAATATTAACAACTGATTGATATCTTTCATCATCTGTTATCAAACCTCTTCTATATTGATTTCTTACTTTTTCAACTTGTTTATCTGCATCTGCTAAAATGTCTTTTTTAGAATCTGGTACTTTTACATCTGCTACTGAGAATGTAATACCTGCTAATGTTGAATATTTGAAACCTAATGCTTTGATATAATCTATAACTTCTGCTGATTCGATTAAACCATGTTTGTCAATTGTTCTTTCAATTATTGTTCCCATTGATTTTTTCATAACTGGGAAATTGATTTCATATTGGAATGGATCCTCTTTTCTGTCTATAAATCCTAAATCTTGTGGAATTCCTTGGTTAAATATAATTCTACCAACACTTGTTTCAACTTTCTTTGATTTCATTTCTCCATCAATTTCTTTTGTAATTCTTACAAAGATTTTCGCATGGATTGATACTGCATTATTTTGTAATGCCATTATTGCTTCATCAGGATCTTTGAAATATTTTCCTTCTCCTAATTCTCCATCTAATGTCATTGTTAAATAATAACTTCCTAAAATCATGTCTAGTCTTGGTACTGCTACTGGTTTACCATCTTGTGGTTTTAATAAGTTGTTTGTAGCTAGCATTAAATATCTTGATTCTGCTTGTGCTTCTGGTGTTAATGGTAAATGTATAGCCATCTGGTCACCATCGAAGTCTGCATTGAATGCTTCACATACTAATGCATGTAATTTGATTGCTCTACCTTCTACTAATACTGGTTCAAATGATTGAATACCTAATCTGTGTAGTGTTGGAGCTCTGTTTAGCATTACTGGGTGATCTTTAATAACTTCTTCTAGAATTCCCCATACTTCAGGGCTTAATCTTTCTACCATTCTTTTTGCACTTTTTATATTATGTGCTAAATGTCTTTCAACTAATTCTTTCATTACAAATGGTTTGAATAATTCAATTGCCATTTCTTTTGGTAGACCACATTGATATATTTTTAATTCTGGTCCTACTACGATTACTGAACGTCCTGAATAGTCAACACGTTTTCCTAATAAGTTTTGACGGAATCTACCTTGTTTTCCTTTTAATAAATCTGATAAAGATTTTAATGGTCTGTTTCCAGCACCTGTAACAGGTCTTCCTCTTCTTGAGTTATCAATTAAAGCATCTACTGATTCTTGTAACATTCTCTTTTCATTTCTTACAATGATTTCAGGTGCTCCAAGTTCTAATAATCTCTTTAATCTGTTATTTCTGTTTATAACTCTTCTATATAAATCATTTAAGTCTGATGTTGCAAATCTACCACCATCTAATTGAACCATAGGTCTTAGATCTGGTGGAATTACTGGTACAACATTCATTACCATCCATTCAGGTCTGTTTCCTGATTGTAAAAATGCTTCAACTGTGTCTAATCTTTTTATTAATTTTGCTTTTCTTTGTTCGCTAGCATTTTCAATTTCTTTTTCTATTTGAGCTGTTAATTTTGCTAAATCAATTTCTTCTAATAATTTTCTTATTGCTTCAGCACCCATTTCAGCTTTGAATGATTTTCTACCATATTTTTCTTCTGCTTCATGGTATTCTTTTTCAGTTAATATTTGGCATTTTTCTAGTCCAGATGTTCCTTTATCTGTTACTATATATGATGCAAAATAAATTACTTTTTCAAGATTTCTTGGTGAAATATCTAGCATTAATGCAATTCTACTTGGAATTCCTTTGAAATACCAAATATGTGCAACTGGTGCTGCAAGTTCTATGTGTCCCATTCTTTCACGTCTTACTTTTGATTTTGTAACTTCTACACCACACTTATCACAAACAATCCCTTTATATCTTACTCTTTTATATTTACCACAATGACATTCCCAGTCTTTTGTTGGTCCAAATATTTTTTCACAAAATAGACCATCTTTTTCTGGTTTTAAAGTTCTATAATTTATAGTCTCTGGTTTTTTTACTTCACCTTTTGACCATTCTCTTATTTTTTCGTCTGATGCAATTCCTATTTTAATTTTATTGAATATCTCTAATTCGTCTTCTTCCATCTCTATTAGATGTCCCCCTTCTCAAATTATTTGGGCATTTTAAAACAGCTCAAGAGGCTATCCCCCGCTCTTGCAAACTCTTCCGTCGCCTCTTTTGCTTTTCAAAATATTATTTAATTGTAGTTTTATTATTCATTATCAAATCCGTCATTATCATAAATGCTGTCATCATCATCTAAATTATCATCATCAAATAGTTCATCACTATCTTCTTCATCTTCATTATCTACCATTTCTTCTTCTTCATATCCGTTTTCTAAATCTTCATGTATTAATACATCATCTTCAGTTAAAGCTCTATCTTTTTCTACATCTTCATAATCAATTCCATCTTCGATGTGTTCTTTTAATTCTAATTCTTTATTATCTTCAGAGAATAGTCTTACATCTAATCCTAATGCTTGTAATTCTTTTACAAGTACTTTAAAGCTTTCTGGAACTCCTGGTTCAGGAATATTTTCACCTTTAACAATTGCTTCATATGCTTTAACACGTCCTACAACATCATCTGATTTTATTGTTAAGATTTCTTGTAATGTGTATGCTGCACCATAAGCTTCTAGTGCCCAAACTTCCATCTCTCCAAAACGTTGTCCACCAAATTGAGCTTTACCTCCTAAAGGTTGTTGTGTTACTAATGAGTATGGTCCTGTTGAACGAGCATGTATTTTATCATCAACTAAGTGATGTAATTTTAACATGTACATTACACCAACTGTAATTGGACTTGCAAATGGCTCTCCAGTTCTTCCATCATATAATGTTTGTTTTCCATCTGGTGATAATCCAGCTTCTTGTAATAATTCTTCAATTTCTTTATCAGATGCACCATCAAATACTGGTGTTGATACTTTCCATCCTAATGCTCTTGCTGCTGCTCCTAAGTGAACTTCAAGGATTTGTCCTAAGTTCATACGAGATGGTATACCTAATGGGTTTAATAAAATGTCTATTGGTGTTCCATCTGGTAAGAATGGCATATCTTCTTTTGGTAATATTCTTGAAATAACACCTTTGTTACCATGACGTCCAGCCATTTTATCTCCAACTGATATTTTTCTCTTTGTAGCAATATAACATCTAATTACTTGATTTACTCCAGGTCCTAATTCTTCTGAATTGTCTCTTGTAAATATTTTTACATCAACAATTGTTCCAGCTTCACCATGTGGTACACGAAGTGATGTATCTCTTACTTCTCTAGCTTTTTCTCCAAATATTGCACGAAGTAATCTTTCTTCTGCTGTTAAGTCTGTTTCTCCTTTTGGAGTAACTTTACCAACTAATATATCTCCAGGTCTTACTTCTGCACCTATTCTTATAATACCATCTTCGTCTAAGTCTTTTAATCCGTCATCACCAACATTAGGAATATCTCTTGTTATTTCTTCTGGACCTAATTTTGTATCACGACATTCACAATCATATTCTTCAATATGTATTGATGTAAATATGTCTTCTTGTACTAATCTTTCATTTAAAAGAATAGCATCCTCATAGTTGTAACCTTCCCATGTTGAGAATGCTACTAACATGTTTTTACCTAATGCCATTTCTCCATCTTTTGTTGCTGGTCCATCTGCTAACGCATCACCTTTTTTAACTATTTCACCTTTTCTAACTATTGGTCTTTGATTGATACATGTTCCACCATTTGTTCTTTTGAATTTACGTAGTTTATGTACAACTGTTTTACCATTGTTATATTTCATTGTGATACTGTCACCAGTAACTTTTTCTACAACACCATCATCTTCAGCTAATATTAATATTCCTGAATCTTTTGCTGCTCTATATTCAATACCTGTTGCTATAATTGGTGCTTCTGATGTCATTAATGGAACTGCTTGACGTTGCATGTTTGATCCCATTAAAGATCTTTTAGCATCATCATTTTCCAAGAATGGAATCATTGCAGCTGCAATTGATACTAATTGTTTTGGTGATACATCAACATATTGTACTAATTCTTTATCAACTTCTACAATTTCATTTCTATGTCTTACACGAACACGCTTATTTATAAATTCATTATTTTCATTCATTGGTTCAGATGCTTGTGCTATCATGTAATTATCTTCAACATCTGCACTCATATATTCAACAATATCTGTTACTCTATGTGTTTCTGGATCTACTTTTCTATATGGTGTTTCAATAAATCCATACTCATTTATATTAGCAAATGATGATAATGCTGAAATTAATCCAATGTTTGGTCCTTCTGGAGATTCAATTGGACATAATCTACCATAATGTGTGTAGTGAATATCACGAACTTCGAATCCTGCTCTTTCTCTTGACAAACCACCAGGTCCTAATGCTGAAATTCTTCTTTTATGTGTTAATTCTGATAATGGGTTTGTTTGGTCCATAAATTGTGATAATTGTGAACTTCCAAAGAATTCTCTTATTGATGATGTTATTGGTTTTGTGTTTATTAATGATTGTGGTGTTATAACATCTAAGTCTTGAATTGTCATTCTTTCACGAACAACTCTTTCAAGTCTTGCTAAACCAATTCTGAATTGATTTTGTAATAATTCTCCAACACATCTTATTCTACGATTTGCTAAGTGATCTATATCGTCAGCTTTTCCATATCCATGATACATATTTAATAAATAATTTATTGATGCTATCATATCTTCTGTTGTTATATATTTTGGAATTAGTTCTTCTTCTCTTTGTTTTAATGTTTTAACTAATTCTTCTTCTGAAGTATTTTCCATTATATTTTTTAATACTTCATAATTTACATATTCTTTTATATGTAAGCTACTTAAGTCTACATTTGGTAATACTGAATGAATATTTACTATTCCATTACCAATTATTCTTAATTTTTTATCTCCAAACTTAATATCTACTACATTTATACCTGCATTTTGAATTGCTTCTGCTGCTTCTGCTGAAATTACTTCTCCTGCTGTAACAAAAACTTCTCCTGTTTCTTTATCCATAATGTCTTCAAATGCAACTTGATTTTTTATTCTATTTGCGATACTTAATTTTTGGTTAAATTTATATCTTCCTACTTTTGCTAAATCATATCTTCTATTATCAAAGAATAATCCATTAAATAAGCTTTTTGCAGCTTCTACTGTTGGTAATTCTCCAGGTCTTAATTTTTTGTAAATTTCGATTAATGCTTCTTCACCTGTTTTTATTGGATCTTTTTGTATTGTTGTTTCTAGTAATGTTTCATCTCCAAATAATGCTCTTATTTGATCATCTGATACTAATCCAATTGCTCTTAATAATGTTGTAATTGGAATTTTTCTTGTTCTATCAACACGTACCCAGAATATATCATTTCCATCTGTTTCATATTCTAACCATGCACCTCTTAATGGCATAATTGTTGATGTATATGTTTTCTTTCCTGTTTTTGTATCAAATATTTCATCATAGTAACATCCTGGTGAACGTACTAACTGGCTAACTACAACTCTTTCTGCACCATTTATTATAAATGTTCCACTTTCTGTCATTAGTGGAAAATCACCTAAATAAATTTCTTGTTCTTTGATTTCACCTGATTCACGGTTTATTAATCTTACTTTTACATGTAATCTTGTAGAATATGTTGCATCTCTTTCTTTTGCTTCTTCTTCTGTGTATTTTGTTTTTTCTTCCATGTAGTAGTCAAAAAATTCTAATACTAGATTTCCTGAATAATCTATGATTGGTGAAATGTCTTTTAATACTTCTCCTAATCCTTCTTCAATAAACCAGTCATAAGAATCCTTTTGAACTTTAATTAAGTTTGGCATTTCTATAAAATCGCCAACTTTTGAGAAATCTTTACGGGTTGTTCTTCCGAATTTAACATCTTTGATTTCCAAAAAAATCACTCCTTATAAAATATTAAGCAGCTTTTGTTTCGCTCGAAATCTGCCAATCTAAGAATAAATAAGAAATTATTGTTTTTATATAAGACTAAATCTATTTCTTATTACAGAACAAATCTTAAAAAATCATAAATTTTTAAGTAAATTTTCTGTGCAATGTATTTTTTTATAATAGGAAAGTTTTGAAACTTTCCTATTTATATAAAAAATGCCATATTTAAGTAATGGCTTGGCTAGTTTTCTTACGAGAAAATATTTAATTAGAAAAATCCCTTCTTAAAATATAGTTTTGTAAAGTTTTGATTATTGTCTGCTCTACAATTTTCTCCCTTTATTTCTACTTATATTTAATTCTTATTTTTCTAAATTTTATCATTTTGAATTAACTCTGATAATTTCTAAGAATTACCAATTTGCAAATTTATACGCATATTATTATATCATATTACAAAAGTTGTTGTCAATGCTTTTAAGCTTATTTTCTAACTTTTTATTTTATTATTTTGCTTTATTTATATTTACATAATATATTGACTTTGCTTAATTTTTATATTATAATTATTTTATGCACATTGAAATGCTAATATAAGAAATTTGGAGGATTTTTATGTAATTTTTAGTTTCTACTCACCTTAAAAGTATTTTAATTTTAAATTTGGAGGGAAAAATATGTTTGACTACACTTATAACTTTGAGTTAAGTAAAGAAAATCTAGCATCCTTAGAAATCGCAGTAAATCCAGATAATTATTGTTCTCCGCTTCTCAAAACTAGTATTGCAGAAACTCAAAAGCAGCTAACAGAAGATTCGAACTTTAAAAATAAGTTCTATAGTCTCTGCTTCTGCTCTATTATTTCACAAATGTGGAGTGCAAAGGCAACCAAATTTGTAGGAAAAAGTAATTTGATTTACAATCCTACACTAAATTGCTATGAATTTGCCGTCACTCATAAAATTATTGGTGAAACTCTTTCTATTACAAAAAGTAATATGTTTGGTATGTTAAGTTCCAAACGGAAATGTGTTGGATTTCTGTATATCAAAATAAGTGTTATTGTCACTGACAATATCGTAATTCTAAAATCCAGGCATTATAAGTCCATTGCACAGCAACATCCTGTTTCATTCAAGGTTTGCCCTGATTATGAATATAGTTTAACTCCTTTTATTGTAAAAGATGGGAACATGTCTATGTGTGAGTCTTTTGAAAAAAAGCTTGCAAATGCTTTTTACAAAACACTTTCGCAAATTGCTGATTCTTTTGCAAACATCGAAATTTTTAACGGAGATGTTTTAGATTGTTTAAATTTTCAAAATCCCAACAATTCTTATTCTTCTAAAGATTGTCAAGTAATTGAAGCAGTCTACTATATGGCTTGTAAGTTTTTCCCATTGTTTGCTTCTGTTGATTCTCAACAGCAAATTGAAATGTTAAAAACTGCAAGTGAAGAAACTCAATTTGAAGTAACAAATGCTAGAAAATATAAAGCAAATTTTCAAGTATCTGTTTTTGCAAAAAATCTATACTTTGAAATTATGAAAAAACATTTAGATACTGTTGCAATTTTTAGCAAATTTTCGAAAACTCTGACTATGCAAAAGTGGAATACTTCTCCTTCTTGTCTTCTGTATACAGAGAAAGATTTTGAAGAATTCGATTATTCTAATTGCAATCCTGAAGAACTTATTTG
>ERZ834769.2098-NODE-2098-length-15626-cov-4.515895_pt1 | contig 15626 bp, 12 predicted proteins | sample MGYA00519690_ERZ834769 | MGnify/ENA primary metagenome ERZ834769 (study PRJEB31850, sample SAMEA3708760) | human gut metagenome | biome: human gut; feature: human-associated habitat; material: faeces | place: China | collected 2014 ... | reverse complement strand
CAGCGCCGCCCGTGACGCGGGGGTGCAGCTGCGGCAGATCGAAGCCCGCCAGCAGTGCGCCGACCACCCCATCCTCTGGGGCGTGGAGGAGACAAATTATCTGAAGTTTTTTGTGTTTCAGGTGGTGTAAAAGGGAATTTCGTCCCCTCGGGGACGAGGCACTTTTGCCCGTGGCGGCAAAAGTACTCAAAAACGCCACTTAAACCTGCGGTTTAAGAATCCGCGCACGCTGTACTGTGTAAGCTGTCGCAATGGTTCAAGTTTTGCGGTGTAATTCCAGGTAGATGCTACGGCGGCATAGCCGCCGAGATCGGAGGCTAAAAACATGCCCCCGGCATGTTTTCTTAACGCCCCGACGTATCAACTTTCTTCCTGCGCCGCTGCCGCTGATGTTATCAACGGTAGAACCAACAGCGTTGTTCGGCGTAGGCATCAGCGGCAGCGGCGCCGGAGCTGAGACGATCCTTTTAACGAAACGAAAAGAAAATACTTACGCAAACGTGAGGTATGCACTCCTACCTCCGCACAACGCATAGCGCGCCGGGAGGTGAAGGAACCGGAGGTTCCTTCCGGTGTTTTTGCCTACTTTTGTCACTGTTGACAAAAGTAGGTCGCGCCGGGGCGCGAAACTCCCCAACATCAAACATATCAAAAACCGGGCCCATCGGGCCCGGTTTTATTATTTACGCGGCATCCTCCGGTGTATCCTCCACGCCATCCGGCGCAGGAGCCGACTGATCCGCGCTGGATTCGATGCTGTAGATCGGCTGGGCGATCCCGCCTGCCGCCGCGTAGCAGCGCACCGTCACCACATCACCCACGTTCAGCAGTATCAGCTCCGGTGTGTCCGCGGCCTTTCCGCTGTACCACACGCCGTCGATGCACAGATAGTACCACGTGTTCCCGTCCATGACGGCGCTGCGGATATCGGTGACGGCTCCGGTGTGGGCGTCGGTCAGCGCCAGCTGATCGTCCGGCAAGGCGCTGTCCTCCGGCTGAATAAGGTTGGCGTTCAGCAGCATCTGCCGGTAGTTGCTCTCACACTCCGCCACGGTGCCGCCGGTGGCCACGATCTGGTACTGGCTGACGTTGACCATGGCGTACATCTTCACCAGTCCCGCTGCGTCCTTCAGCGCCATGAAATAGGTGGGCTGCTCCGCCACGTTCAGCAGCAGCGGGAAGGTGGCGGTGTACTTCATCTGCTGCACCTGACCCTGGGCGGACTCCATGGCGGAGTACTCCTCTGCACCGGCCACGGCGTAGAACCGCGTCTCCTTGGTGCGCTGGTTGGACAGAATGAAGCCCACGTTGGACTCGTCGGACACCACGGAGGTAATGCCGGTATACATATATACATCGTCGCCGATGGCGATGTAGTTATACCCCTCTGTAGTGACGGTCACCTCCCGCTGTCCGAACAGGGAGTTCCAGAAGCCGTTGATATAGGTGCCGTGGTAATCGTACTGCTGGATAATAAGATCGGCGGTATAAACATGGTCTACCCATGTGGGGATATCCGCCACATCATAATACGCCGTCTCGCCCGTTACGGCATTCACCAGTGCCGCGCCGGTGATATCCGTGCCGCCGAACAGACCGATGGTGCGGTCGATGCGGGGACAGACCCACCACGGGCGTCCCTCCTCGTCGATCTCGAAGGCGGGCTCGTCAAAGAGATAGGTGGGATAGTGGAACCGGAGATAACGGTACAGATTGCGGCCGAAATGCTCGGCGGGCGTGTACCGGATCCCCTCCTCCAGCCGCACCACCTCCACATTCTGTGTCACCATGTCGATGATGAGATAGGCGGGCAGACCGGCGGAACGGTTATTCAGCCACTTGATGATGTCGCCGTATTGCAGGGTGGTGACGCGGACGGGGCGGCCCTTGTAGTTGATCTGGGTGTAGTTGTCGGCCACCTCGAACTGGGACACCATGTCCGCCAGCTCGCCCAGCTTGCGGTTGCCCAGCTTGGCGGCGGAGTCCTTGTCCAGCATGGGGATCTGGTCAAAGGAGATCTCCTCCACCTCGGCGGCGAAGTCGCCGTTTTCCACCGTCAGCAGATCACGGTAGCTGCCTGCCCGGAACACCTGCCAACCCACCGCGCTGCCGACCAGCGCCGTGACCACCAACAAAATCGCCAGCGCCAGCGGGATCAGGCACTGCTTTTTCAGAAATTTGAAGTAGCCCTTTACGCCATCCCCCTGAAATCCGGAGGTCATCACGGCGCACAGGCCGTACACGCCGCACACCAGCAGCGTGAACACGTAGAATTCCGGCGCTTTCAGATTAATGGGCGGCAGGACGACATAGAAGTACGCCGCCGCAAAGACCAGCGTCACCGCCAGATTCAGCACCGTGCGGCCAAAGGGGGTGCCGACGGCCTTACGGGGCTTGGGGGTATGGCCCTCCCGGTGGAAGGGATTCTGACCCCGGAAGCCCTGAAAATTGGGATCATTCCAGTTGGTGTTCATAGGGTTCTCCTTTCGGTGTTTGAGGGTGTTTCGCGCCTGCGGCGCGAGGAAAGCTTCGCCCTGCGGGGCGAGACACTTTTGGCCACGGCCCCAAAAGTGTCCAAAAGGGCCGCTTAAACCCGCGGTTTAAGAATCCGCGCACGCTATGTCCTTTACAAATGTGATACCTTATACCACGCGTTCACAGAACACGTTCAATTTCGTTGCGTGTGACGTATCGCCTGTTCTCCTTGCGCCACTGCCGCTCATGCGTTGCAACGGTAGAAGATGAATCGCTGTACGGCGGCGCGATGAGGGGAGCGATCCGAGCGCTGCCAGTGGCAGATACAGCGAGGTGAGCGAGTGGCAGCGGTCAAAATTTCAAGCGCCCGCCGTAAGGCAGCGTAGAAATTTTGGGCACCGCAACAGGATCATCGCGCCCTACGAAATTCTATCGGTGACCATTCCGTAGGGCGGGGTGACCACACCCCGCCGCCTGAATCGGCACGTCATCGGCATTTGCTTCGTAGGGGAGGGGCTCTGCCCCTCCCGCTCGATGACGGTAATGCCATCGATAGTGCCTTTGTAGGGGCCGACGACTCTGTCGGCCCTATCGGAAATGGTGCGGCCATCATCAAGGCGGACAGAGTCGTCCGCCCCTACACGCCATTTGCTGTACACTGTCCGTATACGGGCGGCCATCGTGAACATCGGCTCTATACATTTCTATTATACCCTACCCCACCCTCTCTTGTACAGCAATTTCAACTTGCATTTTCCGTTTTCTTCCGTTTTGGGGCGCAACTTCAGGTTGCGCAGACCGTTCACAGATTGTTTACAGAAAAAGTCAAAGAAAGTCAAATTTACCTATTGACATTGTAGGCGGGCAGGTGTATCATATGTTCAAAGATCAAAGAAAGGCAAAGTCAAACAAGGAGGTCTTGCATATGGGTATCTCGGACGTGATCGCCAGCTTTATCCAATCGGCATTGGATGAAACGGACGGTGTGCTGGAGCTGCAGCGCAGCGATCTGGCCCAGCGGTTCAACTGCGTGCCCAGCCAGATCAACTACGTCATGTCCACCCGCTTCTCTCCGGAGCACGGCTACATTGTGGAAAGTCGCCGGGGCGGCAACGGCTACATCCGCATCACGCGGGTGCGGACAGACCGCAAAACGCTGCTGATGCACGTCATCAACTCCATCGGCGACGAGCTGGACGCCGCCAGTGCACGGGCCATCGTGCAGAATCTGGTGGACAGCGAAGCCATTTCCGCCGAGGCGGGACGGTCTCTGCTGGCCGGAACCGGCGACCGGGCGCTGCGCCGGGTGGACAAAAGCTGCCGCGACATGCTGCGCAGCGATATCTTCAAGCAGGTATTGATCCATTTGGTTTGATTTTTCCAAAGGAGGTTATGATTTATGAAATGCGAACGCTGTGGCCGTAACGAAGCCACCTTCTATTATCAGAGCAATATCAACGGCAGAGTGACACAGGTGCATCTGTGTCCCGACTGCGCGGCGGAGCTGGGCTATACCAGCCGTCTGGAGCAGAGCTTCCGTCCCTTCCGCCGCAGCTTCTTCGATCCCTTCTCGCTGCTGGAGGATTTCGGTATGCTGTCCAACCGCATGACCGAGTTCCCCGCCCCGCTGGAGGAAGCGGCCCGTGCCGCTGCCGGCATCCCCGAAAGCCCTGACGCGCCCGCCGGACTGGTGGGCCGGGATGAGGCTGTCCGTCTCCAGAAGGAGCGGGAGCGCAACGCGCTGGAGACCCAGCTGAAGAACGCCGTGGACAGCGAGAACTACGAGGAAGCGGCCCGTCTGCGTGACGAGCTGAAGAAGCTCTCCGCGTAAGACCCAAAATAGGAAAAAGGATGTGACCATTTATGAATGAGAATAAATTCACCCCTCGTGCTGAGGAATCCCTGCGTCTGGCGCAGGAAGCCGCCCAGGATATGGGCCATGATTACGTAGGCTGCGAGCATCTGCTGCTGGGTCTGCTGCGGGAGGAAGAGGGCATTGCCCACCGCGTGCTGACCGAATACGGCCTCACCGACGAGATGATCTCCGGTATTCTGCGGCATAACGTGGGACAGGGCACCTCCGGCGACGCGCCCAGTCAGGGCCTGACGCCCCGCGCCAAGAGCGTCATCGAGCTGGCTGTGGGCGAATCCCACCGGATGGGCGCCGGGTACATCGGCACCGAGCATCTGTTGATGGGCCTGCTGCGTGAGGGCAGCAATATGGCCGTGCGCATCCTGCGCACCGTGGGTGTGGATCCCCGGAAGATGTACGCCAGCGTGCAGCAGAAGCTCAGCGAGAGCTCGCCCCACACCGTCACCAGCGGCACAAGCACCCCCAACAAGGAGAACAAAAAGACCGGCAAGACGCTGGAGGAATTCACCCGCGACCTGACCGAAGCCGCCCGTCAGGGCAAGCTGGATCCTGTCATCGGCCGCGATAAGGAAATTCAGCGTGTGGTGCAGATTTTGTCCCGCCGCACCAAGAACAACCCTGTGCTGATCGGCGAGCCCGGCGTCGGCAAGACCGCCATCGCCGAGGGTCTGGCTCAGCGCATCGCCAGTGCCGACGTGCCGGAGGAACTGCTGAACAAGAAGCTGCTGAGCCTTGACCTCAGCGGCATGGTGGCCGGTACCAAGTACCGCGGCGAGTTTGAGGAGCGTATCAAGAACGCGCTGGACGAGGTGAAGAAGGACGGCAACGTGATCCTGTTCATCGATGAGCTCCACACCATCGTTGGCGCAGGCAGCGCCGAGGGCGCTGTGGACGCCGCCAACATCATCAAGCCCGCTCTGGGCCGTGGTGAAATTCGCGTCATCGGCGCAACCACCCTGAACGAGTACCGCAAGTACATCGAGAAGGATGCCGCGCTGGAGCGCCGGTTCCAGCCCGTCACCGTGGGCGAGCCCTCTGCCGAGGACACCGTGGCCATTCTGAAGGGCCTGCGGGATAAGTACGAAGCTCATCACAAGCTGACCATCACCGATGAGGCGCTGGAGGCCGCCGTGTCCCTCTCCCGCCGGTATATCAACGACCGTTTCCTGCCGGATAAGGCTATCGACCTGATGGACGAGGCCGCCTCGCAGGTGCGTATGAAGGCGGAGAGCGCCTCCCCCGACCTGAAGTCGCTGGAGGAGAAGATCGCCGCCCTGCGCCGTGAGAAGGCGGAAGCCATCACCGCCCAGGACTACGAGAAGGCCGCCCAGCTGCGGGATATCGAGAAGAATTACACCGATCAGGTGGAGATCGAGCGGGACAACTGGCGCAGAAAGCTGAGCCAGAACCGCGGCACCGTCACCGCCGACGACATCGCCAACGTGGTGGCCGGCTGGACGGGCATCCCCGTCAACCGTCTGACGGAGGACGAGAGCCTGCGTCTGCTGCGTCTGGAGGAGACGCTGCACCAGCGTGTGGTGGGGCAGGACGAGGCCGTCACCGCCGTGGCCCGCGCCATCCGCCGTGGCCGTGTGGGGCTGAAGGATCCCAAGCGTCCCATCGGCTCCTTCCTGTTCCTGGGCCCCACCGGCGTAGGCAAGACCGAGCTGTGCAAGGCGCTGGCCGAAGCCATGTTCGGCGATGAAAACGCCATGATCCGTATCGACATGTCCGAGTATATGGAGCGTCACACCGTGTCCCGTCTGGTAGGCTCTCCTCCCGGCTATGTGGGTCACGAGGAGGGCGGCCAGCTGACCGAAAAGGTGCGCCGCAAGCCCTATTCCGTGGTGCTGTTCGATGAGATCGAAAAGGCCCACGAGGACGTGTGGAACATCCTGCTGCAAATTCTGGAGGATGGCATCGTCACCGACTCTCAGGGTCGCCGGGTGGACTTCAAGAACACCGTCATCGTCATGACCTCCAACGTGGGCGCCAAGAACATCACCGCCGCTGAGAACGCCCCGCTGGGCTTTGACGGCAGCGAGAAGCAGAAGGAAGCCAACGAGGCCGCCCGGTTCGCCCGTATCAGGGAAGCCGTGATGGCCGAGCTGAAGCGCACCTTCAAGCCGGAGTTCCTGAACCGTATCGACGAGACCATCGTGTTCCGCCAGCTGACGGAGGAGGACATTGTGAAGATCGCCCACCGTATGCTGTCCGTTACCGGCAAGCGTATGGCCCAGCAGGGCATCACGCTGGAGTCCGACGAGGACGCGGTTGCGGCTCTTGCCAAGGACGGCTTCGACGCCGAGTATGGCGCACGTCCCCTGCGCCGTTCCATCCAGAACACCGTGGAGGACGCCGTGGCCGAGCAGATGCTGGAGGGCAAGCTGAAGTACGGCGACACCGCCAAGGTAACGCTGCATGACGGCAAGGTGGTCGTGGAGAAGATTCCCGCCGCCGAAGCGCAGGCCGAAGCCATCGCCGAGGAAGCGGAGGAAGCCGCCGGTGAAGCCGAGTCCCCCGCTGAAGCAGCGGAGGATTCCCCTGACCACCCCCAAAGCGCCGAATAAAGGGTAAATAAAGCAAACAGGAACCGCTCAGGCCGTTTGGCCCGAGCGGTTCCCTGTTGGATACCCCCGCCTGTCCGAGTAGACAGGCAGGGGTATTTTTCTGTACGGAATATGTAAACTCCCCTTAAACAAAACGGGGAAAATTTTGGAAAGGTGTATATTTGCAAATTGCAAAGGTACGCCTTTCTTAATACAAGTATACAGCAATCCGTTGATTTTTCAAGGGTCAAGTTAACGATTGAATGTAGAAAATCGCGGTTTTGAATTTTACACTTTACAAAACGCAGAAAAGGGAGATGAAAATATGCCTCTGGTACAAGCAAAGTGTACGAACTGCGGCGCAAATCTGGAGATCAACAACACGTTGGACGCGGCGGTCTGCCCCTACTGCAATACGGCGTTTATCGTGGAAAAGGCCGTCAATAATTACAACACAACGAACCACATCAACGCCGGGGTCGTCAACGTCTACGGCGGCAATTCGGCGGATTTTGTGATCCGCGGCGGTGTGCTGGTAAAGTACAACGGCGCGGCCACGGAGGTCGTGATCCCAGACAGCGTAAAAATTATAGGAGATTCTGCGTTCTCTGGCTGCAAGGGGATCACTTCAGTGGTCATACCGGATTCGGTACAGGAGATCGGGTCAGGTGCATTTAGAGACTGTACAGCGCTTCCCCATATCACAATACCTGACTCCGTGCAGAAAATTGGACAGTCTGCGTTTGAAGGCTGTACGGCGCTTGCGGCTGTCGTGATACCGGATTCGGTGAAAGAAATTAGGAGCAAGGCATTTGCCGAGTGCATCTCGCTTACCGCTATTGTCATACCGGCTTCGGTACAACGGATTGGTATTGAAGCCTTTTATTATTGCGAGTCATTGCGGACTGTTGAATTCAAAGGCAACCCGCAATGTTATTCAGATGCGTTTAGTGGCACGCCCTATCAGGAAGCAAAAGAGCGGGAAGCAAGAAGGCAATGGGAAGCAAAAAGACGGCAGGAAGCGGAACAGAAAAGCGGCTGCTACATCGCTACCGCCGTATACGGCTCTTACGACTGTCCGGAGGTGTGGACGCTGCGCCGCTTCCGGGATAACACACTGGATCGCACGTGGTATGGGCGGGCGTTTATCCGCGTATACTACGCCGTCAGCCCCACGCTCGTCCGCTGGTTCGGCAAGGACAGCTGGTTTCAGGCGCTGTTCCGGCCCATGCTGGATCGGCTGGTCGACCGACTGCGGCAAAGCGGCGTGGAGGACACGGCGTATCAGGATAAGTATTAAGGCCGGAGGTTCACTGTGCACAAGTGACCAACAGAGGCCGACAGAGTCGTCGGCCCCTACACAGGTTTTGGCGTTGACACCATCAGTAGGGGCGGACGACTCTGTCCGCCTTTTAAGATTCAGTGTGCGATTCCCCTATTCCGCCCAATGTCAACTCCAGTTGCGGATTTGGAAGCCCTGATAGGTGGACTTTACACCCTGTTTTTGGTAGAATAGCACCAGAAACGGAAAGGAGAAACGCCTATGACCTTTGGAGAAAAGCTGCAAGCCCTGCGCAAGGCCCGCGGTTGGAGTCAGGAGGAGCTGGCCACGCAGATCAATGTCTCCCGGCAGGCTCTGTCCAAGTGGGAGAGCGGCGCGTCCGTGCCGGACACGGAGAATGTGGTGGCCCTCAGCCGCCTGTTCGGCGTCAGCACCGACTACCTGCTGCTGGAAAATGGGGAGACCACGGCGCAGGCCGTTCCGACGGCTGCTCCGGCGGCGGAGAATAAGTGGCCCGTTATGCGTATCGTATGGCTGTTCACGATGATCCTCGCCATTCTGGGGAAGATCGCCCTGCGTATCTGGGCCTCGACCCTGCCGCCCACTGTCGTATATAATGGGTCGGATCGAGTAGGAGAACTGACCGGCATGCGGAATCTGACCGAAACCTATGACGTAGGCTGGCTGGTTTTTCTGACGTGGTTCTTGCTGCTCCTGGGCCTTGCGGGTACGGTGCTTTACAAGCAGCTGCGGGAATTCTTCTTCGGCGGCTGGCTGAAATAGCTGTGAACATAAGAAAAAGACGGCGTGCGCCGTCTTTTTCTTATGTCACCATATTGATGATCTCCTCCATGGAGAACTGCTCTTTATAGTAGCTCAGCTGGCCGTCGATCAGCTCGTCCAGCACCCGCATGCCCAGCAGCTCCACCGGGGCCTTGTCATCCGTCAGGATATGATCCCCGCCGGTGTAGTCCCGCAGATCCCGCGCTACCGTTTCCATCATGGCGGCGTAGCTGGCGTTTCGCAGAAGGACGCGGTTTTCGTCAAAGGTCTGCCGCAGGTCATCGGAATCGGAGCAGAATACCACCGTATTGGTGTTGGCGGGCACGTTGACGGTGTAGGTGTGGGCGAACACGCTGGACATGGTGTCGCACAGGTACTGGTTGATGGAGCCGTCCTGCGCGGAGGTCATGTTCAGGTTCACCACCATGACGCCGCCGGGCTTCAGATGCCGCTGTACCTCGGTGAAAAACTCCACGCTGGACAGCTGAAAGGGAATGGTGATGTCCTGATAGGCGTCCACCATGATCACGTCAAACTGCTTCTCCGAGGCGGTCAGGTACGCCCGGCCGTCCTCCACCGCCACCTCCACGCTGTCCGGCAGGCCGAAATACTCCGTGGCGATATCGGCAATCTTTTTGTCGATCTCCGCGCCCTGCACCGTCACACCGGGAAAGTACCGCACGCAATAGCTGGCGTAGGTGCCGGAGCCCATGCCCAGGATCATGACGGCGCGGCTGTCGTTGTCGCTGCCGTTCATGCCCGCCATGCAGGGCGCCGCCAGCGCGTAGTCGTAGTACATTCCCGTCAGCTCCGTGTCCTTCCGCTGGATGGACTGCACGCCGAACAGCACGTTGGTGGACAGGGTGGTCTGCCGGTCGCTGTCCTTCACCTGCAAATAGTTGTAGATGGATTCGTCCTCCAGCGCGATATCATTCTCCCAGAAGGCGAAGCTGTAGGTGGGCAAGGTGAAGCACAGCCCCACGATGACCACCGCCGCCACGATGCCCTTAAGCATTTTCTTCCGGGCGAAGGCAAAGTACACGATGCCGATAGCCGCCAGCACCCCGGCGAAGATCAGGAACGTGGCCGCCGTGCCCACGGCGGGAATGGTGATGAAGGTCGGCACAAAGGTACCGATGATGCTGCCGATGGTGTTCAGGGCGTTCAGCTTGCCCACGGTCTTGCCGGTGTCGTCCAGATTGTCCACCGTGAACTTGGTCAGCGACGGCGTCACCGTGCCCAGCAGCACGCAGGGGAAGGCAAAGATCACCAGACACGCCGCCAGCGCCGCCCAGACGAGGAAGTTTTTCGTCACGAACACGGCCAGCAGCAGACTGACGCCCGCAATGAGCCACCGCCCCACAAAGGGGATCAGGGCGATCCAGATGGCGGCGATGAGAATACGGCCATAGAGCTTGTCCGGCGAATTGGTCTTGTCCGCCAGCTTGCCGCCCCACAGGTTGCCGATGGCCATGGCGATCATGATAACGCCGATGATGACCGTCCACACGATCTGGGAGGAGCTGAAATACGGGGCCATCAACCGGCTGGCGCCCAGCTCCACCGCCATGACGGACACACCGGCGAAGAATTCGGTCACGTAGAGAAAGAGCTTGCTGCCCAGCAGCTTGTTTTCCATGCGGGGAACCTCCTGTTGTTGAGATAGCAACAGTATAGTGTCTGCGGGGGATATTGTCAATATTCCGTCTTGTGGTGAGTATTGCCCTCGGGCGGAAGATTTGCTATAATAAAGGAACTTTGCTGGCGGAGAGGGGAGAGCATTCATGCGGACATTGGCGATCCTGGCGTTCTCCTTCGCGGTGGGTACGCTGGCGGCGGCACTGGAGCCGAAGGGCGGCTGGTGGCTTCCTGCCGCGGCGGTGCTGCTGGCACTGGCGGTTGCGGCGTTCTTCCTGCGTAAGCGTTTGGGAGACAAAGGCCGCCGTGCGCTGATCTGCGCGTCGCTGGCGGCGTCGCTGCTGTATTTCACCGGCTATCAGCATTGGGTACAGCAGCCGGTGCTGGACAAGTGCGGACAGGAACTGCCCTTCTCCGGCGTGGTCTGCGGCGAAGCGTGGGAAACGGACTACGGCGCGCGGGTGACGATCCGGCTGGACGGCCATCCCTTTGCCAAAGCGGTGCTGTACGGCGATGAAACGCTGCTGACGCTGGAGCCGGGCGATACCGTGTCCGGTACGGCCCGGTGGAACGACGCCGCGCAGGTGGCGGATACCCGGCTGACCACCTTTACCTCCAAGGGTATTTACGCCCTGCTGTACGCCAGAGGGGAGCTGGACGTGACCGCCGGTTCCTCCAACAGCCTGCGGTGGCTGCCGCAACGGGCGGGACTTGCCTTTCAGGAGAAGATTCGGGCCATCTGGGACGATCCCCGGACAGCGGGCATCATCTCTGCCGAGCTGACCGGCAGCAAATATGACATTGCCGACGAGGATTACCTCGTCATGCGGGGTGCGGGTCTGGCGCACCTGTTCGCGGTGTCGGGCCTTCACTGCGCCTTTCTGGTGACGCTGCTGGCTCTGCTGCTGCCCCGGTCACGGCGGCGGCTGTTCTGCGGTGTTACCATCTGCGTGCTGCTGTTCTATATGAATATGGTGGGGTTGTCGCCCTCGGTGGTTCGTGCCTGCATCATGCAGATCGCACTGCTGCTGGCGCCCCTGTTCCGCCGGGACAGCGACTCCTTTACCAGTCTGGGCATGGCGCTGCTGGTGATTTTGCTGAGCAATCCCTTTGCCGCCGCGTCCATCAGCTTCCAGCTGAGCTTTGCGGCCACCTTCGGCATTGTGATCCTGTCCGGACAGCTGTACCGCCTGTTTTTCGACTGGTATCAGGGGAAGAATAAGCATGTGCGGCGTGTGCTGGCCTTTGCCGGCGCCAATCTGGCGGTATCGCTCAGCGCCACCATCTGCACCGTGCCGCTGGTGGCCTACTATTTCAATACGCTGTCGCTGATGTCGCCGCTGGCCAACCTGCTGGCGGTGCCTGTGGCGGGGTACGGCTTCATGGCGTCCTTCGTCACGGTGCTGGCGGGCTTCGCGTGGCTTCCGGCGGCCAGAGTGCTGGGTTGGGCGGCCTATGGTCTGATCCATGCGGTGCTGTGGATCGCGTGGGTCTTGACCCGATGGCGGTATCACGCCGTCTATTTCGATAACCACTATCTGCGGCTGTGGATGGTGGGGGCATATCTGGGCTTCGGCCTGTGCGCCGCGGTGAAGAAATGGCGCAACCGGAAGTATCTTATCGCCCTGCTGGCAACGGTGCTGACGCTGGCGCTGGCCATCTGGAGCAACACGCTGGTCTACCGTGCGGGCAACATGAACGTGGCGGTGCTGGACGTGGGACAGGGGGAGAGCGTAGCCCTCTATTCCGAGGGACAGGCCCTTCTGGTGGACTGCGGCAGCTCCAACAGCTATATCGACGCGGGCACCGTGGCGGCGGATCAGCTGTCCGCTATGGGAATCCACCGGCTGAAGGCGGTAGCCGTCACCCATTTCCACGCCGACCATACCAACGGCCTGTATACGCTGCTGTCCCGGATACCGGTGGATACCCTGTACCTGCCGGACATGGAGGACGAGTACGGCGTCCGGGAGCGTCTGCTGGAAGCAGCGGAGCAGTATGATATTCAGGTGGAGTGGGTGCGCCGCACCACGCTGGCGGCAACGGGCGACATGGTGGTGACGCTGTACCCGCCGGTAGGCGAGGGTGACATGAACGAGCAGGGTCTGTCCGTGCTGGGCAGCGCCCACGACTTTGACGTGCTCATCACCGGCGATATGAAGGATACCACTGAGCGGGCGCTGCTCGAAAAATATCCCATCCCGGATATCGAGGTGCTGGTGGTGGGCCATCACGGCTCCAAATACAGCTCCTGCCGGGAGTTTCTGGCGGCCACGCGGCCGGAGATCGCCGTCATCAGCGTGGGCCGCAACAGCTACGGCCATCCCGCGCCGGAAACGCTGGAGCGCTTGGAGGAAGCGGGCGCTCTCGTGCGCCGCACCGACCGGGAGGGCACCATCACCATTCATGGAGGAGACGAACATGGCGGAACATAAGGGTTTTACCCGTCTGAAGGCCGACCTGAAGGCGGAGCAGATGCAGAATGTCTATATCTTTTACGGCGAGGAGACGTATCTCCGGGCCCGGTATTTGCAGCAGGTGCGGCAGCTACTGATCCCGGCGGGGTTCGAGGAGTTCAACGACCATCACCTCAGCGGCAAGGGCCTGACGGTGCAGGCGCTGTCCGAGGTGGTGGAGGCCATGCCCATGATGGCCCAGCACACGCTGGTCACGGTGGAGGATATGGATCTTTTCAAGCTGGACGAGAGCCAGCGGAACGCCCTCATCGCACTGCTGGAGGACTTTCCGGAGTACTGTACGCTGATCTTCATCTATGACACGCTGGACTACAAGCGGGACGGCAAGATGAAGAAGCTGTGCGCCGCGCTGGACAAGCATGTCTGCGCCGTGGAGTTTGCCCAGCAGGAGCGCGCCCAGTTGGTGAACTGGCTACGCCGCCGGTTTACGGCGCTGGGGCATGATATCGATTCCTCCGCCGCCGACCACCTGCTGTTTACCTGCGGCACACTGATGACGGATCTGGTGCCGGAGATCGAGAAGATCGCCGCCTACGCTAAGCAGGAGCGCATCACCATCGACGATATCAACGCTGTGGCCGACCCGGTGCTGGACGCCCGAGTGTTTGACATGACCAACTGCGTCACGGCGGGGAAATATGATGACGCCGCCCGTGTGCTGGCCGACCTGCTGCGGATGCAGACGGAGCCTATCGCCATTCTGGCGGCGCTGGGCAAGGAGCTGCGGAAGCTGTACACCGCCCGCATGGCGCTGGATACCGGCAAGGACCGCTTCTGGCTGAAGCAGCTGTGGAGCATGAGCAGCGACTATCCCGCCAAGCTGCTGCTGCAGGCGGCGAAAAAGGTGGATCACGACTGGTGCAGCAGCGCCGTCATCCGCTGCCAGCGGCTGGATCGCCGCATGAAAAGCGAGCGGGGCATGGACAGCGAGGCGGAGCTGAAGCTGTTCCTGATGGAATTGGCAGGTGTCCGGTGAAGCCCCGCATCCGTGAGGTCATCATCGTGGAGGGCCGCTATGACAAAAACGCCTTGTCTCAGGTGGTGGACGCCGTGATCCTGACCACCGAGGGCTTCGGCGTGTTCCACGACAAGGAGAAGCTGTCCTATTTCCGCCGTCTGGCGGAACAGCGGGGCGTAATATTGCTGACCGACCCGGACGGTGCGGGCTTTGTCATCCGCAATCACCTGAAGGGGGCTCTGCCGCCGGAGCGGGTGAAGCAGGCCTATGTCCCCGACGTGCCGGGCAAGGAGCGCCGCAAGAAAAAGGGCGGCAAGGAGGGCAAGCTGGGCGTGGAGGGCATGTCTCCCGCCGTGCTGCTGGAGGCGCTGCGCCGCTGCGGCGCCACCTTCGAGGGGGAGGAGAGCAGGCTGCCCAGCGCCGGTATCACCCGCGCCGACCTGATGGATAAGGGGCTCATGGGCCCCAACAGCGCGGCAAAGCGGGCGGCGGTGCTGCAAACGCTGCAGTTGCCGGAGCATCTCACCACCACAGGCCTGCTGGACGCGCTGAACCTGCTGCTGACGCGGGAGGAATTCGACACGCTGTAACCCCGCCGTTCGATGGCTTTCCCCTTGCATCTGACGAAAAAATGTGCTACAATGTGTATCCAGCCCAGCGAAAGGAGGGACTTGCCATGGCGAAAAGCGGCGGCGTCAAGACGGCGGCGCAGAATCGAAAGGCCTTTCACGATTACTTCGTGGAGGAGCGGTACGAGGCCGGTATCGAGCTGGCAGGCACCGAGGTCAAGTCCATCCGGGGCGGACAGCTGAACCTGAAGGACAGCTATTGCGCCGTGACGAAGGAGGGCGAGCTGATGGTGTACAACATGCACATCTCGCCCTACGACAAGGGCAACATCTTCAACCGCGACCCCGACCGGCCCAAGCGCCTTCTGATGCACAAGCGGGAGATCCGCAAGCTTCACGAGGCCCAAAAGCTGGACGGCTACGCCCTGATCCCTCTCAGCGTCTACTTCAAGAACGGTCTTGTGAAGGTGGAGCTGGGCGTCTGCAAGGGCAAGAAGAACTACGATAAACGGCAGGCGATCGCCGAGCGGGACGCCAAGCGTGAAATGGATCGCGCCCGCCGGGAACGCTATTGAGTATACAAAGGAGGAACATCCTATGGAAAATAACCCCATTGTCACCATCGAAATGGAGGACGGCGGCGTCATCAAGGCGGAGCTGTACCCCGATATTGCGCCCCAGAGCGTGTATAACTTCATCTCTCTGGCCAACAGCGGCTACTATGACGGCCTGATCTTCCACCGCTGCATCTACGGCTTCATGATCCAGGGCGGCTGCCCGCTGGGCAACGGCACCGGCGGCCCCGGCTACTGCATCAAGGGCGAGTTCAAGTCCAACGGATTCAACAACGACCTGCGGCACACCCGCGGCGTGCTGAGCATGGCCCGTACCATGATCCCCGACAGCGCCGGCAGCCAGTTCTTCATCATGCATAAGGACGCGCCCCATCTGGACGGTGAATACGCCGCCTTCGGCATGGTCATCGAGGGGATGGACGTGGTGGATGCCATCGCTTCCACGCC
>ERZ834769.2078-NODE-2078-length-15717-cov-8.957732_pt1 | contig 15717 bp, 18 predicted proteins | sample MGYA00519690_ERZ834769 | MGnify/ENA primary metagenome ERZ834769 (study PRJEB31850, sample SAMEA3708760) | human gut metagenome | biome: human gut; feature: human-associated habitat; material: faeces | place: China | collected 2014 ... | reverse complement strand
ATATTGCACAAATATTTCGTTCATACTCTGTATGTATTTTGTTCATATTGCCAATTGACATATCCGAACAAATGTTCTATAATATAGGTAGAAAACGAACAAATGTTCGTTACTTACAAATAATACGGGAGGTCTATCAAATGACTATAGATGAATACACAAGTCTAACACGTGAATTAGCGTCAGGCGACGCGGACGAAGCACGCACTTCTCAGATTCTCGTTAGTCTCACAGATGCGTTTACAGAGTCATCGTCAAATCTTGAAAATGCACAAAACGAGATAACCAAACTGACAGACAGCAACACTTCGCTCAAACAGGCAAATTACGAATTGTTCTTACGAATAGGCTCCAAGCCCTCGGACCAACCCGATACCAGCGAACAGACACCTAAGACGCCCGAAGATTACACCGCCGAAATCGGCGAGTATAGATAAAAGGAGTTATAATTAAAATGGCAAATGCAACAAGAGCCGTTTCGGTTATGAACGCAGTGAGAGCGGCGGGCTCTCAGAATTATCAGTCGTTCATTCCGGAGGCAACACTTACAAACATTGCAGAGGTCGGCAATCCTATAATTAATTATCAGGCAATCCGAAATGAATTCTGCACACTTCTCCCCAACATTATTTTTGACACCGTTCTTCACAATAGAGTGTGGAACAATGAATTCGCGTTTCTCCGCAAAGCACTGCCCATGGGTTCCGATGTAGAGGAAATCGCAGTCAATCCGGCTAAGGCGGAAAAATTCGACCCCGAAAATGATTACCTTACGGGATATTTCGATAAGCCCGATATTAAGGTTGCGTTCCATCGTCTTAACCGTAAAGACCAATTTAAGGCGCGTATTCAGAATAACGAACTTAAACTTGCGTTCCGTTCATGGGAAGACCTCGACGACCTTATCGCGGGTGTAATTAATTCACTCTATAACGGCGATAACATTGAGGAGTTTGCGCTTCTCAAGAACACTATAAACAGCGCGCTTGCAAAGGGCTACGTCTCAACCGTACAGGTTGCAGAGCCGACCGATGAAGCATCCGCAAAAGCGTTTATGCGTAAGGTTCGTCAGACTTACATTGATTTCAGATTCCCGTCATCGCGTTTTAACCGTTATGCGGAAATATCGGGAGACGGTAAGCCGTATATTACATTCTCTCCTACCGAGGAAACGATGATAATTATTTCATCCGCCGTTTCTTCTATTGTCGATGTGGATGTACTCGCAGCTGCGTTTAACATGGAGCGCGCCGACTTTATGGGCCGCGTTATCTATGTAGACGATTTTGGTATTGACGGTGTTTATGCGCTTATGTGCGACCGCCGTTTCTTCCAGATTTATGATTCTCTCCGCGAGACAGGTTCGTTCTACAATCCAGCGCGTATGGAGTGGAGATATTTTTGGAATGTATGGCAGACTTATAGCGTATCACCGCTTGCTAATGCTGTAATATTTACGTCGATTGCCGACGGTAAAGTAGACGGCTCACAGCTTTCAGCCGGACAGGACACTGTAACTCTCAGCGACACAGCGACCGATGTTGTTATAGACGCATCTGACTTTAACAATACTGTTTCTCTGTTCCTTATGGGTAATCACATTCCCGACAATCAGACCGTTACCGCAACAGCTACCAAAGACGGCTCGGCAGCGTCCGCATCCGTTGTAACTGTAACATATAAGTCGGGAAATCAGTACACGGTTACTTATGACAAGAAGACAACCGCAGCATCAGAGAAAACACAGGTTGTTCTTAAAATTGGCAGTGACATAATTGGAGCGTTTACTGTAGACAATTCCAAGTAAAAAGATAAGCTCGATGAGCTTTTAATAAGCATACTATCTTAATAATCGAGAGGGAATGGTGGGTGGGTATATAAATATGAAACTTATTCTTACATTGTTTATCTGTTTTCTTATATGCGTAACAGCTGATTATATCACAGGTGTTATGAAAGCATATGTGAACAGTGAAGTATCTTCTAAAATCGGAAGAAAGGGAATATTAAAAAAAGCCTCTTACATTGCGGTTGTATTTTGCGCAATGATGGTTGACTATTTGATATTTCTTACAAGTGGAAAGTTTGGCGTCAATTACGACCCTATTTCTTGCATACTTGTAATGGCGTGGTTTATAATCAATGAATTGATATCTATTCTTGAAAATGTATCGTCTATGGGAGCACCATGCCCCAAATTTCTGAAATCGCTTATGAAGCGGTTACAGAATAATATAGAAAGTGTAGATAAAGGAGATAAACGGAAATGAATAAAAAATTTCGTGGTATAGACATTTCGCTTTATCAGCGGAACATCGACTATGATAGAGTTATAAAAGATAATGATTTTGTGATAATCAAAGCAGGTCAGGGTAGAACAGCGGAATATAATTTCCCGTTTACCGACCCGCTTTTTGAACAGCATATAAAGGCATTTCGTTCGCGTATATCGGGAAAGAAATTCTATATAGGTGTCTATTGGTACTTTATGGGTAGAACGGAAGCCGAGACTCTTGAAGAAGTTAAGTATCTCATTCAGATTCTTAAGCCCTACAAGGAGAATATAGACATCGGTGTAGCACTCGATGTCGAAGATACATCTCTCATGGGAGATGTAGACGGTCTGTCTCGTAGAGTGAATCTTTTCCTTAATTCTATAATTGGAGCAGGATACAAGGCGTATATTTACGCTAATGAATATTTCCTCGCTACACAGTTTAGGAATAATCTTAATTTCCCGCTTTGGCTCGCGTCCATAGACGACGGAACTAAGTCACACAAGAGCCTTCAGAAGAAATATCCTAACCTTAAAATATGGCAGTATAGTTTTAAGGGTACAGAGGGCGGAATATACCCCGTGGATTGCAACGAAGCGGTTGATATAATCGGAGACACCAACACCGATTACCTTGTAAACATGAAAGATGTTGTTACGCTCACGCGCTTTCTGTCAGGTTGGAATATAAAGGTAAACGAAGTGCAGTCTGATATAAATCAGGATGGATATGTAAATATGAAAGACCTTATAGAGCTTATAAGGCTCATGGTAGAGGAGTAAAATATTATGGCGTACACACCGAGCGGAACAATAGCGTTCTATAGAGTACCGTGGAAAAGCGACTATAAAGATGTACGCCTGTTCACCTCAAAGACGGAGGAGAGTAATTATTTCTCCTCCCCTTTGAGGGTAGAACAAAACTACACATACATCCGAGACAAACAGGCTATCAAAGTAAACGCTAATAAAGAGGCTATGGAACAGTATAACTACATTCGTTATATGAACGAAAACTTTTCTCTTAAATGGTTTTACGCTTTCATAACGGGAGTAGAATATATCAACCAAAACGCTTGCTATGTTTATTTTGAGCAGGATGTATATACAACATGGTGGGATTGCTTTAGTATTAAGTCAGCGTTTGTAGAGAGAGAGCATGCGAACTCCGACTGGGTCGGGGTTAATGCAACATCTGAACAGTTTGTTATATCTAATTATGAACAAAACAAAGTGGTTTATTCCCGTGATTACACGCCGGGTTTCGATGAAGAGACAAGAACCAGCGGTGTTTCTATTATAGTCATCACGACGTCCGTTCCGTATATCGAAATGTTATCAAAAGATGTATACCTACAGAATAATAAACCGGAATCAGATGATTTAAAATTTTACAACGTGCAATACTCAACGCCTAAGGCTCAAACACCCCTTTTAATGGGTATACCCACTGAATATACATACCTTAGATTTTACTCACGAGCCAAATTTGATTATTTCATTGAGGTAATGAATTTAACGGGTCAAGTTGATTCTGTTGTATCGGCATTTGTAATGAATACTGCAATAGCCGATTCTATTTTTACATCAAGTTTACCAACGGGTGATATAGGAACGATTCAATTCCGCTACCAGCGATTAGCACAGTCTACAGATAAACCGTCCACAGTTGACTATTCAACAAAAAGCTATATTGAAAGTATCATACTTTCGGCGAATAAAACATTCGAACAGAAAGAATCAACTGTGCTTGATTTAGAGGGGTATGAACCAAAAAACGAAAAAATGTTTCATTATCCGTTTTGTAAATGGGTGTTAGATGCTAATAATGGCGATTTTGTCGAGTTACATCCCGAATTACTGCCGTCTCCGAGGTCGCTTACTATACAAGAAAAAATGTCCGTCGATATAGACGTAAAATGTAAAGCTGTACCACAGCACTATGCACTTTCACACACAATTGCGGCGGATAGCGGTTCTAATTTATATCCTATTAATGCGTCGGTCGAAATGTCAGCGTCGAGTAATTTACCGTTTGTCAAAGACAACGCTGCTATATGGGCAGCGCTTAATGCGAACACGACAAGAACGCAATTGAATAATGCAAAGTGGAAATTAGTATCTGACATTATATTAGGTTCTATTGATGTAGCTGCAAGTGCAGGCGGAGGACTCGCGTCGGTAGCATTAGGCGGTACGAAGTCGAATGCAGTTTCATACGGTAAACAAGCGGTTTCTGAATTGACCGACACTGTGCGCGCTGGTATACGGGATATGTCGCAATTGCGCGAGATTGAAGCGAATATAGACGATAAATCTAATCTACCGTCTTCCCCAGCTAATATGTCATATAATGACACATGGCAGTGCCAAAATGGTATGCTTAAATTTGCGATACGTCATATGTGTCCACCGCTGTCAGATGTAAAAAAATACGACAAGTTTCTATCTAAATACGGCTACCGCACGTGTGATTTTAAGATTCCTAACATCACAGGTAGAACCAATTGGAATTACGTCAAGACAACCGAGATAACGATAGCACCCGTAGCGCAAAATTCATACGCTCCGACCGATACAGAGTTGCGCTTTATAGAGGATATTTTCAATAAGGGCGTTACCTTTTGGCACATAAACGATGTCGGAAACTACGGTGACTATACCAATGAAATTGTAGGTGATGCAAATGGCAAATAAGAAAATTCCTGTAGGATTCAAAGGCGCTAACAATGAATGGATAGCAGGAATGACAGAGCAAACAACAATATTTGATACATATTTTTCGCGTCTTGTTCTGTTGGCGTTGTCTATCTATAAGTGGAACAATCTCCCCGAAACAATGAACGAGCGATTTCTTGAAAAGACGCTTAATGAAGACGGGCGCGCTTGTTTTACAGATTCAGAATACGGGCTACTCAATTTGCGGGCCGCGCCGTCGGGAGATATAAATTTTTATGAGAATCCCACACGATTCAATTGTTATAGTATAGGAATAAATCTTCTCAAAGATGCGAATGAATGCGTATATATCAGAAATAATTACATAGAACGTTCTACATATCCCATACTCATATATTTTGCCAAGAAACTTACAGAGATAGAGCGCACTATCATTATGAATGTTCACGCCCAGCGCACACCGATTCTTGTGCAGTGCGAACAAGAGCAGCTGCTTACAATGAAAAATATGTATATGCAGTATGACGGTTTCATGCCTGTCATTTACGCGAACAAAGATATTGAGCTTTCAAACCTCTCTGTCCTTAACACAGCTGCCCCGTACCTTGCGGATAAACTCGACGAGGAAAAGAAAAACACATGGCACGAGGCTTTGACATATCTCGGAATCGGAAACTCAATGGATTTTAAACGAGCGCAAGTGCAAACGTCAGAAATCGAAGTTAATTCCGAACATTACGGATATATGGCAGAAGCGGGTCTTATTACACGTCAGCAGGCATGCGAAGCTGCTAATAAGATGTTTGGAACTAATATTTCTGTCGAACGTCGCAACATAAACGAAATTTTGAATGGGGGTATGCAGTATGGCGAAATATACGACACTACTCCAAACGCTGATTAAAAGCGGTTACGATTTAGGTATGGATACTTATCCCATGCATCAAGAATCATATCGCTTACTGCTTAACGATAAAATTTATAAGCATTATGCATACCGTGAAATAGGTTTTGAAACTCCGGCGTTGTTCAAACATTATCTTAATATGAAAATGAATGAGATAATGCCGTATTATAATCAGCTGTATGATATTCAGGTTGAATTTCTTAAACAGAATGTATTTCAGAATGTAAATAGAACGGAAACCGAAAAAGGTACTATAAATGATAAAGGCGATGGGAGTAATAATACAACCGATAATCGCACTATTACAGACGCTGGGACACATTCGGATACCGATAATAATCAACGTATATACAGCGATACACCGATGTCACCGTTGAATTTTGAAAATGTTCAAACCGGAAAATATGCGACTGATGTTACATTTGAAAATAACAGTAACAACGGCACAACCGGAAACAAGCGCACTCATGGTGGAACGACAGAGGAAAAAACAACTGATAATAATCTTAGAACGATTGACATTGCGAGAATTTTCACCGGAAACGACGGTAGGCTTTATCCATCGGAGGTTCTCGCTAAGGCAAAAGCTGAAATATTAAACATTGATATGATGATTATAGACGAATTAAATCCTCTGTTTATGGGGATATTTTAACAAAGAGAGGTATATGCAATGGCAATAACACCACTTAATTTTTGGGTGCAGCCCGTAATTCCGCTTACATTCGATGATTCGATTTCGTATCTTGAAACACTCGGTAAAGTCGTAGAAAAGCTAAACGAATCACTTACGCAAAATGAGGATTGGGCAGCTGAGTTGCGTAAAGATATAACGGATTTTACGACTGATATAAATCAGAAAATGCAATCGTTCGAAGATAAAATCGAACTGCGTGTAACTAAATTTGAATCTGACACAAACACGTCCATAACCCGTTTTCAAAAAGAAACTAATACCGCGATGGCAGCGTTTCAATCTACAATTACAAACTTAGTAAATGAGTTTGAAGATGAAATGACAACTAAGTATGAGGCGTTTGCGACACAGATTACAGAGTTGGTTAATTCTATATCGCTAAACCCTGATTATTCTATAGACCATGACAGCCCTAATATGTGGGATGTGTGGGGCAGCGGGGCGAAGCTTAACTATAAACTTAATAAAGAAACGGGTGCGGAAGAATACTCAAATATGTATTATACTTCTGCATATATACCCGTCAGACCACTCAAAACATATGCAATACAGTTCGGAAAATACCCTACAAGCGGAAGTACTATTGATATCACACAATATATAATTGTATATGACAGGGATAAAAAATTTGTTAGAAAACAGGATGCTGGCACTTTAGTAGGCAGTTCCATTGAATTTAACATGCCCGCAAACGGCTACTATGTCAGAATATGTGTAAATTTGAATTCCACTGTCAAAATTTCGATTTCCGACCTTACAGAGAACTCTGGAATGGTTGATATAGAAATCGTACCCGACCATGGTACATGGCTGTCACATCCCGAATCTTTCAAAACTACAATATCGAGTACAACCACAGACGATAACGCTGTGTACAAGCGTAAAATTACATGGCGCGATATGGACGGCTCTAAAGACCTCGCGCTTTATGATAATATAACTGTTGGTGGATATACCACAGGCGCGTATAATGTAAACACGGGTGAATTTTCATCGTCTATTACCAATTCATTTACATCAGATTTTATACCCGTTTGTCCCGCTGTAGATGATATCGTTATAACTAACCCACTTAATGCAACGGACTATGCTAATGTAATTTACTTTAACGAAAATAAAGAGATGATAGGAATGTATAAATTCGATACGTTCTTTACATCCCAAGGACTTTATATACGTCCTATTCTTTACAACGATGTTGCATATATAAAGTTTTCAGCTCTTATAGCCGATGTTCATAATTGTAGAGTAACCGCTGACGGCGTCCCTAATTTCGGCAGTGGTGTTTATCCCGATACCGTCGGTTTTAATAATGTAATATTGGTTACACGCATAGCTAAAATTATAAGATGTGGCACTAAAACATATACGGGTAATGAGTGTTATAAAATATTGAAAGACTGTATAACTAACGATAGACCGATATATGACAGTGAAACCGTATCGGGGCAGCTTATTTCCCTTAGAGCGCATACTTATGAGAGAACGGATTCAACCACGACAACTTGTAGATTTATTGGTAATAAAATAAATGGAGATTCTGTTACATTGGTTGTTACTTTGGGAGACAGCGGTACAGTGAATTTATCGTAATTATGAGCGAGTGTTAAACACCGCAATGGCATAAAGAGCCATATAATTAAGAAAGGAGAGGTTTTATACCTCTCCTTTTATTATATCTAACCACGCTGCTTTTACACGGGCGTTTTCGTAAGCCGTTCCCCATTTATTACCTATGCGCTCCATAGCAACAGTAAACGCTTTTGAGTTATAAAAACGGAACGTGTCGACCGAACGGGTATTTATTCGCGGTCGGTTACGGGCGTGTTTACCGTGGTATTCTCCTATAAGCAAACAGCGATTCTTGACACTAAATCCCATTGTCATTTTAACCTTGTTATACTCAAAAACATAAATCCAATGGTAGTCTTTAAATAATTGTGGTTTAATTTCAGGGTCTTTCTTAAACGAACCTGTCGTAGCTACATCGTTTCCCGCTACACGTTGCATTTCGGGTATCTCATCTTCACTTTCATATGCAACGGGAATGAACTCCATGGCGCATTTCGCCCCATTTTCAAAGCCGGATGCGTTCCAAAATATAGTCTCACCCAATTTTGGATTTACCGCTTCCCAATCCAAACCGAAAAACCGAAAGAACGGATTATATTTTGACATTTCATTCATGTTGTTACCGATAAATATAACCGTCCCACTTCTGTTTCGGAATACGGTAGATACAATTGACATGAAATGTTCGGGTTCATTCGGATAATATCCATAGGGGTCTATCATGACAAACTCGTCAAATACAATTGTATCAACATTGGGATATTGAGAACTTTTAGACGCGACTTCCTCATTGGATAGGGCAATCCCATGACCGAATGATGCACCGTTGTAGAGATATTTCTGACGGTCAAAAACAATATCGGTCGTTTCGTCATTGAACAGACTAAACCATGTAGTCGCGCTCCGCATAGCTGTATAGTTGCGGAATACTCTTACAAATTCAGATTTATCGGTGTCATATTTGTCTTTTAAATATTTCGCGACCGATGTACTTTTACCGGACGAACGGCCGCCGAATAAGAAAATATAAGAACAGTTGGGAAAATTGGCTAAGTCAAATTCATAATATTTCATGCTAAATCCTCCGTTAAGTCGGACGTGGAATCACTGAGCAAAATACCATGTTTGAATTTTGATATATCGCAAGGGCAAAACATTATATTTCTTTTACCATTCAGATAATACACTATGCCGATACCTTCGTCAAACATATAAAAAGTTGTTCGCTCTGTGTCAAGTTTATTACCAAATACATATTCAGATACTTCGTCATAGTGAAGATACGCGGATTTTTCGTTTGTCCAAAAAAGTCCTTTTTTCATAGGCATTTTGAATTCGTAATCTGTGTTTTTAATTACAGCACCACAATATTGCCCAAATTCATCTGACCATTTTCCTTGGTTCTGTCTATCGAGATATGTACGCCCTGAAACGCTTTGGTCGAACATTGTGTTGGTTTTCCACATAATTCGCATAAGAGCCTTAAACGAAAGTAGCCATGATTCACTATTTTTATATAAATAATCAAGAACAACAGATACTTTTATTGTAGCTTGCACAAGTCCCGATGTCTTTACATCTAATTCACCATCGAACGTCATATATCGTTTTGAATTGAGTGCTGTGAAATACGCATATGTTTCTTCGTAATCAAACTTTCCCAAACCCCATTTATTTTCTTGTACTTGCGGATGTTTAGATTTTCGACAGCGTTCCATAACACCATTATTAAATTTCGATACCACATTAAGAAGTTTGTTGAATGTAACAGCTGATTCATTGGGGTGATACAGTTTTGCGCTATCGGTGTCCCAATATACAATGATATATGGAGTTTTTGTGAATATAAGATGAGAGAATAATACAAGGTGCCTTCGCGCGTATGCTGTAATATAAATTCCCACGATGTACGACGATTTAACGCGCTTAAACAACCCTCGGTCGGAACGTTCCTTACCGAGTTTTATCATAGCCTCGTTATAATAACGTTCGAATGATTCACGGCTAAGCGATTCTGTGTTTGACGTTATACAATCTTCATCAATAAGAGTATCACCGAATACAAGCTGTGTCGCGTCTATTCCATACTGCGCGTTAAACATATTCTTCGACAGCATAAGATAACGTTTAGCCAACTTCTTTGGCTCGGCGTTTGATTTTATGTCAGAGAGCCATTTTTCGGGAATACTGTTCAACAATGTTTCATCAGGGCGTTTTCCATTTGATATAGCTTTCAGCGCGGTTTTCATATTTGCATATATAATGTTACGTTCGACCAATTCATTTATACCGCCCGTCGATTTAGCGTGATTGAGAAATAAACATTCAGCTGATATAGATTCAATATCATACATTTTGAGTATATTCACAATATCGACTTCCGTTGCGTATATAGTACATTCGTCATAGCTGATAATTCTACCATTATCAATAAGACGGTTATACTCAGATACCATTTCTTCTAACAATTTGTAACCATGGGATTTTTTATTATATTCGATTTCACCTAATCCGTCTTTTGATTTAGTCTTTGACGCTGAAATAATGGGCATATAGTTATAACCGTAATTTTTAATTTTTAAATTTTTTAGCGTAAATATACCGTGAAACATTTTCCCCGACACAAGAACATGACGCATTTTTATGGCCTCAACATCATCTAACAACGACGATTCTATACATTCCTCATATAACCCGTTCCATAGATTCCGCAGCGGTTCATTTACATATAATTCTCCGTTAGTGTCGGGAAAATCCATCTGCGTTGACTGTGATGGATAGTCGGAACATACATCAAATGAATGTACTAAAGTGCATAGCTTTCCACGGAAAAATGTATTCGCGTGTGTATAAGCCCCCTGATACACTCCGCGCATAATTTGATATTGGTCAAAATTCATGGGAAATGTATCAACGCAGTAATTGCTCCATGCTTTTTCCAATTCTGATGATAGAATAGCTTTGTTGTTCTTGCGCGTAAACGATGTAAATGTGAGCGGAATGTCCTTTATATTTTTAATCCAAAACCAATTCTTACATTCTTCCATGATTCCACACGCTGTTACTTTACAATCATTATAGCAATACTCATAATCGTATTTTTCAAGTTTATCTGTAGGAAGTCGAAATTCATTATAATCATAACCGAGTTTGGGATGTCCTATCATGTCACCGATTGAGCCGACAGAACGGTGCAAAAGTTTAAGTGAACATCGTATCTCAAGCCAAACTTTTTCACCGTCTCCAAACGCGAGTCTCCATGGATTGCTCCCGTCGGAAAATGATTTTGTAATCATTAGCTGACCCATGAGAGATTCCCAATTACGCGCGAAAGAAAAATCGAATCCGAGGTTGTGGAAAAATATAAGTGTTCTCTTTTTACGTTTTTCCGCTTGCTTATAAAGTGTATAAAAATAATCTCCGAGGTCTTTCGGATAGCGGCAGTCGAAACATGGTTCTACAACGTCCCATGAATCAGGTGTGGATAATCCTTTATTAAAATTAGCTTTTACTACGCAAGCGAGATATGCTCCGCATTCGTTTGTTTCTAAGTTAGATGATGTCTCAAAATCCGCGACGTAGAATATAGGAGAATAATCTATCTCAGTAAACGCTTTTACTTTTGGTTTGATTATTTCATCTAAGTCTGTTTCACCGCGTTGCAACCGTTTCTTTATAGTAGAAATACCTACACAGTTTTGCCCGTGTAGGTATTCCGAAAGAGCGGTTAAGTCTTTTAGTGTATATGATTTATTATTAAAAGCGTATATATTCATATTCGATGGCCACTTTGAGTTCGTATTCGCCCCAATCACCAAGATAAATGTGAACATCATCAGTTATATAATATCCTCGCGCTTTCAATATCTCTATCGGTTCTACAATACACGTTCTATTCTCCCATGATATAGCATACCCACAGCCCTCGCGGGCTTTCTTTGAACGGATACACGGGTTTACATACAACTCATGTTCCGCAGCGTAAGCTAAAAATCTGGCAAATTGCACTTCATCATTTAAAATAAATGCTACTTTCATTTATTCCACTCCTTACTATATACAACCTCACTGTCTGCCATGTGCAAATAAAACGCCAACGGATTATGTGAAAACACATCGCTTATATTTCGTTTGTCATACTCCGACGCGAATCCCATATGACAGTTGATTGCTTGCGCCTCTTCTATTTTAAGCGGTATGAATGATTGGAGTATATACACAGATTTAGAACCGTGACCGCCGAATGGTATTTCTTCGTCCCATTCATAAGATTGATACTGCTCCCATTTACCATCTACTTTAGTCCATCTCATGACAGGTTTATAGCAATTACATTTGCATATATCGTGAAAAAGAGATGTGATTATAAGGCTATCTTCGGGGATTTCGTTCTCTAAATAAAGTCTGTCGCGGTATTCACGGAGTTTATCATAGACTTCAAGCGAGTGTTTTATAAGACCCTCAGGCTCGCTGTCGTGATATTTAGTAGACGCGGGAGCGAAACAAAAATCGCTATCGACAAATATATATTTATGAAGTTTGTCTATACCATCTCGGTCTATTTTTTCCATAAGATATTTTAGGCGGTCTGAATGAAAATTATACATCGCGTTCTATCTCCTTTTGCGTTCTTACACATTGTCCCGTACATTCCTCTTCGTTACCGCCGTTGTAATCGTATATCGGTATGGAACGTTTTGGGAATATTGAACGATACACGGGCGTTCTAAATAATATATAGTATGACTCGCCTATAACATAAACCTCAATGACCTTGTAACCGTTTTTCCTACCCCATTCCATTGTCCATTCATAGTCATAAGAGCCGTATGCCATAAATAATTTTTTGTTAAATTTATATAACTTATTTTTCCCCATTATTTGAAACCTCCTTTAAGCGTGAAAGTATTTCGTTTTTACGTTCTTTACGCTGGTCGCGTTTACGGAGTATGAAAGTATAAGCCCTATTAAAGTCTTTGAGACGTTCGATGTCATAATATTTCATTATTTGAAACCTCCTTTTAAGTGTGAAAGTATCTCATTTTTACGCTCTTCCAATGCTGCTATATCATCTTCACGCTGTTTTTCATTGTCATTGAGTTTTGCGTTGTCCTTCGCTTTGTCAAACTCTTTTTCCAACCAATCCGAAAAGCCTTTAGTGTTGGATGGCGGAACATCAAATTCGCCTGTAATATAATAACCAAGGTCGGAATTTGGGACCGCAAATGTTGCGAGATATCTATTATCTTCTCTTACATTGACTGTTTTTGTTTTGTAATTTATATAATCTATAGCGTCATTGAAATCTTTGAATTTCTCACCTTTATCTAAGTCTTCTTTTATTGATTCTACGGTTATAAGTTTTTCTTGCCATTTAACTTTGTCGTTTCTGTACCTGATTCGATTATTATGTTTGTTTATCGCGTTTCTGAGTATGTGTTCTTGCTGAGGTGTTAGTTCCAATTTTCTTTATTCTCCTATCCGACAATAGTCTTATTAATGACCATTCGACTTTAAACCAATTCAACCATTTTGTACATCTGTTATACGCACTGCATGATTCACGCGCTTGCTTAATGTCATTTGCGAGTGGAGCATGGTGAGTTTGACACTCCCCACACGGATACCCACACGAATTATATTTATTAGTCATTACTCTTTCCGTCTATAAATTCTATGCGGTCGACTATACATGAAACATATGTTTTGTAAATCTCGTTTCCGCTCTTTGTTTTTTCATCGGATTTCTCAGACCTGATTGAAAGCTGTCCGTTTATAAATGCAGCCGAGCCTTTGTCGAAATACTTTGTAATGAAATCCGCCGTTCCACCGAATGCCGAGCAACGGATGAATGTAGTTTCTTCGGTCTGTCTATTGTTTACTGCAAGTGTAAACGAACATCCGGTTTTCTGTTCTTTCTTTGAACCGTAAGTAAACGGTTCGGGCTTAGCTACAAGATGGCCAGCGATTGTAAGCTGATTGACGTTAAGAATTGACATTTTGTGGTTCTCTCTTTCTGTGTTTTTATTTTTAGATTTTGTAGGAATTTTTACCCTGCGATTGTATTTGTAGGGATTTTACCCTGCGATTATAATATTGGGAATTTTACCCTGCGATTGTAAATATGAATGAAATGTGAATAGATTATGAACAAATAGTTAACAGAAAATTGTTAACAATGTGTAAACAGACTATGAACAGAATGTTAACAACTTATTGATACATTTTGAACATTTTGTGAATGAATTGTTAACATCCTGTTACTAAGTCTGTATCCTGTGCATAACCTTTTAGTGATTATGCACAGGATTTTTAAGAATTACAAACTGTTTATAGCTGATATGCCGAACGCCACAGTGCATAACATGAGTATTATAAATATTGCTGTGGCAAGTCCTATCACTGTAATTATAAATTCTTTATCGTTCATGCGGTGAATGTCCTTTGTAATCTGTCGCCAATGAATACGCACCAAATACCATTTTTCATATCGCGCAGAATGAAAATTTTTTCACCGGAACAACATTTCTGCAACAGCTGCCGAACGTAGCGCGCGCAGTCATGCTGTAGTAGTTCTTCATGTAATGACCATGTCGTTTGTTTCGCCGTCGTGGCTGAATGTCGCGGGGCGTTAATGCATTGGATGCGGAATGATGTCAAATTGCCGTCGCGCTCTTTATATATGCTATAAATAGGCGTGTCATATGAGAAAAACGTTCGTTCGTGATTCTCACTTGAATATCCATCAAACCCACATCGCGCATATTTATGCGTAATTAATTTATACATTTCTTAATCTCCTTTTAATGTTTATGAACGGAATAGAGGGGTTTAACCCTCTATTCCAATCTCTGCCATCATTGCAGCCACTCGCCGTTTTGCCTGTTCAAGTTCAAGAAGTTTTACAGCCTTTTCAAGCTCTGCTGCATCTTCCGGCGGGTTGACTTTTCCGGCGTTCGCGAGCTTGCGTTTAATTCGGCGAATGGCGTCTGCTATTTCTTCGGGCGTGCATTCGGCGAGCGTTCCATTTTTAAGGGCTTCGAATGCCTTAATCTCCGCGACTCGCTCGCGTGTCTTGCCTCCGCGTTCGGTGTATTCCGTCATAAGCTCGGCAAGTCGCGCGCTGTCGGCTTCGGGATGGTTGGAACGAATGCGGGAACGCTCGAAACCTATTGCACGGCGCAACTCACTATCTGACAAGGATTTAACGGGAAGTTTCAGCATCTCGTCCGTGTCGATGTCAATGCGGTGCGTGGTGTGACAATCGGGGCATTCATAAGTGTACTGAATTTTCATGATTTACCTCTTTCTTCCTTATAGGAAATTTAATGTATATGCAAAGGCCCGCGCCTTATGCGCTGTATATAGTTGTCAATGAGCGTGTAAACGTGGGTTTTTGTTCTTTGCTCTCCCTTGTTTACGTCTATATTATACCATACCGCCGCCCATATGTCAATATAAATTTACTTAAAATTTTCAAGTTTACAAATTGTTAATAATTCATAGTTTGGTCATATAATTATAGTGATTTGTTAATAGAATATTCATAGCGTGGTAATAGTGTGTTAATTGTTTGTTCATATATCA